>ERZ887942.1539-NODE-1539-length-15705-cov-20.766006_pt1 | contig 15705 bp, 15 predicted proteins | sample MGYA00521099_ERZ887942 | MGnify/ENA primary metagenome ERZ887942 (study PRJEB32303, sample SAMEA104408605) | aquatic metagenome | biome: Brackish water; feature: Pelagic; material: water | place: Baltic Sea | collected 2014-06-07T06:48:00 | depth 16,251 m ... | reverse complement strand
AAACCAAGAAAATGACGATGAAATTACGATTTGCCACCTTGCTCGCTCCGGTCTCCCTTCTCTTGGCGGCCTCTCTTTTGATCGGACAGGAAACGAAGTCTTCCAAAGAAGAACAGAGCGTGAAGCCGGGGATTAACGAAAAGTTTCTTGATCCTGAATTGAAGGTCGATGAATGGCTGAAGCGCTTCGAAGTCGAGAGCCGGGAGACCTTCCACGAACGCCACAAGGTGATCGAGGCCTGCGGGATCAAAAAAGGAATGGCGATTGCCGACATCGGTGCCGGGACCGGGCTTTACACCCGGCTCTTCTCAAAAGCAACCGGGCCCGAGGGATGGGTCTACGCGATCGACATTTCAGGCCCCTTTCTAAAACACATCGTGGCGCGGGCACAGCAGGAGGGTCAGCAGAATATCAGTGCCATCCTAAGCCCGGAGAACTCCACTCCCCTGCCCCCGGACTCCCTCGACATGGCCTTTGTTTGCGACACCTACCATCACTTCGAATACCCGAAAGGAACGATGGCCTCGTTGGTGCGGGCCTTGAAAAAAGGAGGGACCTTTGTGGTGATCGACTTCGAACGTATCGAGGGGCAATCCCGTGAGTGGCTCATGGGCCACGTGCGCGCGGGCAAGGAGGTTTTCCGAAAAGAGATCGAAGACGCGGGCCTGACCTTCGTGGAAGAGGTTAAAATGGAAGGATTGAAGGAGAACTACTTCCTGCGCTTTCGCAAAGAATGATGTCGAACACCCCCCGAAGTGGCATCGGGAGAAGCTTCGGCTTCTGGACGCTCACCTTCCTGGTCGTGGCAAACATGATTGGGGCCGGAGTCTTTACGACTTCCGGATTCACGCTGGCTTCACTCGGTGACCCCTGGCTGGTTCTGCTGGCGTGGTTGATGGGCGGACTGATCGCCCTTTGCGGTGCCTTCAGCTACGGGCTCTTGGTTCGGCGAATGCCGGTCTCGGGAGGGGAATATGTTTTTTTGTCAAAAGCGATGCATCCCTTTGTGGGATTTGTCGCCGGATGGGTCTCGTTGCTTGCCGGTTTTAGTGGAGCGATCGCCTTCGCCGCAGTGGCACTGGAGAGCTACCTCCCCGGCAGTTTTCCGGCGAAGATCCCGGCCGCTGGCGTGATTGTGCTGGGAGCCTTCTTGCACGGCGCAAAGCGATGGTTTGGAGCGGGAGTCCAGAATTCCGCCGTGATCTTAAAGCTTCTCCTCCTCGTGGTCTTTCTTGGGTGGGGCGCTTTCGCAATCGATTGGGGGAGTGAATCATCCCGGTCGCTTGAAAGTGACGGCGGGCTCCTGGCCTTCGCGCAGGCTCTCGTCTGGATCTCCTTGAGCTATTCAGGCTTCAATGCCGCGGTTTATGTTGCCGGAGAAGCGACCGCTCCCCGCGTGGTGGCCCGGGCCTTGATCGTTGGGACCGGCTTGGTCGTGCTCCTTTACCTTTTCCTAAACGCCGTCTTCGTCCTGGGTGCTCCGGCGGCAGAGATCGCAGGGCAGGCGGATGTCGCGGCACGAGCCGCCAAGTGGATCGGCGGCGCGGGCTTCGAAGCCTTCACCCGGGTCGTCATTTCGCTGGCACTCGTCACCTCGGTTCTCAGCATGATGATGGCGGGGCCCCGGGTCTACGGGAAGATGGCCGAGGATGGCGTCATTCCGAAAATTTTCATCCTTCGGAAAGACCGTGTGTGGCCTGCGGTCCTGCTTCAGATGGGCCTCGCCCTGATGCTGGTGTTCGCCGGGAACCTCATGGAATTACTCTCCTACCTCGGGCTGACCCTGTCCCTGTCCGCAGCCGTCGCGGTGAGTTCCCTGTTTCTGGGAGAGCGAGTGCGCGGATGGGCGGCGCTCCCTCCCGCCCTCTTCGTCCTGGCAACCCTCGGGGCGGCGACGTTGCTCATTGCCCATGATCCCTGGCAGGCGCTCGGCACCGGCATCACGCTGGCTCTTGGAGCAGTCGCTTATCGCCTGATAAATTCACGATTCAACGGCCTTGACGGAGACGCTGACGGGGATCTGGAATGACTCGACTGGAAGCCGGGCAAAGACATTCGCCAATTCCGAACTGGAGACAAGCCATTACGGGCATCACCGTTTTGGAAATTCTTTCGGATGACCATCAATACCCACAAGCGTGGCAATGATACGCCTTCCGAATTCCCTCTTTCGTCCCGCGTTCCCTCAAGTTTCGTGTATTTGGTGATTGCCCCCTTCCACCTCCCCGATTTCCAATCCCGGCCATGGGACTTCTTTCCTCTTTCGACACCAACCGGGATGATCTGAATACCGGTTCGGGAACCGGACAACTCATCGTCGACTTGTCAGCCTTCATCATCGGCGGAACTCCCATCGGCAGGGCGCCCTGGGACGGCGATTTTTTCGCCCAATCCCTGCTTCAAAATGAAATATTTAGATTCGAAGAAAGTGGCTACGAACTGGGAAGTGACGAAGGAGTTCTCAGCTACGCTTTTATCACACTCGAGAACTTCAGGGGCAGCTTCCTCGTTCAGGATCAAATCGTTCCGCTCACCGCTCGGTCCACCAAAGAAGAAATCATCACGCTCTTTGGCGAACCCTACTGGACGGATCTCGATGACGATGAAGTCATCCTGTTCTACGAATACCGGAGCGGTTCGATCGAACTCCAATTCGAATTCCCCAATGGCCAAAATCCCGGCTTCATCACCCTCATGCAGAATGGCATCCTCTCGGATGCCGGTCAGCGGAAAAGCTACGGGGTCACCAAACCCTGGCCACCCGAATAAAATCCCCGAAGGAACCATGCGCCATGCGCCTGCGTGAACTTATCAAACGAACACTCGACATCGATGGAACTGAAATGGTAATGCTATTTCTTCGCGGGAGTCCGGAGACTGAAAAATACCTCTACCTCTGGATTTTTCTCGAAGAGACGGAATAGAAATTTCCGCAAGCAACCCAATCAAACCATCGCTTCGTTAACCCGGGGCGATGGTTTGTTGCTTCGTGGCACGTGCTTCCCCCCATAAATCTCTGCGACTTCGCGTCCAAGGTGCCCGGTATGGGTATCTGGGTGAAATTCCCCTCAACCAAGCCAATCGTTCATCCCTACAAATGCACCTCGCTCCTCGTCTTCTCCAGCGTCCCCTTTGTCACCCCCAGTCTCTGGATCGCGCCCAACTTCCGCACCAAATCCTGCGCCTCCCCTTTTCCTCCTAAAAAGTCGCGATACCAGGTCACCAACCTCGCCGCCTGCTTCGCATCCTCCTCCAGTAATTCCACCCGAAACTTCCGCAGCCCCAGTGCGATCAATTCATCCACACTCCCTGCTCCCGTTTGCGCCCGACCATTGAAGAGGGTATTCCGGCACCCCACATCCGCTTTCAAAATATGTAACTGCCCCACCCGGTCCCGCAGTTGCACGCTATGCTTATCACACGGCTTCCCGCAGTCCTTGATGCTCGTTCCCTCGCTCATGAAGGTGCAAAACACGCAGTGCTCCATATGAAACATCGGCATGTGCTGGTGCACCGTGAGTTCGAACCACTCCGGGGGCGCGTTCTCGATCAAGTCGCCCACCTGTCCCTCATTCAAATCATAGGATACGGTGAGATTTTCAAATCCCCCGTGCTTCATCAGCAATCCCGCCGACACCTGATTTGCGACATTTAAGGCAAAGTCGCCCACCATCGGAATGCCCCTCTCTTTGAAATATTGCACTCCTCCCAAATTCCTGACCAACACCCCGTCCGGCTCCGCCTTCTCCACCATCTTAAAAAAGCCCGCCTCCGAAGGTTTCTGAATCCTCGGCGTTGCCAGAAACACCTTCATCCCTGCCGCCCGCGCCACCTTCACGGCCTCGCGATATTCCTTCAAATCTTCAAAGTCACAGTAAACGAATCTGGCTCCAGCACGCGCACAGCCATGCACTTGCTCCAGTGACCGACACAGCACCCGCAACTCCGGAAGCGAATCCTTCACCTCACCCCGCTTTGGCAAAAACCTCGCCAAAGCCGACTTCCCGTCTTTCACCACCGGTTCCACTTTCAACTCCTCCACCAAGCGACGCCTCACCCGGTTCAGTTCACCCAGCGGCATCATCACACCGCCTTCGAGCGAATTTTGCACCAGCCCCAGCTCAAACTCGGTCCCGCCAAGCCGTCCCAATTGCCCCACCAAGACCTCGGTCGTCAGCGGACGCTTCTCCGCCTTCGCCAGCATCACTTCGCTCGAAATTTTCTTCCCCCGACATTCCACCACCAAGGGCTCTCCCACCTTCCCTGTCACCCGCAACTGGAGCGAATCCCCCCGCTCCTCAAGCCGCCCCCCTTTCCAACTCTTCTTCACCTCTTTCTCCAACCCCGGATCACTCGTTTTCCACAAGCCCTGCCCCACCTTGACCCGCCTCCATTCAATCCCCGCGCGTCGGTCAAAAAAGATCTTCCTCCCCTCCACTTTCCAAATCGTTCCGCCCTGTTCCTCGTCGCGATTTTCCCCGGCATCAAAGACAAAGCCATCGCCATTGTTCACAGACACCGCACTCGTTGCCAACTCCACACAACCCTCGCCGATCGCCGCAATCTCGCCCACCCAGGCTCCACGCTTCTTCCCCCATTTGCCATGGGTCAACTTCGGATGATTCGTCCCCTTTAACCAACCGGTCGAGAGCCCGCGCGAAAACATCATCTCCAACGTGTAACGATCCTTCTCCGTGATCACCACCTCATCGAGCGCCTTGCGATACACCCGCGTCACCGCCGCGACATATTCAGGCGACTTCAGCCGACCTTCGATCTTAAAACTTGTCACCCCGGCCTTCACCAGATCCGGAATGACATCAACCGCTGCCAAATCCTGCGGACTTAAAAGATACCTCACTTCCCCCATCGGGACGGTCTCACCATCAACGACCAACTCATAAGGCATCCGACACGCCTGCGCACACTCCCCCCGGTTCGCCGACCTTTGCCCCAGACTCTCCGAAGTCAAACACTGACCCGAATACGCCACACAAAGCGCCCCGTGCACAAAAACCTCCAAAGGAACCTCCCCCTTTTTTCGCACTCTCGCAATCTCATCGACCGACATCTCCCGCGCCAGCACCGCTCGATCCAAATCCAAAAATCCATTCACAAAGGCCATCCCCTCGGGCGAGGTGATCGTCATCTGTGTCGAAGCATGCAGCTCCATCTCGGGCGCAATCTCCTGCACCAACTTCGCCGCTCCCAAATCCTGCACAATCACGGCATCCACCCCGGCCCGGGCCATCGTCTCAATCTGCTCCACCGCCCCTTCCAGCTCCGAAGGAAAAACGAGCGTGTTAAAAGCCACAAATCCCTTCACCCCGTGCCGATGGAGAAACTCCATCAACTGCGGTAAATCCTCCTCCGTAAAATTATCCGCCCGCATCCGCGCATTGAACTTCGGCAGCCCGAAGTAGATCGCATCCGCCCCGTTCGCCACCGCAGCGCGAGCACAATCCCAGTTTCCCGCCGGAGCCAATAGTTCAGTCACGCCCTAAAACTACCGTCCCCCCATTCTCAAGCAAGCTCAGCAATTGGAAGCGCGGATATTCCATTCCAGTTCATCAGGTTCTCCACAGCGGACAAAATGTCTACACCCCTCGTTCCTTAACATCTCTCCGTAGAGAGGCGGATTCGATCCGCCAAGCCCTCTTATTACCATCGAAAAATAACCTAATCCCCCTGCTGCTCCGCTGCCCTGCGTGAGCCCCCTCAATCCCTCCTTCCCATCATTTTAAAACCCCTCACTTGTCCATTCCACATTCCTCGCTTATATCCCTCCCCGATATGAGCATTCAAGTTGGCGATCAAGCCCCTGATTTTTCCCTCGTCGCTCTCGGCGATGGCGGTCCCGAAGTTGTCAAACTCTCCGAACAAACCGGCGAGCAAAACATCCTCCTCCTCTTCGTCCCTATGGCCTTCACCGGTGTTTGCACCGAGGAATTCTGCGCCATCTCCGCCGGACTCGGAGCCTATACCGACCTCAACTGCAAGGTCTTCGGCATCTCGGGAGACAATCCCTTCGCACAAGCCGCCTGGGCTGAGAAGGAGAACATCTCCCTCAAGCTCCTCTCGGACTACGACCATAAGGCCACCGACGCCTACGGCATCGCCTACGACCAGTTCCTCCCCGAGAAGAACCTCATCATGGGTGGCGTTCCCAAGCGCTCCGCCTTCCTTGTCGATAAGGCCGGCGTCGTCCAGTACGCCCAGGTCAACGATTCCCCCGGCGACCTCCCCGATTTCGACGCCATCAAGGCCAAGCTCGCAGAGCTTTCCTAGATAAAGTCAAATTCTCTCCAAAAACCGCCCTCCCCACCGGATCGGCGGTTTTTTTGTCACCCCAGTTCCACCCCAAAGAAATCCCGCATCACCTTCTGATACGTGCCCTTCTTGAACTCCGGCAACCAATCCAACTCAAACTCTCCCGGCTCAATCCATTTCGCCTGCGAAAACTCACGTGGCTCCTGCATCAAATTCACCTCGGGGGCCTCACCCTTTACCCGGCACAGATAATAAGTCTGCTCCTGCCCCTCAAAACGGGCCTTCCGGGCTGACATCCCTTGTTGGACCTCCGGCGGATACTTGTAGCGATACCCTCCCCTGGCCTTCTCCACCAGATAGTGCTCCGGCTTGAGTCCAATCTCCTCCTCGACCTCGCGAAGCACCGCCACATCATGCTCTTCCCCCTCATCCACCCCGCCCTGCGGAAACTGCCATGCCCCCGGATTGCCAAGCCGTTCACACACCAACAAACGCCCTTTCTCATTCACCATCAAAGCCGCCACATTCGGTCGATACTCTCCCATGCCGCAGAGACTAGTGAAACGCCGCCATAATTCAATCCGTGGCCATCGTGAAATCAGACTTTGACGTCCGCCCCTCCTCCACCGATGTTCCCTTCACAATGAAAGTCATTTTTCTACTCCTCGCCTTTGCTTTGCTTCTCCCCGCAACCGCCCAAACGCCCGGCCGGCAAACCCAAGCGGAAAAAGATCAAGCCGACAAAGAACAAAAAGAAGCCGACGAGAAAGCCCTTGAAGGCGTCAATGACGACGAGAACAAGAAACGCCGCTGGGAAGCCAGCCTCCCCGGTGGAGAATACTCGGTCAACCTTGGCGCCATCACCTCTGTCAGCAAACACTCTTACGTTCTCGACGGGACCCTCCTCGTCACCGAAGTCACCGTCGACACCACCGGCACCGCCCTCGCTCGCTTCTACTACATCGAACCCATTACCAAGGACACCACCTTCAACGCCCTCGCCCGCATCCAAAAGCGGGCCAAAGAACTTCAGGGACGCGCTCAAAAGCGCGGTGGCACCAAGGCCGACGAGATGGCCCAGAAAAGCTATCCCACCACCACTCACGCCCGCACCATCGAGTTCCGCATCATGAATGAGGTCGAGCTCAACGCACTCTACGGCTCACTCTACCGTTCCTGGAATACCGGCAAAGGCCGCACTTTCCGGATCCAGTAAATTGAAACAATTTTTCTCACTCCTTTGAAATTTTCCGCCTTGCAGATTCGTCTCATGGGCACAACCTTCCAACCGCAATGAAGAAACTCACTACCACCCTTTTTGCTGCCGCCCTCACTCTTGCACCTGCATCACTTCTGGCCGCACCAGCCGCCGGAACAGCAACCGAGAAGAAAGAGGACAAAAAAGCCGATCTCGAAATCACGGTCACCTGCAACGACCAAATGCAATTTGACAAGAAGGAGATTGAAGTCCCCGCTGGCAAAGTCGTCAAACTGACCCTCAAAAACGTCGGTCAGGTTCCCAAAGTAGCAATGGGGCACAACTTCGTCATTCTCAATAAAGGGACAAACCTCTCTGCGTGGGCCATGAAAGCCATGGTCGCTAAACCGACTGATTTCATTCCCACCGAGGAAGCCGACAAAAAGGCCATCCTCGCTCACACCAAGCTCCTTGGACCTGGTGAAGAAGATTCCATCATTTTCACCATCAAAGAAGCGGGTGATTACGAATTCCTCTGCAGCTTCCCCGGTCACTTCGCTCTCATGAAGGGCAAGATCACAGCCAAGTAATTCCAAGCGATCCTGAATAATTTCCGAAAGCGCGGCGCTCACCTGGGCCCGCGCTTTTTCGCCCCCCTCTCGACCCCCGTCAGTCATCTGGTGCCAGTCCGACAGAGTCCTGGCTTGATCGCCCTGATCTCTGTGGCTCCAGCCAATGCTCCCACCACCGCGGGTGATCTTAGCCTCCAGCTGTCCTCCCCGGCAATCTATGCCGCCGACCTTGCTGTCCTCTTCCAAGGATCCTCCAACCGCGGTCAATGGACCACCATGGCCGAAGGGGTCGAATACAGGGTGAGCTCCGGTACAAGACCATCCCCGTCCTTGATCTCAATATCGACACCTGCCCCCTCTTCTTCCGGGAGGCATTCACATTCCCTTCCCAAAAAGAGGACCTCGAAAGACGCCACCAAAAGTTGAGTCACTGATAGCTCGCGTTGTCCCTGCCCAGGGTGACTTCGGCATCGAGATGCTTTTGGTGAATTTTTTCCAGCAAAGCGACGACGCCCGGAGAGTTGATATGATATTCTCGGTTGTTCGGCCTGCTGATGAGTCCCTGATCGCGCCCGAAAAGGCACCCATTACGGATGGCTTCGGTATCAACGCAGAAGACCTTGCGCTCCGCACCATCCGCCTCCTTAAGCTTTGGAAGCAGGGTGGTCGTGTAGAATTCGAACGGGATTCGGGGAATGGCACAGGCCTTGTGGATTTTCATCCATATTTAGAGGCCTTTCTCTCACCTTAATCCTTCAACTCCCGAACCCAGACATTGCGGAAGCGCACAGGGTTTCCGTGATCTTGCATCGAGATGGGGAGTTTGTTGGCATGCGCCTTGTATTCGGAAGCAGCGTGTGGGCCGTTCCATCCGGTGCCACCACTGAGGACGGTGTGGTCCTGAATGATTACGCCATTGTGAAGCACGGTAAAGGTTGCGCGTCTTGTCACCTTCCCGTCTTTATCAAACCGGGGTTGATGAAAAATGATGTCGTAACTCTGCCACTCACCAGGTTTACGCGAGGCATTGACAAGGGGCTTGGAGCGACCGTAAAGAGCCCCGGCCTGTCCATCGGCATAGGTTTGATTTTCGAAGCTATCGAGGACCTGAACCTCGTAGGTTCCCATCAAAAAGACTCCGCTATTTCCGCGTCCCTGCCCGTTCCCTGCAACCTTGGCTGGAGAGGCCCATTCGATGTGCAGCTGACAGGATCCGAACTTTTGCTTCGATTGGATATAGCCCGCCCGGCGAACCGACTCCATCGCTCCGTCGACGACATTCCATTTACTCGGGCCTCCTCTGGTGTCAGTCCAGTTTGCCTTGAAGGATTCCTCAGTTCCATCAAAAAGGACCACGGCATCCGATGGCGGAGCACCGGGCTTGTCCCCGGGTGTGACGACGGGAGGAAGAGGCTGCTTGGCGGTGTCGGTCTCATGAACCTTCACACCGTCAATATACATGTAGACGCCTTCCTTGCCGTTCGCGTCTTTCTTTTTCTCGACCTTGATCTCGGGCTTGCTCATGTCTTCCTCCGCTTGGGAGGAGGGCGCAACCAGTGAAATCGCAAGAGCGGCGGCGGGCGTGGTAATCCGAAAGAGATCCGATAGTGTGGAATGCTTTTTTTGCATGATCGAAACCTTACGATTTCAATCTTGGCAGGGTCAACTTCCGATCCTGGTTCCCTCGCTTCTTCACGACATTGTAACGAAGAACCTTGTCCATGAGAGCCCGCCCCTCCGGATCTGCAGCACCGGTGAGTTCAAGAGTATAAAGACGCCGTTCGACGATCTCCGGCAGCGTGATCGTAAGAACCTTCCCGCCATCCGAGAGTTCGGCACTCTCCACCTCCACCGTTTTCCGGTCCACCTTGGGCGATCCATAGGATTTTTGATACTTGTAGGTGTGCCGGGACACCTTGAGCTTCGGGGCCTCTTTCAAAGGACGATTGAAGGAGATTTTGAAACCATCGTTCAAAAGGCTCACTCCCGTCGCGAGAAGAGGCTGCTTTTTCTTCCAGGTGATTTTTTTAATGCCCTCATCACCGGCCCACTTGATGTGGGTTTTGCCAATCCAAAGACTCCCGTTTTTGTCGAAAGTGAAACGGTGGTTTCCCATGCCAAGATCCGGGCTGGCGAGGAAGGGAATGAGGGTCCCCTGAAGGGTGCCATCGACCTCTTCGGGAAGAAATCGAATGAGGTGTCGTTGATTCATGTCTCCGATTAAAAGCTCACCCCCGGGCAATCCAAAGATCTTTGGATCAATGGTATCGATGGGCTGGGTCGGTGAGTTCGCAAGCTCACCCTGTGGAAAAAGTCCGGCGGCAGGAGTGCGCATCTCCTCCAGTTCCTCAACGGGCACTTTGAGAGGGTCCCGGGTCCAGTTCTTCTTCCAGACGAGGGAAGCGGGATGACCGTAAAAGCCGCCCTCGGTGACATGATAAAGCGGACTGGTGCCGCGCCAGTCGCCCTGATTGTCCGTGATCCACAGCCGATCCTTTGAATCCATGTGAATGCCATCAGGAGAACGGAAACCATAGGCAAAGACAGAGCTTTCGCCCTGTGGAGTGATCTTCAGGACACAGCCGCGATAGGGCACCCGCGAATACATGCGGCCGGCAGCGTCCTTGTTCTTGTTCCAATTTGCGCCGCCACGCGAGGCGAGATGGGACTCCCGATCAAGCCCGATGTCGATCCAAGGTCCCCGGATCCGATCTTCAATGCCCGCGCCATTGGAGGCAGCATTGAGACTGACGTAAAAATTGCCCTTGGAGTCGCGGGTAGGCCCGTAGGCGAATTCGTGATAATTCCCGGTCAGGCCAAAATCGTTGCAGACGGTCTCGTAATGGTCGGCGATCCCATCCTTGTCGGTGTCGCGAAGACGGGTGAGTTCAGCCCACTGCATCGTGACGAGCGAGCCATCCTCTTCTTCGACAACTCCGAGCGGGAGCGAGAGCCCTTGGGCGAAGATCGACCAGGTTTTGGTCCCGGGTGAAAAGATCTGGATCTCACCACTATTGAAACAGGTGGCAATACGGCCGTCCCGCAGTGCGGTCATGCCTCCAATCTGATTGTCGACTCCGGCCGGTGAAGGGACTGATTCGATTTGATAATAGTCCTCCCAGGACTGACCGAATGAAACTGCTGTCGAAGCGATAAGAGAGAAAAAAAACCGGTTCATTTTTTGGTGAGGGTGAGGGTGAAGGATTTCGCTTCTGCGGCAGTCAAGGAGAGCTTGCCGTCTTTGATCGTTCCCTTGTCGGAACTGACAATCGCATTGCCCTTACTGGAGAGATCCAGCTGTATGGAACGATCCAGATGAGAGATCGTGAATTGACGTTTAATGGTTCCACCGGACCCACCCGTTCCAACTTGTTCCCGGATCTCGAAACCGCCCAGCGAGTAGTGAAATTCCGGATTCCGATCAATGAGCCGGTATCCTCTGAACCGGGGCTTGGCCGTGATCGGAAAAAAACTCCCTTTCTTGTCATCGCTTGTTGCCGAGTGAATCAGGACATCAGACGACTCGACATAAAAAGGTTTGTTCGGCAGCGAAGCAGGTTTCCAGATGTTGAAGAGATTGGTCTTGTTTCCGACGTAAGCATAGCGGAAGCGGCAGGCCTCGGTGTCCCAGCAGACACTGAGTCCGTTTTCGAGAATCACGCCCACGGAAGCGGGGCTCGAGTCGGGCATGGACGCTCTGACGACATATGGGAGCGGGCGTTTCGGCTCCTTGAATTTGGGATAAAGCTCCTTGCCGGACTTCTCTTTGACGCCATCGGCCGTCGACAGGAGATAGTCATGAATCTTTGCCAAATCCGCATCTGGCACGTGAGCCATTGAGGGCATTTGAATCATATTGGTATTCTTCTTTCCAGGGGCCTTGGCCCACGCAACGAATTCCCCCTGTTTGGCCTTCGGGTAGGTCTTGGCCAGACTCACCAGCGAAGGGCCGACAACGTCACTTGCAAGCATATGGCAGGCCGCACAGTTTGTTTTAAACGGCTGCTCGCCGGGAGGTGGCACTTTGTCCTCCGCTGCAAGGGGAAGAGTCAGGAGGAGACTGAGGAAATATTTCATGAAGAACCCATATCTTTTTCCAACTCTGCCCCCAACCCGCTCCGATGAGAATGCCATTCTTTTCATCAGGTCAGATAAATGACATCTTCACGGAGCTGGAAGATTAAAAATCCCGGACCCGTTACAGAATCCACCGCATCCATGAGAATCATCCTCACCCTCGAAACCCTCTGGAAAAAATACTCCAGCGAACGTTTTTCTCTCACCAACAACCCTCAAAAATGAAGTCCCTCCTATTCTTACTCCTCACGCTGGCGGGATCCGCCAAACCCAACATCGTCTTCATCATCGCAGACGACTGCACTTTCCGCGACCTCGGTTGCTATGGTGGACAGGCCCACACCCCCAACATCGACAAACTCGCCACCCAGGGGATGCGCTTCACCCGCTGTTTCCAAACCGCCCCGATGTGTTCCCCCACCCGGCACAACATCTACACCGGCCTCCCTCCCGTCCTGAGCGGCGCCTACCCAAACCACACCTTCGTCGCTCCCGAAACAAAATGCGTCGTCCAATACCTCTCCGGCCTCGGCTACACTGTCGCCCAGAGCGGAAAAACCCACGTCTCTCCCGGAAAGGTCTTCAATTGGAAGAAGATCCCCGGCGGCAAGAATCCCGAATTCGATAAGGTCGGCACCTTCATCAAAGAACAGGCCACCGAAAAGAAACCATTCTGCCTCCTCCTCTGCTCCAATGAACCCCACACCCCGTGGAACAAGGGCGATGCCTCCCGCTATCCTGCCGACAAAGTGCAACTTCCACCCTACTTCGTCGACACCCCGGAAACACGCGACGGGATGAGCCGCTATCTCGCCGAAATCACCTACTTTGATTCCCAGGTCGGCCAAGCGATGGACCTCGTCGAAAAAAATGGACTCACCGACGACACCCTCTTCATCGTCACCTCCGAACAAGGCAGCTCCTTCGCCTTCGCCAAATGGACCTGCTACGACAACGGCCTCCAAACCGGACTCATCGCCCGCTGGCCCGGAAAGATCAAACCCGGCTCCACCAATCCCGCCATGATCCAATACCTCGACATCCTTCCAACCTTCATCGAAGCCGCCGGAGGCACCGCTCCCGAATCCCTCCGCGGAAAAAGCCTCCTCCCCGTTTTCGCGGGAAAACAAGATCACAAAACCCACGTCCACGGAATCATGACCACCAAGGGCATCAACGATGGCTCCCCTCACTACGGCATCCGCTCCATCCGGTCCGGGAAATACAAACTCATCTGGAACCTCACCCCGGAAGTGAAATTTGAAAACGCCTGCACCACCGCCCCAGAGTTCCGAAGCTGGCTCAAACTCGCCGCGACCGGTCACAAGGACGCCCTCGCCAAAACCAAGCGCTACCAACACCGCCCCGAATTCGAACTCTACGACATCGTCAAAGATCCGCTCGAACTCAAGAACCTGGCCGAATCCCCCGACCTCGCCAACATCCAAAAAGACCTTCACCAACGACTTCAAACCTGGATGACATCCTGCGGCGACAAAGGCCAACCCACCGAGCTCGCCGCCCGCGAACACATGACCGGCAACCGCCGGAAAAAGAAGGCCAAGTGACAAACCCGGAATGTTAGACATTCCCGCATCTCCAGCCTATGACCAACAACTCATGAAAGTCCGCCTTCTCATTCTCTCATCCCTTTGCCTTCTCCTCACCAATTGCGGCGAGAAGAAAACCACCTCAGTCATATCTCCCCCCGCAGACGAATGGACCGCCCTCTTCGATGGCAAAACCACCGACGGTTGGAACAACCCCTACGAGTGGGGTGAAATTGAAGTGGTCGATGGCGAACTCCACCTCACTGCCGACAAAAAGTTTTTCCTCGTCACCGATCAAACCTATTCCGATTTCGTATTCGAAGGCGACATCCTCCTCCCCGCAGGTACTGCCAACAGCGGTTTCATGTTCCGGGCCCATGTCGAACCCAACAATGTCTTCGGTTATCAGTCCGAAGTCGATGGCACCGCGCGCAACTGGTCCGGCGGACTCTACGACGAAGGCCGCCGTGCCTGGTTCATCAGCCCCAACCAGAAGGACAAAGAAAGCGTAGCCGCCTTCGCCGAACGCGCCGGAGACACCTTCAAACGCAACGACTGGAACACCTACCGCATCACTTGCCAGGGCGACAGCCTCAAGATCGAAGTCAACGGAGTCGTCACCACCGATGTCAAAGACAGCGAGGACGCCAGCGGAGTCATTGGCATCCAACACCATGGAGAAAAGGGCCAAACCTACCGCTTCCGTAACCTACGGATCAAGGAGCTCAAGTAAGCGCCCTACTTCTTGTTCAGCTCGTAGACCGCCTCGGCAAAGGCCTTCCCGATCTGCGCCATGATCTTCCCGGATCCCTTGTAGTGGTAATCCGCATTCGTGATTCCCTTTAAGAGTTCCAGCTCACGGGCCGTGAAGGCCTCCGCACGAAGCTTCTCAATCGCCTTCGCCTGCTCCTTTTTCGAGAGATCACTTTTCCGCAACTCCTTCTCCTTGGCCTGCACCTTGGAACGCTTTGCGGCGACCTCATCAAGTTCCGGATCCCAATAATTCTCCGTTAATACCGCCGTCACGTTGACTTTAAACTCCGGCATGGAAGCCGGGGCCGCCATCGCATTTCGGAAACCCTCGTGGGTCGATTTGTAGCGCTGCTGGTTCTTGCCATATTTCTCAGTGGGCCCTCCCGCACCCATCACCCCGATCACAAAGGGTAACTTCGCAGATTTCAGATCCTTGCGCACGTCCCGGATGAAGTGCGCCAAGACTTCGCTGTATTTGTCATAACCACCCGGCTTCCCCCGCTCGGGGTAAGTCCCGCTATCCACCATATCATTCCATCCCTGGAACCAAACAAACCCGGCCAGTTCATAACCTTCCTTGGCATCATAACCCGGATGAACTTTCCCCGGATCGGCCAAAACCGCTTTCACGTGATCCATCATCATGCGATAATACCTCCCCGTTGCTTTCGCCTTCTCCGCCTTCATTTCAGCAAGGTCTTTCCCCTGCTTTTTAAAAGTCTCGAGTTGCTTTTCATTGAACTCATAAGCCCCCGCACCCGGTGACCTGAAATCAGTGTTGATCGACTTCCCGCCCCACGCCGTCTTGATGATTAAAACCGGCTCATTCACCAACTTCCTCGTATAAATCCCAAAGGTGAACTCCGGCCCGATCTTTTCCCCCGGCTCGGCGGGGTTCTTCCGGGAACCAAAACCCGCTGTCAGCGGCCCCACTCCCGGGGCCTCTTCTTCCTTCCCCGTTCGATAAGTCATCCAAACATCGTCCAAGACCTTCGAGCTCCCATCCGCATTCCGCATCTCCTTCAAAATCGGAGCCGTCTTCGGATCCATCCCGATATGATCGAACGAGGAAATCTTCGCGTGCCCTTCCATATTCGACTGCCCCGACAAGATATAGACCTTCATCGGCTTCGCCCCCAACACACCCGCTCCCATCAATGCCGAAATACAGACTGTAAATGTTCGTTTCATGGAGGCAGCATGCCTCCCCTCCGGATCAAACCAATCATTAACACTCGACGACCCTTTCTAAATCCCGAAACATTTCACCATGACTCTTCACAAA
>ERZ887942.1538-NODE-1538-length-15706-cov-6.027602_pt1 | contig 15706 bp, 11 predicted proteins | sample MGYA00521099_ERZ887942 | MGnify/ENA primary metagenome ERZ887942 (study PRJEB32303, sample SAMEA104408605) | aquatic metagenome | biome: Brackish water; feature: Pelagic; material: water | place: Baltic Sea | collected 2014-06-07T06:48:00 | depth 16,251 m ... | reverse complement strand
GAAGAACTCAGTGAGGAACGTCGGACCGGGTATGCCTACGAAAGCGATCTGTCGGGGAAACTGGAAAAGGCTCGGGCTCGGTTCCAGAGACTTTGGACTCAGGGGTGGGACTTTGATCAGTTACAGCCGGACAAAGCCAGTCGCCTGGCCGAACTGGAGCCGTTCGTTCAATCCATTATCGATGATCAGGATAACAAAGGGCGATGGATCACCCAAGACGATCGCTTTAAAAAGAAACTACCCGGAGAGCGTTGGAATGGAGAATGGGAAGTAAAAGATCGGATCAGCAGTCGTGTCTTTGTCGATAACATGAACGCACTCTGCGAATACCTGGAGTTGTTAAAGGAGTGAAGTTGTATTAGCCGCAGATGCGACGGGATGGAACATGGATACTTATGAAGCTGGAGCAAGAAGACGTAACTCGTGAGATTATCGGAAGTGCCTTTGAGGTCTACAATCGGTTGGGGTACGGATTTCTTGAAAAGGTGTATCAGAGAGCCATGCAAGTTGAGTTAAAGCTCAAGGGGAGTTAGGGCAGAATTGGAAAGGAGCATCAATGTTAACTACCGAGGACATATTGTGGGCGACTACTTCGCGGATCTATAGGTTGAGGATAGCGTCATCGTAGAGCTCAAAGTGGCCCCAGAGTATTCGAAAAAGGATGAACCCCAGTTGTTAAATGAGTTGTAAGCAACCGATTCTAGAATCGGGTTACTGATCAACTTTGGTAAAGAAAAAGTTGAGTTTAAACGTCTTATTTTCTGAAATGCGATTCGTGTTTATCTGTGAAAATCCGTGGTTAACTTTATGAGAACAGCGATAGTTTTTATCTTAGCCCTCTCGGCATCCATTGCTAGCGGGAGTGATCGGCCCAACATCGTTATTATCCTGGCAGACGATTTTGGCGTGGGTAATATCCAAGCGCACTACCCTGACAACAAGATAGCGACGCCTCATTTAGACAAGCTATCCACGGAGTCGATGCGTTTCACGGATGCTCACAGTGGATCGGCTGTATGTACGCCGACTCGTTATGGGTTGTTAACCGGGCGTTACGCCTGGCGAACCCGACTCCAGGAGTGGGTGTTGGCCTGTTATGAGCCACCGCTGATTGCCGAAGAGCGGTTAACACTTCCGGAAATGTTACAAGACCAAGGTTATTCAACGGCCTGTATCGGCAAGTGGCATTTGGGTTGGAATTGGGCGGGACCGCAACCCAGCACGATGGAGGAGGTTAGTAATATTCTGCGAACGAAGCAATGGGACTACACGAAACCGATGGCAGATGGCCCGACGACTCGCGGCTTCGATTATTACTTTGGAACTCATGTTCCTAACTTTCCCCCCTTCACCTTTATCAAAAATGATCGGCTTGTTGAGCAACCGACTGCCCGCTTCGAATACAACCGAGCTGACGGGACCTTTATGCCACAGCAGTTTGATGACAACCCTATGGCTCCGGGGTGGGAGTTCGATCAGATACTTCCGACGATAACCCGCAAGGCGGTCGAATACATTCATGAACAGGCAGATGAAGAACAGCCGTTCTTTTTGTATTTTCCCATGACTTCGCCACATACGCCTCTTGTGCCATCGGACGAGTTTAAAGGAAAGAGCGGTATCGCTTTGGTCGCCGACTTTATAATGGAAACGGATTGGTCAGTTGGGCAGTTGTTGAAGGCCCTCGATGATACGGGTAATACTAACGATACGCTGGTCATTTTCACCTCTGATAATGGTCACCTTCCGCAGGAGTGGGATCTACTGACGGCTGCCGGTCATCGGCCGAGCGGCAATTATCGTGGGCGAAAAGCTGATATCTGGGAAGGGGGTCACCGGGTTCCGTTTATGGTTAGGTGGCCAGGAAAGGTGGAAGCAGGTAAGGAATCAGACGACTTGCTGAGCCTGAATGATGTATTCGCAACCTGTGCCGATTTATTGGGTACGGACCTTGAGAGTGATGTTGCTGAAGATAGTCTGAGTTTTCTATCTACACTCGTAGAAACAACGGATCGGTCACACCGAAAATCCATCGTGGCACATTCGGTGGGCGGCGAATTTGCTTATATCGAGGATGGTTGGAAGCTGGTCTACAGGAATCAGCACGCTAATAGAAATGAATGCCGTGGTGACCCGCGTATCGTGGAACTCTATCATCTTGCGAATGACCTGAGTGAATCCCGCAACCTAGTAGCTCAAGAGCCTGAGAAACTTGCGTATCTCGATGGGCGTTTGCGTGAAACGGTTTCACGAGGATCCAGCCGTCCGGGGGCCCAGAGCGCAAACGATACGAACGTAGTCATCGATGTGACCCAGTCACTGAGATGGGCACCTCCCCGGTAATGCACCATTCATCGTAATCTTGATCCTAATCCCGATCGATCTAGATGTTATTGCGAAGCTTCCCATCGACCTGTTTGCCGATTCTGACTACCAAATGCGGAAGCGCCTCGACATGCGTTAACCTTGTTCTGAAGTTAACGATGCACGCTCGTAGCGCATAGACTTCGTGTAAGACGGCATTGGATACAAACACTTTGCCTTCCTCTTGTAGTCGAGTTAACAGGTTTTCGTTCAGTTGATTCAAGTAGACCACTTGTTCGTCTTTTGAGTCAGATAGATCTTCTGGGACATACCTGAAGGTGGTGATACTGAGATGACAGGTGAGGGCTTCGAGTTCGGCATGATCGTTGATCGCAGCTTTCATCGCTTGCGCGAGAAGTATGTCCTGCCGAATCATTTCAATAAAAGCCTGGGCACCGACCTGTTTAAACGCCAACCAGACTTTCAACGCTCGAAATCCGCGTGAATTCTGGAGTCCAAGTTCGTAAAAGTTCGTCGGTGGTTGATCTCCCTCTAAATCAAATTGGTAATAATCCGGGTGGAAGGAAAATGTGTCAGGGAGGTCTTGTGGATTGCGGACCAGCGTGCAGCCCGCTTCGAGTGGAGCGTAGAGCCATTTGTGTGGATCCAGAGCGACCGAGTCCGCTCGACCTATTGCTTTCAAGTCTTCATGGGCCTCTGGTAAGGCGGCAGCCATGGCGCCATAGGCTCCATCTACGTGTAGCCAGAGGTCATGTTTCTCACATAGATCGGCAATGCGTTCGATCGGGTCAACCGCACCGGTGGCTACTGTGCCTGCGGATGCTGCTACGAGCAGCGGCGTAAATCCAAGCTCAAGGTCCGCTCTGATCTGTAGTTCGAGTTTCTCGACATCCATGTGTTGATTGAAATCGCTCGGTATCCATCGGATGGCGTCGGTGCCGAGGCCGAAGAGATCGGCTGCTTTGTGTACCCAGGTATGGGTGGCATCGGAGCAGTAAACGCGTAGAGAGGTATCTGCATTCTGTAGGCCTTCCTTTCGGATGTCCCAGGGACTTCTGGACTTCCTGCCTGCGAGAAACCCAACAAAATTGGCCATGTTTCCACCGCTGACCATGAGGCCGCCGCAGTCCTTGGGATAGCCAATAAATTCCGCGATCCAACTAATAGTTTGTAGCTCGATTTCGGTCGCTACGGGTGACAACTGCCAGGCTCCTACGTTTTGATTCATGGCGGATGCGAGAAAGTCTCCAAGAATTCCGATGGGTGCTGCCGACGAAGTTACATAGCCCCAGAAACTGGGATGTCCGTTAAAGAGTGAGTGATCTGCCAGAAGCTTTGTGGTTTCCTTTAGTAATCCCGTCGCATCAGTTCCGGCTTGAGGAAGCGGGGCATCGCCTACTAGTGATTTGATCTCTGTGACCGATTGGGTCTCCACTACTTTCCGGTCAGGCAGGGTTTCAAGGAATGTGGCGATTTCGTCGACAAGTTGATACCCGACCTTGCGGAATTCGGTGCCTGACATTTCCAGGGGAGCATTCCGATTTGTAAGTCCTTTTCTTGAGTCTTCGTTATCCATGGTCAATCAGGGGCTTTCAGGATTAGTGGGAAGTCTGTGTGTGGCTTTTAAGCGCCCAATGTTCATTAAAAAATCCAGCGTTAGTTACGCCTGCTGGATGGCGTTGGTGACGCGGGGTAGCGAGGTCAATTACCGCCCAGTCAGGCAACTTGGGAATCTGAAGTGAATTGGTGCCGCCAGAAAACTCGCTGAAGGTAAAACTCGAATTGAGAACGATATATTTCTCCGGGTTGAGAGGATTGGGGTAAATAAGTACCGGAACGCTGGTGTGGGTGTCGTAGTCTGTGTCGTCCAATGAAAAAGAGTCCTTGTTCCAACTTAGAGGTAGTGAATTCTGAATACGTTTTAGAATCAAGTTGCTGGATGGATCGCCCCAAAGAATCAGGTGGGCGGTTTCTATATCCTCTGGTGTGATGTTTTTGTCGTACTTCACGTGAGGTTTTCCACGAAATTGTCGCCACCATTGAAGTTGTGCATCGGCCGATTCGCTATCCACCCAAGCGGATAATTCCGGTGACGCATCTTCCTCCGATGGCAGGACGTATATGAACTTACTCATAAAGGCATCGTCGATGGGTCCCTGAAGGTTGTGGGACTTGGAAAGGGTTGCTTCGTTGTTCGATTTTGTCTGCGACCAGCTGCCGCTCTTTAATACGATTGAGTAACTTGCTGGAGTCCTTTTTTGAGATACTGAAAGTGTGAGGCCCCACCCGTCAATAGTGAGTGTGATCGGTTTTTCAGAATCGATTACGTTTTGTTGGTTTGAGAATGACAGGGTGAGTGCTGTGACGTTTTGGGTCTGTAGGCTGATGGAGTTCCTGTTTTGAATGACCGCTTTAACGCGGGCTTCTTTCCAGTGTTCCTGAAGCCCATCGACCGTGAGCCAGTGCATGGTGTTGTATTTGAGCGTGTGGGTGACGAATTCGATTCGTTTTGGAAAGTGATTCTTGGGCTTCGCTGACCACTCGTCCACCGTCAGATTGATCTGTGTGAGGGATCGTTCGTCGTATTTATGCCCCATCCCTTCGCCAATGATGTGCAGGAGATCGATTCCCTCGGGTTTCAAATATTCTGTCATGATGTCGGCCGCCTGTTTTTGTTTATCTTCGGAACCGCTGTAGGCCACGGTGGGGCACTGGTGGAGGTTGGCGGCGTATTTTGTGGCATCATAGAGGCTGTGGAGCTTGAGCTCATACCAGGTCGGCTTGGGGTTCTTGGCCATGACGTTTGCGTAGATTGCACTTTCAGCGAAACCGGCTCCGGGAGCGGCGGCTGACCAGAGGCCTGCGTGGTGTGTGGCCATATGCCAAGTAGCAGCACCCCCCATTGAAAAGCCGCGAACGTTTATGCGATCGGGATCGATGCGGTAGTGCTTTTTAACCTGAGCCAACGCTTCAAACGTGTCCGTTTCACCGGCAAATTTATTGGCATTGCAATAACGGCCGTAGGGATGGAGGACGAGGGCCTTTTTGGTGACCAGTTTCCCGACGTCGGTTTCCCGCTGATCAATGAACTTTAACTCGGTCAGTGTATCCCCTCGTCCGTGGTACCAGATATCGAGTCGTTGGGCTTCGCTCGAATCAAAGTCGTAGCCTTCGGGTATGACCAGACCATAGGGCTGAATTGAGCCGTCAATATCGGAGCGGTATCCTCGAACGACTAAGCCTTGCTTTCGGGTCCAGGGGGCATTCCCAAGCCTAAGTGCGGCAGCGCGCTTTCGTCCGGTCGCTAGATGGCGGAATGCAATTTCAAATTCGTCCTTCTTTTTATCTGAGTAGAACTGATTCAGTTCCAAAGCGTAGTGGACGGCGTTGTAATAAATGACCACATCGTTGATGAGGTCGGTTATGCGTGGATCATTCTCGTTCGCCGTTTTGAGTTGGATAATTTCCTGAAGCAGTTGGTCTGCTTCGTTGGTCAGCGCCGTTCGGATTTCTGTTGGCACGGGTATCCCCGGAGGAGGATTGAGTTTTGTTTGCGAAATAAGGGGGTTAGTAGCGAGCGCGATCAGAGCCGTAATAATGACTTTTGCGTAATAGGGGTATGTCATAGGATCCACACAAGCGACTTGTCGGATTTAGGGCAAGCGCTTCGCTTGTTATTCGCTAGCCAAGTCCGGATGCGTAGCTAGGGTGATATACGTGTCAGCGTTTCTCCCATCCGATTCTCTTTTCTATGTATTTCTGGTCGTTTTAGTGGTCGGTTTCGGTCTGTTCTATTGGATACAGCGTATTGGCCGATTGAGCGACACACAGGCAAAAGCGTATCTGGTTGAGGGGGCTCTGGTGGTCGACGTGAGGCCGCCAGCTCGATATGCAGAAAAGCATTTGGAGGGTGTGGTAAACTTGCCTGCTTTAACGATTGTTGAAGCAGTCCAACCCATGGTTAATGATAAATCTCAGGTAATTCTCTGTCATTGCGAAACTGGAGGTTTGTCTGGGGTCGCAGTCAGACAACTCAGGAAGGCGGGTTACACGAATGCTTTTAATCTTGGTTCTTACAAACGTGCTGCTTCATTGTTATAGGTAGTCGATGATACCGAAATACAGTAAATCCGTGGCGCTCGCCTGGCTGTTGACCTTAGCCATGGCCAGCGCTGGTAATGGGGCAAATCGGGTTACAGTTGAGCGGTTTGAGACGAACCCGCTTATCGCTGCAGCTTCATCACCAACGTTGGGCAACAAGATCAATGGGCCGTCGGTGATACAGGTTCCTGATTGGGTGAAAGAACCGTTAGGAAAGTATTACCTCTACTTCGCTCATCACAAAGGGAAATTTATCCGCCTTGCCTATGGGGATTCTATCGAAGGCCCCTGGCGTATTTACGAACCCGGTACGATCCGACTCAAAGAAGCGACCCCATTGGAAGATCACATCGCATCGCCGGACGTGCATGTGGATGAAGAGCATCAAGTGATTCGTATGTATTTCCACGGCTCCCATCCTGGCACCAACCAACGGACGGTGTCGGCGGTTTCTGACGATGGTATTTCCTTTGAGGTGTTTGAAACGGTTCATGGGTTTAGTTATTTTCGTGTTTTTCAGTATGAAGGAGTTTACTATGCGGTCGATTCATCCGGACTCTTGAATCGATCCGAATACCCGGACCACGGGTGGGGACGACGTGAAGAGCTGTTGATCGGACCCGTTTCGACCAGCGACGTATTTGGGGAGCGGGACGATGTGCGAATGCGCCATCCAGCAGTGTATGTGCGGGGCGATACGCTGTATCTATTTTACTCGCGCAAAAGTGATGCTCCTGAACGTATCCTGATGGCGACGGTTGCTCTGCAAGGGGGCTGGGACGCATGGAAAGCGTCACCGCCGATAGAAATCTTAAGACCTGAAATGGATTATGAAGGTGTGGATTATCCTAATGAGCCCTCTGGTAAGGGTGGGGCAGTCGGAGTTCAGGAACTAAGAGACCCGTACGTCTTCGAAGAGGATGGTCAGCTTTATTTATTCTACTCCGTCGCGGGTGAAGAAGGGATCGCTGGAGCGAGGTTGAAGATCGATTAGCAGTAGGAGTAACGTTTTGTGCTTTCGGGATTTGATGAATCTGGATGTTAAGCGTAGTCAAATATAGGTTCCGTCCTTTGAAATCGGGACGTAACATTCGTCCTACATTACTTCCGGCAACAACTTCGAGATAAACTGATTCGTATCGTCAAAGTAGCGTATGGCTGCCTCTTGTATCATCTCAGCGGTCAGGGCATCTGTTCGGGCGTCGCGCTGATTAACGGCGTCAAAATCGATTCCGTTTCGAGAGTAGGTCCCGAGGGCACTCATCCAAAAACCGTTTTCTCTGGCACTGGTCTCGTTCCGCCGCAGGTGCATTTCTTTAACCGAGGCGAGGTCCTGTGGATCGGGTCCCTCGTTCTTAAGCGTTTCGATAACGTCGAAACTTATCTGGATGAGTTCATCCACATTTTCCGGATTACAGCCGAACCGGATGCTGGTTGAAAACTCACCGATCGGATATCGATTGATACCACCTGATACACCCACGCCATAGACGCCTCCTTTATCTTCGCGAAGCGCTTCCCGCATAGGGATTTTTAACACATCGATCATGGCACCCATCAGGTACTGGTTGTGGTAACTCCATTCAGTTTCGCCATAGAAGCGTATATTGACTGAAGCTTTGGGTTCAACGCCCTTGCGGACAATCACCTCGTTTTGTCCTGCGATCTTGCGGTCATTGATATCCTTCCAGGTTTCAATGCGACCCTTACTCGGTAGGCTTGCCAGGTAAGTCTCCACGAAGGGACGTAGTTTGTTGGGCGTAAAGGCTCCTACAAAAATGAATGTGAAGTCACCGGCATCGGCAAAGCGATCTTGGTAAATTTCGAATGACTTCTGGAGATCCATGGACTGTAGAAAATTTTCGTCGATCGGTTGGCGGCGAGGGTGATTGTTGTAAAGCGTGCGCTCGACCTCGTCGTTGTAGACTTCATTCGGGTCATTAAGCCGATTGTTAATATAGTTTTCAAACTGAACGAGCATTGCAGCGAATGCATCTTCGTCAGTTCTTGGCTCTGTGAAACGCATGTGTATCAATTGAAAAAACGTTTCGAGGTCTTCCGGGGCCGATGAACCTGAGACGTTTTCGTAAAGATCGCCAATCGATGGGCGGACTTGTGCTTGTATGCCCGCCAGTTTCTTCCTTAGGTTTTGTGCATCCAGGTTACCGATACCACTTCCGGAGATCGCTTGCGCTGCATAAGAAGCGGGAACAAAGTCGGCGTCCTGCACGAGACTATGACCGCCAGGGCTGTAGGCAGACATCAGTATCTGGTCTTTTTTGAAATCGGTGGGTTTGAGAATGACGCGTATTCCGTTGGAGAGTTTCCATTCGGTGACGTCGACCGAGTCGTGATAAGTTTCCTTCTTCACCTTGCCAGGCGTCGGCGCGCTAGCTAGAAGCGGAGCCGAAAGGTCTTCCTCCGTATACGCTTCAATGCTTGCAGATTCCGCAGCTGCGATAACTGCCAGGATCTCAGCTTCTGTCGGAACGTGGACGTCCTCTTTTTCGGGGGCCGTGTAGAGGATGACACGGCTGGTATCATCGAACCAGTTGTCGGCAGCATGATTGACTTCCTCAAGTGTGAGGCTTGGCAAGATCCGTTTGGTAAGTTCGAACTCGTACTCAATGCCTGGAATGGGTTCCTGTTCGAGAAAGTTAGAAGTGAGTTCTCCCGCATGGCGACTGGAGTCCCGTTGCTCTCGTTCACGATAAGCTCGTTGAACATTGCGAAACAGATTCGCCTTGGCTCGTTCGAGCTCTGCCGCAGAAAAGCCTAGATCTCTCGCCCGTTTGTTCTCTACGAGCAGAGCTGTTAAGCCTTCAGCAAATGCGCCTTCTTCCACCGCTGCAACGTGGGATACGATATCAATGGGGCGAATCATGTTCTGCTTGCGGGTTGCAGCGAAGAGGTAAGGGGGATCTTTTTCCTGAGTCCGTTCGCGGAGCCGAGCATTGAGCATACTTGAGTATAGAGATTCAGCGATGCTTCGGCGGTAGTCGTCCTCTGTGACCATCGGGTGACTATCGCGTTTGTAGATGATATTTATAGAGGTGTTGGATAGCTCAGGATCCGTTGCGATCGAAAACAAAGTATCATCATGAGCGGGTACGGTATATTGAGTCCTCGGTTCTGCGTTCGGAGGATTCTCAATGTGGGCAAAATGTTTTCTAATGAGGGATTCGATCTTATCAGTTTCAAAATCTCCGACGGCAATGAGTGCCATAAGCTCAGGGCGATAGTAGTTCCTGTAGAATTCGATGAAGGCGTCCCGATCAATCGTTTCAATAACTTCCGTGTAGCCAATGGGTAAACGATCTGCGTACCGAGACTCGTGAAAAAGAACGGGAATCTGCTCGTCCTGGATACGGTGTTGAGCTCCCAGACGGAGTCTCCATTCTTCCAATACGACGCCTCGTTCTTTATCAATTTCTTCCTGGTCGAATGAAATCTGATGTGCCCAGTCTTCTAGGATTTGAAAGGTTTTGGCCAGGATCTCCTCGTCGTCCATGGGGATCTCAAGCATGTAGACGGTTTCGTCGAAGGAGGTGTAGGCATTCAGGTCCGCTCCGAACTGCATGCCAATGCTTTCTATGAATTCTACGAGCTCTTGTTTCTCAAAATTCTTGGTGCCGTTAAACGCCAAGTGTTCGAGGAAGTGGGCGAGTCCTTCGGTGCCATCTTTTTCTGATGTTGATCCAGCGTTTACGACGAGTCTGAAGGCGGCCCTATTTTCAGGTTCGCTGTTTTCACGAATGTAAAAGGTGAAGCCATTATCCAGTTTTCCGATCTTTACCGCTTGATCCACAGGCAGTGGCTGGGCGCTCAGCGACCACGACAAGGTGTAGATCGCAAATAATACTAGATACAGGCGTTGGGTAACATTCGACATGGGTAGCGATAATCAGATTGAAAGAATTACTAATGAGTCGGGAATGTGGATTAGCAAACCAGATTCTCCTTTTTGTGACGAGGTTCTTGACCGTGAAGGCATCGATCGTCGAGGATGATTGGGATCCCCAAATTCAGTAGCCCATGCACCTCCTTTTATCATTTATAGGACTCCTTTTGTTAAGCGCGGTTCCAGTTTTGGCCGCAGATGATTACCAACCGATTAATTCCCAGGCTCCGGGACGGGAGCCGCTCGCTCCTGAGGCGGCTGCGGCCGCCATTACCGTGCCGGATGGGTTTTCAGTTACCTTATTTGCAGGTGAGCCCGATGTGCGCCAACCGGTAGCGATGCAGATTGACGACCGGGGTCGCGTGTGGGTCGCTGAGGCGTATTCTTACAAGGAATGGGAAATGAAAGGGGAAGATCGGATTGTGATCCTGGAAGATACCAATAATGACGGTCGCTTTGATTCGAGGAAGATTTTTTATGACAAGGCGACGCATTTATCGGGTATGGCGATCGGATTTGGTGGGGTGTGGATCTGCAATTCTCCGAAGCTGGAGTTTATTCCGGATCGTGACGGAGATGATGTTCCGGACGGTCCGCCTGTAGTCGTACTGGATGGGTTTACGACAGAAGCTCAGCACAATTTCTTTAATGGCCTTACTTGGGGGCTCGATGGCTGGTTGTATGGGAGACACGGAATTACGGGGTCCTCACTTGTGGGCAAACCGGGTAGTCCGGCTATTGAACGAGTGGATCTTAGTTGCGGTATCTGGCGTATGCATCCGGTGACCCATACCTTCGAAATCGTGGTGCGTGGAACTACGAACCCATGGGGTCTCGACTGGAATGACATGGGAGAGCTGTTTATGACGGGAAATGTGAACGGGCATCTCTGGCACGTGATTCCGAATGCGTTCTACCCACGTATGCATGGGCAAGGTTCTAGTAGCCACGTTTACGACCGAATTGGTATCGTTGCGGATCACCTGCACCATGAAGGAAAGTGGACGGATCGGGAGAAGAACGTGGACGGCCCGCAAGGGAACACTGATTTGCTAGGTGGCGGGCACTCGCACTGCGGAGGTATGATCTACCTCGGTGATAATTGGCCCGAGATGTATCGAAATACGATCTTTATGAGTAACACCCATGGTCGCCGAATTAACAATGATATCTTGGAACGAAAAGGCTCAGGGTATGTGGGCCATCATGGTGAGGATTTTATGATCGCCAATCATCCGTGGTATCGAGGTGTGACTCAGATATATGGTCCGGATGGAGGTGTTTACTTGTCCGACTGGACGGATATCGGTGAGTGTCATGACAATGATGGCGTTCACCGGACGAGCGGCCGAATCTATAAGATCGTCTATGGCGAGGTAGAAAATCCAGGACCGTTGGATCTAGCCAACGAATCGGATCTGGCTCTGGTGGCACACCAACTCCATCGGAACGATTGGTATGTGCGGCACTCCCGTCGGATCTTGCAGGAACGCTTTGTGTCAGGGCGAGATATGACCGATGCACGGGATGAACTGGTAAGCCTGTTGGATGAAGGGAGTCATACAGTGGATCGCCAACTGCGATTTATTTGGGCTCTGCATAGTACGGGTGGGGTCGGCGAGGCACGGTTGACTCGGTTGTTGGGTCACGAGAATGAGCATATCCGCAGCTGGGCTATCCGGCTGATCGGAGAAGGCGGAAATCCTACCGGCGAACAGTTTAAAAAAATTCGTATGATGGCCCGAGATGGGCAGTCACAATTAGTGCGGCTCTACATCGCCTCCACATTTCCTCGATTTCCAGCATCCGAGCAGTGGGAACTTGCAACGGACCTGTTAGTAGATTTTGGATACGAAACAGATCAAAATCTTCCTTATATGATATGGTATGCGATCCAGCCGCTTGTCGGTTCGGATATTGAGCGGGCTTTAGGGTTTCTAGAAAGCTGTTCCGATTCGCAGGTCTATAAGAACATCGCCCGAAGGATCACGATGGACTTTGATTTGGATTCATCAACTATGCCGCAGCTAATCGATAGTATCTTGGCGACCTTGAAGGGTGGACAGGTTCGTAATGCAAAAGCGGGAGTTCAGGGTATAGAAGAAGCTTTACGGGGATTGAAAGGGATCGAAGCCCCCGAGAACTGGGATCTGGTTCGGCAGTCTGAGAATTCCGAACTACGGCATATTGCGAGTCAGTTAGATCCGGTATTCGATAAGAGTGCGCCGATGACGGCCAATGATTGGTTAGACCTGCTCGGCGATGAAACTCGTAGGAATCAAGCCATTCGCGAGTTGGCGGCCTTCGATGACTCGAAAATCGCGGGAGTATTATTGAAGCCTTATCGCCGCTATCTCAGTGAAGACCGCGATGCGACCATCGCGACACTGAGCTCTCGCAGGTCTTTGGCGGGGCCACTGATTCAGGCGATGCGCAACGGACAGGTTTCTCCGTCAGATGTATCCGCCTTTTATGCACGGCAAATTTTTAATCTTGGAGATGATCGGTTGAATCAACAACTTGAGCAGGTCTGGGGAAAACTCCGTTCCAGTCCCCAGGAGAAACAGAGCACCATCGGTCTTTGGCAATCGAAACTCACGCCCGACGTGCTGGTAGATGCCGATATTGATGCTGGGAAAAGGGTGTTTCAGAAAAGCTGTGCAGCCTGTCATTCGCTGTTTGGAGAAGGAGGATCACTCGGACCGCACCTTGATGGGAGCAACCGTCAGGATTTATATTACCTTTTGGAAAACCTGATCGACCCAAGTGCTGTGCTTCCACAGGACTATCGGATGACGATAGTGACACTCAAAGATGGTCGGGTATTGAGTGGGAATATTTCGGAGCGAACGCGTCACACAATCACGGTGGCAAGTTTGGATTCTCTGGAGATCATTCCGCTTAGTGAAGTGGTGAGTCAGGAGCAGCTTGAACAATCGACCATGCCGGAAGGCTTGTTGGAGTTGTTGAGTGAGTCCGAAGTACGAGACCTGATTGGTTATCTGCAGCGTTAGGGTTGATAGAGCCGTAAGATCAGTGAGACGCTCAATGACTTTTTAGAATATAATGAGATGGGGCGGACATCTCTCAGCGATGGCACTGCGGGGACGCAGTGGTTCTATCGCCTGCGGCAGCTTGTTTGTGGTAGGGCTATTGCGTCTTCGTAATGCCACTTTTTGGTTCCTGGAATCGACTCAGATTCGCACCGATTTTATTTAGGAGAATTTGTGTGCGCCTATGACTGGGATTTTCGGCTGTTTTGTAGAAATTCAGTCTGCTTGAGTCACCGGGATAGGGGTGACGTTATAGTAATCTTGGTTGTAGATCACGGGCATCTGCCCCTTCCATTCATTCCAAATATTTCGATCGACTATTAAGTCTGCCATAAAGTCAGCGACGTTAATTCGGCTCGTTTTTCCGGAGTCGAAGATCGCGCTTCTGATGGGAGAGGGAAGTACTTCATACTCGGTGACTTCGTCCTCATCAATGAGGCCATCTGGACGAACGGCTGCCCATGCAATGGCTTGATCAATCTGGCCGATCTGAGTTCTTAGGTAATCTGCCGCTTCTTCGTTATCCACGTGTGGCGGTAGAAGCAGGTGGAGAAGCCCGATCACGCACTTCTGCGCGAATGATATTGGTTCTTCCAGGTCACCGTTCCGGTTACCTGTTGTATTCATAAGTACGAATTTGACCTTTGTTTCTGATTTATTGGCCTTAATCGCCTCGCACAAGCGACGGGTAGCATCGGTTACAAGTCTCCGGGGTTGGCCGAATAGTCCTTGGAAGGTCAGGTTGTGTCCCAGGCAGGAGGCGATAGCGTCACAGCCTGATACGTATTCGACGAGCTCGGTGTCACTGAGGTCGAGGATACTTGCTTCGATAATGGTGAGGTGACTATCCTTGGAAAGTGCTAACGGTAAGCTGTCTCTAGACCGCACGATTGCCTTAACCTTCTGTCCCCGGGCAAGCAGTTGCTCAACGAGTAATCGTCCGGTGGCTCCGCTTGCTCCAACTACTAAGGTGGTCATCTTCAGGACAATAGGCCGTTGGGGGTTACTATCCAGACTTAAACTAACAATATTTTGGTAGAAACTTTTTGAATACGAATGGTCTCAATTGCTCTAGTTCTCCAAGGCGAACCATTTATTTAGCCAAGCAAGTTGCTCGTCGACGGTCGTCTCCTTTATTCCCTTCAGCCTGCACTGGAGCCCGAGACTTTCATAGTGATCTTTGAAATATTTCCCGAAGGCAATGTGGTGTGCATACTTGGATTGGGCTGTTTCGGGGGGCAGCGGTTTACCATCCCATTCATCCAAGCTTTCTGGGTGAATAAGAAAGACTGGAGGGTCATCTTTTGTGATGTGATTTAAAGCCGTTGCCTCGTGAGCGATCTTTCGGAACTTGGGCTTTTTCAATTCAGTCCTTAATTGATCAACCGGCATCATTTCTACACCATAGAAATAGTAAGTGGAACTGTGAGCGTCACTGCCCTGATAGATCTTATCCCAGATAAAAAACGGATCGTTGCTGGTTTGAGAGTTGAAGCCAATGATGGTCGTTAGGCGGGTTGATTCACGGGAAATCGGGTCGTCACTTTCTGGATCTGCCAGATCGTCGCGGACAGCTAGCCACACGGACATATTCCCTCCTGCGCTGGAGCCAGACATGGCTACCCGCTCTGGATCCAGACCCCATGAATTTGCATGGTGGCGAACGTATTGAATGACTCGGGCAGCGTCATGGTGTGGAGCGGGGAAGGGTGCCTGAGTGACGTAGCGATAGTTAGCCAATACGACAGATATACCGTTTTCTAAACAGGCCGTGACTAAGGGATCGCCATAATACCTGGACTTATCTCCACCGACGAATCCTCCAGGATGAAAGATGAGGAGAACTGGGGTAGGCTGAACAGACTTAGCTTTCCAAAAATCCAGCGTGTTTCTCCAATGAGATCCGTAAGCATGATCCGCTAGGTGACGTTCGGGCATCTGTTCTAGTTGGACCGCCTGCTTGGCTATATATGCCTCCATTTTCTTATATTTGGAGGCTTCCGATTTGGTAAGAACACCATCACCGTTGTAGTCGGCGTGGGGATAGACTTCCAGGAAGGCCTTGAGTTGGCGGTCCATCTGGGTTGAAGGTTGTCCGCTTACGTAAATCGCTGCAATAAATGGAAGTGCTCTTAGGAGTAGTTTCACAATATCGATGGTTTCGACTCGGCTCGGTGGAGTCAATTTGGATTAGTCAGATCAGATATCTCGGGGTTAAACGAGTTTGGTTTAGAACTCCTGGTCGGTTGAGGTTTAACTCCTAAGTTCGGCAGGTGTTTTACGGAGTGATAGACTAAGGCCAACTCTATGCAGTTACCTAGTTGCT
>ERZ887942.1534-NODE-1534-length-15729-cov-9.529157_pt1 | contig 15729 bp, 11 predicted proteins | sample MGYA00521099_ERZ887942 | MGnify/ENA primary metagenome ERZ887942 (study PRJEB32303, sample SAMEA104408605) | aquatic metagenome | biome: Brackish water; feature: Pelagic; material: water | place: Baltic Sea | collected 2014-06-07T06:48:00 | depth 16,251 m ... | reverse complement strand
AACCACTCTTCTAGGGCCCCTTCATCGCTGGCATAGACCATGGAGTAGAGCCTGAGTATAAGGCTGCCTTCCCGGGCCATGAGCGCGTGCGCGGCCAGGTCGACCTGGGACGCGCCGGCATCATGTGCAGTGGTAATTCCCTGACTCAGCAAATGCCATTGCGCGGCATCCACCAATGAGGTGGCGGTCTTTAAGTCGTACTGTTGCAGCGGAGCAGTGAGCTCGATCGCTGTCTCATGGAGAAGGCCTGTGGGTGCTCCGTTGAGATGCACAATGATCCCGCCCTCGGGGGCAATGGATTCGCCTGTGATCCCTAGCGACACCATAGCGGCTTGGTTTAAGAGTACAGAATGTCCATTGGCATGCTCCAGTAGGACCGGATGGTTTGGCACAGCTCGTGAGAGCGCATGATGGGTTGGAAAACCATCTAGATGTCCTTCAGGCGGCTGAGTCCATTTGCTCTGATGCCAGCCCGTCCCCAGTATGACGGTGCCAGGCCGCAAAGCGCTTGCGCGCAGGCTGACGCGTTCGATGAGCTCCGTGAAGCTCTCCGCATTCCTGAGATCAACAGAGCGAAGGGCTGAGCCAATGCCAGCAATATGAACATGGGCATCAATGAGCCCTGGGTAAGCCACTGCGGTATCAAGGTTGATGACGGTGGTGTTTGAGTCTGCGAGTTTTAGCGCCTCCTCTTGGGTACCGACAAAGCTAAAACGGCCACCCTGAATAGCGACGGCTTGCGCTTCAGGCTGCAGCGGATTCAGCGTGTAGAGCTTGCCCATGACAATGGTATCGGGGTGTGGCGTAGTCGGTTGGCACCCTGTGTTGAGCACCATCGCCAGTAGCAGCAGAAAAGTGGATAACCGCAACAAAGTGAACCCCATTTGACGCCTCTCGCGTTGTGTTAGTGAGCGTAAAGTGTATTAGCGGCAATAAAAAGGGGGGCCGAAGCCCCCCGTATCGTACTTGTTAACTGTCTCGCTTAGAAATTGTAGCGATAACGTGCGTACCAGAATGCGCCGCTGATGCCGAAAGGTGAATACTGGCTGTAAGTATTACCTAGGATCGTTGCGCTATTGAAACCGAGATTGTTCACATCGGTTGCTTTTTGGCCATTTTCGTCCAACACGTTGTTGCCGCCGATCAGGATGCTGGAGTGATCACCGATCATGTACTCGACTTCAAGGTCAAGCAGGTACTCACTATCAAAAATAGCGTCGGTACCGAAGACGTCATTTTCGAAGCTGTCGTACCACTCGTCGTAGAAGCTCAGACGTGCGAGGACTCGGAAGTTACCCACTGAGTGGTTAGCCGACAGGTTCCAGCGGGTCTCAGGAGTGGTCAGCTCAATTTGTCGAATACGATTAGCACCGACCGTCTCGGGATTGAAGCCTTCGACTTCGGTCTTGTTGTTGTTGTACGCCAAATTCCAATCAGTCGTGCCGCCTAACCATTCGGTGTAGGTTGAAACGACCACATCAACACCATGAGTATTGGTGTCGAAATCATTGGTGAAGAATCGGAATTGGGTTAGATCACCGGCCCCAGGCACATTGTCAGCAACGAGCTGATCAATCTGGTCTTGGGTCAGCTTCACTTCTGACGACAGGTTGATGCGATCTTCCATGTCAATGTCATAGTAGTCGACTGTGATCTCGAAGTTACCCAATGTTGCGTACAGACCTGCTGTAAAGTTGGTGGACTCCTCGGGATCCAGCTCCTTTCCGCCGAATTGCAACGCAACCGGATTAGTCGCTGGGATGGTGCCATTGTTAATGAGCGTCGGTACGCCGTTTACATTGGTCAGCTCGGTTGAGGTGTTAGAGGCATTAGCCTGACCGGGGGTTGGAGCCTTGAAGCCGGTACTGTAGGTTGAACGGACACCGAAGTTGTCAGTGATCGCCCAATTGGCACCAATTTTGTAGTTAGTGGTGTCGCCAAAGCCGTCAAAATCTTCGTAGCGGATGGCCGCTTGGGTTACCAAGCTGTCCGTCGGTGTCCACTCTGCATCAACATAGAAGGCATAGTTTTCACGCTCGAACGTGCCAGAGGTCGCCGCGGGGAATCCGGGGAATCCGTTGGAAGAAGTGCTGAAGCCCTGATCTGCCAGAACACCAGCGGTATAAGATTCCACCTGACCAGCACCAATCTCGAACTCTTCGTTGCGGAACTCACCACCGAAGCCAATGTTCAGCGCGTCTGACACAGTCCAGCTCAGGTCGGCGTTGAAGTTGGTATCGGTCTGCTTGTACAAGCCGGGGTCAAAGTCACGGGGTGAATCGGGGCCTAAGCTCGCATTCAGCGTATTGTTGATGAAAAAGTCTGCCTCGTTTTCGCCGCGATAAGCACTGACATCCCAACGCAAGTTATTGCTGATCTCACCACGCAAACCTAACAAAAAGGACATATCAGTCACATCACCGCCAAATCGAGGGGTGAAGCCGCCGGGAATGGTTTCTTGGAAGCTGAAGCAGTTGGGGTCGGCAACGACTTGCGCAAAGGCATCTGCGTCAGGTGTGACGTTATCCGCACCGCCGAGAGCCACTACTGGACAGCCCTGGCCGTCGTTAGGAGTGAGATCGCCGACCAACAGTGTTTCGCCACCGTCACCGCTATACACCGCGCCGCGGTTGGTTGGGTTACGGAAGAAGAAGCCACCGTCGACCTCTTTGCTGTTGTAGTTAGCGTGTCCATAAAGGGTCAGCGTGTCGCTCAGGTCCAAGCCAAAGTTGGCCCATAGCTTCATGTCGTCATTGACAATCGGTCGGCCCCAAATCATGGCAGGTGCCGGTACGTCTTGGTATCCATTGTCGATGAGCGTTTGCGCGTCTGCACGTTGCTCTGATCGGCTCGTTGGATCAGACTCGCCCCACTCAGCGGTCAGGTTCAAGAAACCGTTGTCACCCAATGGTAGGCCAATATTACCGGCAATCGTGACTTGCTCGCCGTCGCCTTCCTTATACTCGCCGTAGCGGACTTCCAAAGAACCGCCCTCTGCGCTGTCGTCCAGTACAAAGTTCATCACACCCGCGATCGCATCTGAGCCGTACTGGGCCGAAGCACCGTCTCGCAAGACTTCAATGCGCTTCAGTGCAGCAGCAGGGATGGCAGCAGCGTCGGGGCCCTGAGAGCCGTTGGAGATGCCGTTACCGAGCCAAGTGATCACTGAGGCACGGTGGCGACGCTTGCCGTTGACCAACATCAAAGTGTGGTCGGGCGCCAAGCCACGCAAGTTGGCAGGTCGTACCAAAGTCGCTGCGTCACTGATTGGTTGGTCGTTGACGTTGTAAGAAGGGATGACATTTCGGAGCAAGTTGCTCATGTCGGTGTCGCCCTGATTGCTCATGGTCTCACCGCCAATGACGTCGACGGGAGCAGGTGAGTCAAGCGCCGAACGGCCTTGTGTTCGAGTACCGATGACCACGACTTCTTCGGTCAGAGTTTCTTCCTGAGCCAAGACGTTAAACGTGGGCACCATAGTCGCGGCTGCAACCGCCACTGCGAGGGTGCGAATGGGAAATTTCATGCATGTCTCCAAAATAAAAAAAGTTCATCCGGCGCATCTTGAGACGAGTCTCCGGATACGAGTGGATACCATTACTTTGTTTTTTTATTGTGTTCACTGCGGGCAAAGATGGTGCTTGCCCGATGGCGAGATTATACGGAATAGGATGGCCGTATAGCGGTGCAAAACCGTAAATTTTAAATGCTTATTGTGGGGTGAATCGGGTCCTGAAACACTTGCCAGTCAGCTTATAACGGTGTTGTCACCAACGCGTTGGGGCCTGGCAATCGGCCAGAGGCGGCGGCGTGTGGCGCGACTCAGTAGTAGGGTGTGTCGACACGGCAAAACATCGGGTCAATCGAGGGTTTACGTAGACGGTTGTGGTCGTCTTGCCTCGCTCTCTGCCATCATGACGCAGGTCGACCGGCTATGAGATCTTCGACCACTGAGGGGTCAGCAAGCGTTGAGGTATCGCCCAGACTTTTAAGATCATTTTCGGCGATTTTACGTAAAATTCGCCGCATAATCTTGCCAGATCGCGTTTTGGGTAATCCTGGCGCCCACTGAATCTGGTCTGGTTTTGCGATGGGTCCAATTTCTTGAACGCATAAACCCACCAATTCCGCACGCAGCGTCTCACTGTCTTCGATGCCTGACATGGGCGTGATATAGGCGTAGATCCCTTGCCCCTTAATGTCGTGCGGATAACCCACCACCGCGGCCTCGGCAATATCGGGGTGCAAGACCAGCGCGCTCTCTACCTCGGCGGTGCCCATGCGATGGCCTGAGACGTTTAGCACATCGTCGACACGACCGGTGATACGCAGGTAGCCGTCCTCGTCTCGTAATGCGCCATCACCTGTAAAATAGTAGCCGGGATAGACGCCGAAGTACGTATCGAGCATCCGTTGATGATCGCCATAAACGGTGCGGATCTGGCCGGGCCAAGACTGCTTAATCACTAAATAACCCGATCCTGCGCCTTCGATTTCTTGACCTTGCTCGTCCAGCAGTGCGGGCTCAATGCCGAAGAATGGAAAACTCGCAAACCCCGGTTTGAGTGCGTGGGCGCCGGGGAGGGGCGTGATCATGACGCCACCCGTTTCCGTCTGCCACCAGGTGTCAACAATGGGACACCTGCCCTCTCCTACAATACTGTGGTACCACTCCCACGCCTCTGGATTGATGGGTTCTCCTACTGAACCAATGATACGTAGTGAACTTCGATCATGACGGGTCACTAAGTCGTTGCCGAGGCTTTGCAACGCACGGATAGCCGTCGGGGCGGTGAAGAATGAATTGACCCGATGTTTGGCGATGATTTGCCAAAACCGATCGCCGTCGGGGTAAGTCGGTATGCCTTCGAACATGAGGGTTTTTGCACCGATCGCAAGGGGGCCGTACACGATATAGGTGTGGCCTGTTACCCAACCGACATCGGCAGTGCACCAATAGGTTTCACCCTCTCGGTAGTCGAATACAGTTTTCATCGACAAGGCTGCCTGTAATAAATAACCGCCTGTCGTATGCAATACACCCTTTGGCTTGCCGGTCGAGCCAGACGTGTACAGAATGAACAGTGGGTCCTCGCTGTCCATCCACTCTGGTTCGCACTCGTCAGAGACCGTTGCGACTGCCTCGTGGTACCAAACGTCTCGCGCCGCATCCCACTCGATGGCTTCACCGGTGCGGCGCACCACCAACACGTTATCGACACAATCAGTCTCTTTGATTGCGGCATCGACGTTGCTTTTTAGCGGGATCGCTTTACCACCTCGAACCCCTTCGTCAGCAGTGATGACCAACTGACAGGCAGCGTCATTGATGCGATCTTTAAGGGCTTCTGGCGAGAACCCACCGAATACAACAGAGTGAACCGCGCCGATTCGAGCGCAGGCCAGCATGGCAAAGGCCGCCTCTGGAATCATCGGCATATAAAGGCACACGCGATCGCCTTTTTTGATCCCAAGGTGCCTCAGCACATTGGCAAATCGGCAGACCTGAATCTTGAGTTCCTGATACGTAAAAGCCTGACTGTCATCGGGCTGGTCACCCTCCCACACGATGGCAGTTTGATCCGCTCGATCGGGCAAGTGTCGGTCAATACAGTTCACCGAGACATTGAGCTGTGCGTCGACAAACCAACGCGCCTGTCCAATATTGAGGTTATTGTCTGAGACCTCACGCCAGGGCTTGTGCCAGCTGAGCAATGCCTCAGCTTGCGCGGCCCAAAAGGTATCGGGATCGTCGATCGACTGCTGATAGAGTGCGGCGTAGCCCTCTGGTGTGATGTGCGCATCACTGAAATCTGCAGGGATGGGGTAAAGCGCTGATTCAGACATAGGATCCGGCCGATTCGAAGACGACTGCGATAGTAGGCGACAGACCCGCGGACAACAAGCCGCCAAGTGGCGTTGACTCAGTCGAGTCGATGACATGTCACGGGCTTAACAGCAGGGGGGCAGACAGTGCGCTGGCGTACTGCGCTGATTTATACTGTCCAGAGATTGTGCCGACAACCAAAAGGAGCTCAGTATGGATGCGCCTGTCAGCCAAGAGACTCGCACCATCTATTGGCGCGAAAATAGACGACTGATGCTTATTCTGGGTTTTTGTTGGTTTGTGGTGAGTTTGGGGTGTGGTGTGCTGTGGGTAGAACCACTGAATCATATTCAGGTGGGTGGTTTTAAGTTGGGATTCTGGTTTGCGCAGCAGGGCGCCATTTACAGCTTTATCTTGCTAACGTTTATTTACGCGCTGGCAATGGCACGTCTCGAGAAGCGTCTCGGACTCGAGGAACCCGACGCATGAGCCTCACCGAAACCACCTATTGGGTGGTAGGCGCGTCATTTGCGCTGTACGTCGTGATTGCGATTCGCTCTCGCGCGAGCACCACGCAGGAGTTTTATGTCGCGGGGAAGGGCATCCATCCGATCGCAAACGGGATGGCCACGGCGGCTGATTGGATGTCGGCCGCCTCCTTCATTTCGATGGCGGGGCTCATTGGGCTGTCATACAACGGCTATGGGGGTTCTGTATTTTTGATGGGTTGGACGGGTGGTTACGTGCTGCTTGCCATGCTCATTGCGCCTTACCTACGAAAGTATGGGAAGTTCACCGTGCCCGAATTTATCGGTGATCGATACTATTCCAACACCGCGCGTATCGTCGCTGTAGTGTGCCTCATTATTTGTTCGGTAACCTATGTCATTGGGCAGATGAAAGGGATCGGCGTCGCTTTTTCGCGCTTTTTAGAGACCGATTATGAGACAGGCCTCCTCTCGGGCATGGTGATTGTTTTTTTCTACGCGGTGCTTGGGGGAATGAAGGGCATCACCTACACGCAGATCGCGCAATTTTGCGTGCTGATTTTTGCCTATACCGTACCGGCAATATTCATCAGCCTGCAATTAACCGGTCAGCCCATTCCGCAGTTGGGGTTGGGGGGTACGCTGGCCGATGGCAGTTATCTCCTGCACAAACTAGACCGCATTTTGTTGGAGCTTGGCTTTCAGGAATATACGATTGCGCTACGAGGTAGCACGTTAAATATGGCTGCCTTCACCGCATCCTTGATGATTGGTACTGCCGGTTTGCCGCATGTCATTATTCGTTTTTTTACCGTTCCCACAGTGCGGGCAGCACGAACATCTGCGGCTTGGGCACTGGTGTTTATCGCGATACTGTATACGACGGCACCCGCTGTTGCGGCGATGGCGCGACTGAATATCATTCAAATACTCCAGCCCGAGGCAGGGCAGGCATTGCTGATCGAGGAACGCCCAGCTTGGTTTAAAAACTGGGAGCGCACGGGCTTACTTGAGATTGATGATAAAAATGGGGATGGGCGGATTCAGTATCATGCCGATCCGAATCGCAATGAGCTGGTGAAGCTGGATAACGACATTCTTGTTTTAGCGAATCCTGAGATTGCTAACCTGCCTAATTGGGTGATCGCTTTGGTGGCGGCGGGAGGTCTGGCAGCGGCGTTGTCGACAGCGGCTGGATTGTTGTTGGCGATTTCGTCAGCCATCTCCCACGATCTCCTTAAGCGCACCTTGATGCCCCAGATTACCGAACGGCAGGAGCTGATGGCTTCCCGGCTTGCCATGTCGTTGGCGGTATTGGGAGCAGGCTATTTGGGGTTGAATCCGCCGGGGTTTGCCGCCGGCACAGTGGCGTTAGCCTTCGGGCTGGCGGCCGCCTCACTATTTCCAGCGCTTTTCTTGGGGATATTTTCTCAGCGTGTCACGCGAGAAGGCGCGATTCTGGGCATGCTGTCGGGTATTAGTGTCACCCTTCTCTACGTTTTTCAGCACAAGGGCATTATGTTTATTCCCGGCACGAGCTTTTTGGGTGACTTCTCCCCTAATTGGTTTTTTGGGATTGAACCAAATGCTTTTGGTGTCGTCGGCGCCATGGTCAACTTTGCCGTCACGCTTACCGTAACCCGCTTTACTCCCGCACCCCCGGACGAGGTAAGGCGTTTGGTAGAGAGTGTCAGAGTGCCGGTATCGTGAGATGCCAGCCGTTTCAGCCCATGGACGACTCTGCCGCGCTGATCTGAATATTATCGATCAGTCGCGTTGTGCCTAACGTCGCTGCCACGAAGAGTGCGCAGTCATGAGACAAGTCTGTCGCGGTATGCAGCGTTTGCAGCTCTCTCAGTTCCAAATAGTCAACCTTGAACCCTGCCGCCGTTAGTTCGTCTGATGCCTGCACCAGTATGGTGCCAGCACTACCGGTTGAAGCACCGCGTAGCGTTTGTGCGCAGTCCTGCAGCGTCTGCCAAAGACGGGGTGCTATCTCACGCTCAGCGGCAGACAGATATTGATTGCGAGAGCTCAAGGCTAATCCATCGCTGGCGCGTGTGGTGACCCCGTGTCGAATATCGATGTTTAAACTCAGGTCCTCCACCATTTTTTGAATGATCAGCAGCTGCTGCAAATCTTTCTCACCAAAGACGGCGATATCGGGTTCTATTAATCGGAATAGTTTATAGACGACGGTGCAAACTCCGTCGAAGTGTCCGGGACGCTGTGCACCGCAGAGCGGCTCACTTAAAAGCGGCACGCGGATGGCCGTGTGAGCTTGATCTCCCTGCGGATAGATATCAGCGATGCTGGGCGTAAAAACCACGTCAACCCCCGCCGTTTCGAGGGCCAATACATCGGCATCGATTGTGCGCGGGTAGGTGGCTAAGTCTTCCTTCTCGCCAAATTGCATCGGGTTGACAAAGATTGAGACGACGACGATGTCGGCTGCTTCCTTGGCTTGACGAACTAAGGAGAGGTGGCCTTCATGAAGATTGCCCATGGTGGGGACAAACGCGACACGCGACTGCACACGGACTGGGTCGAGGTAGTCCCGAAGCGCGCTATTATCGGAGACGACGATCATGCCGATCCTTAGGAGTAGGTGTGCTCTTCTTGGGGGTATTCCCCTGACTTCACCGCACGGACAAAGGCAGTGAGCGCATCTTGTATCGAGTCAGCACCCTTCATGAAGTTTTGCACAAATTTCGGCGCATTTTCAGTCATCCCCAGCATGTCGTGTAAAACGAGCACTTGCGCATCAGTGCCTCCACCGGCACCGATGCCAATCACCGGGATATCCAGTTTTGAAGCAATATCGCGGGCGAGTTCCGCTGGGATACACTCCAAGACCAGCAGGCTAGCGCCGGCATCCTGAATTTCGACCGCGTCGGCAAGAATCGACTTCGCCTCTTTTGGCGTACGACCTTGAACGCGATATCCGCCAAATACATTGACCGATTGAGGCGTTAATCCCAGGTGTGCGCAAACAGGCACGCCCCGTTCGACCAGTCTATGAATGCTATCACTGAGCCAAGTTCCGCCCTCTAGCTTCACCATCTGGGCGCCCGACTGCATCAATTGTGTGCTGGCATGCAGGGCGTCATCAGGATTGGAAAAGCTCATGAAGGGCAGGTCGGCCACGATGAGGGAGCGAGGTTTCGCGCGCGCGACACACTCCGTGTGATACACCATGGCCTCCAATGACACAGGAATGGTTGTCTCATGGCCTTGTAACACCATACCGAGAGAATCACCGACTAATATTGTCTCTGCGCCTGCTTCACTGGCCAGCCGCGCAAACGTGGCGTCGTAAGCGGTAATCATCACAAATTTGTCACCGGACGCCTTCATCGCGTCTAGTGTGCTAATGGTGATTCGTTTTGTCATTAGGCTGACTCCAGGCCGCTCATAAAGAGTCGGAATTCAGCTAAAAAAAGTCGGGTTAAAATAATGGCGTCCCTTCTTAATGTTCAGCATATAGTCAACGAGTTGCTCATAATCCCGGTCACTCTCCGCCAGGTCAATATCGTTGGCATTAACAATAAGCAGAGGCGCCGCATCGTAGTAGAGAAAGAACTCACTGTACACCTCATTGAGTTGCTCTAGGTACGACCGGTCGATCGATTGTTCGGCATCGATGCCACGCTTACCGATGCGCTCTAGTAAACGCTCAGGATTCGCTTGCAGGTAGATCACTAAATCGGGCACCGGTGCCTCGACGTGCATTTTCTCATAAACCTTGTCGTAGAGCGCATATTCTGCTGGATCCAAGTTGACGCGAGCAAACAGCGGATCTTTCTCAAGGATAAAATCGGTGACGCGTGTGCTCTCAAACATATCGCGTTGTTTTATATCGGTAATTTTCTGAACCCGCTGAAAAAGAAAAAAGAGTTGTGTTGCCAGCGCAGTTTGTTCACGGTTTTGATAAAACCGCTCCAGAAACGGATTCATCTCCGCTTCTTCAAGCAGCAGATCGTATTCAAAGGTCTCTGCAATTTTGCGCGCTAAGGTTGTTTTGCCCACACCTATAGGGCCTTCAATCGCGATGAAGACCGGCACAGTGCGGCCGCGAAGCGATAAGCCTGATGAGGTTGATCGTTCCAGCAAAGAAGCGCCTCCTGTAACGGCTGTCACTGAGGGAACTCACACAATACGCTAATCGTCTGTTGTGTGCATCGAGACAGAAGCGTCTTAAGAGGGGGTTGGCCGGGCATCGCATAATCGGTGCCGAGCAGCTCACTCAGTGGCGCTAACACAAAGCGCCGCTCGTGAGCGCGAGGATGCGGCAAAATCAGTGTATCGGTATCAATTACCGCTGTACCGTACAGGAGTAAATCGAGATCGATACATCGCTCACCCCAGTGCCTGAGCCGTTTTCGACCCATCTCGCTCTCGATATTGAGCATCGTGGTGAGCAGTTCATGAGGTGATAGTGACGAGGTAAAGCTTGCAACCGCGTTGTAGAAATCGGGCTGGTCTTGTGGGCCCTGTGGCGACGAGATGTACACTTTAGAAAGGCCGGTTGCAGACAAATCGGGGTGTGCTGCAAGGTGCTGGTAAGCCTCCGATAATCGCTCCAAGGGATTATCAATATTCGATCCCAGGCCAATAAAAACGCGATTCATGGGGTGCGTACTTTACCTCGCGGCCTACGTCGTCGCTTGGGCTGATCGTCTCGACGCGGTCTGGCACTGCCAACCAAGTCAGGATGCTCGTTTTGCTGCGCGGTCCAAAAGTCACTGCACTGACGCCCTAAGTTGCCGGCCTCTTCTCGCAGTAAGCGCAGGTCGAATGCGGCCCTGAACCATCGACGAGCCAGCAGATCGGTGATCTTTTTGGGCTGCATGCGCTCGAGGCGAGGTTGTAAATCCCAGATGTCGCGCATGGCTAATGAGAAACGTTTTGGAATCGTGAGATGCTGGCAGGCGTGATGAACCACTTGCTGGCCCGCGCTATGCATGGCTTGAGTTGGAGGCTCTCCATCTTCCTCTAGTTTCGATGCCAGTTGCTCGACGGCAGGCCAATAGAGTGCAGCGAGCAGGAAAGCGGGGGTGACGGGTCGTCGATCAGCAACCCGCTGATCGGTATTACTCATGGCGCGCATCTGTAAACTCGCAGATCGCTCATCATGTAGGGTTTCGGCAATACCATCGCCCATCAGCAGCGTGATCAGGTCATGGTGCTTCAGTAAGGTAAAGGTGGGCGCAGAAAACCCGTTCATAAACAGCTTGAGCCACTCATCAAATAATCGTGCCGAGGGAATGTCGCGGAGCATTAATCGAGTGTCTGCGATAGCGGTTTCGGTATCCGCTGCTAAGTCAAACTGTAAGCGGGCACTAAAGCGTAATACGCGCAGCATTCTTACTGGGTCTTCTCGGTACCGCTCCTCCGGAACCCCAATCACCCGGATCATTCGGGCTTCTATATCGGCGGCGCCGTTGAGCTGATCAATCAGGGTGTTGGATGAGGTGTCGTAGTAGAGCGCGTTAATGGTGAGATCTCGGCGCAGCGCGTCCTCCTCGAGCGTGCCGTACACGTTATCGCGCAATAACCGCCCTGATTCGCTCGCCTTTGCGTGCTGTCCTGCCTGTGCGACAGCATGATCGCCTCGAAAGGTTGTGACTTCAATAATTTCGCCGCCTGAGCGGACATGGACGATTTGGAAGCGCCTGCCAACGATACGAGCGTTACGAAAGCACTGTTTAATTTGCTCTGGCGTCGCATTGGTGGCGACATCGAAGTCCTTAGGACGCTGCCCTAAGAGTAAATCGCGGACGGCACCGCCCACAACATAGGCGGTAAATCCAGCGTCTTGAAGTCCGCGCACGACTTTTGTAGCGCCATGCGAGAAGTCAGAGCCCTTGAACGGGGCGGCTTGTGTCTTGTGGGTCAAAGTTTGGTCACTCTGTTCATCATCCTACCAGTAGGCAGAAAGCGCATACGGCCGTGATGATGGCTTACGAAGCGATGATACGGATTCACGCGTTACCGTTGGGTCGGTATGGTAGCTGAAGTGGGGGTGTCTCGCTATCTTGAGTGCTGGGCTTGAGTGCTGGGCTTGAGTGCTGGGCTTGAGTGCTGGGCTTGAGTGCTGGGCTTGAGGGCTATAGATCGATTGGGTCGCTCCATAACGAAACATGGGGAAGTCTCCTTCCCCACCCAGGTCCGTTATGACATCGTTTTTATTATTGGGCCAGTTATTGTTATTTAGGCTCTGTGTAGTTGGGTGCAGGTAGTATGCCAGCATGGAAAAAACCATAAAAAACATACGGATAATATTTTTTTGCATAGGCAACGAACGTCGCACAGCGCAAAAAGTGTTACGGAAATGCACTAGGGTGTTACGAAATTGCAGTCAGTGTAATGAGGCTTAGTCTTCTGCCTTGGGCTTATTGCGCGGCATGCCGAAGCGTTGCCTTCGCTCCCATAAGGATTTGCGACTGATACCTAGCTTTTGCGCGAGTTCAGTTTCGTTCATGGCGTCTTGATGCTGGAGCACAAAACGCTGAAAGTAATCTTCTAGCGACAATTCATCGGCCGAATCGTCGATCATCTTCTCGGGTGCGCGATCAGGTGCGATTGGGCTTTCGGGCGCGTCATTGCCAATGGGTAAATCAAGCGCTAATAGCGAGTCGTCACTCATGATCAGGGCACGTTCTACCGCATTTTGCAGTTCCCTGACGTTACCGGGCCATGTGTGATTAGCAATCATCTTCAAACTGTCTTTAGAAAATGCCCGAGCAGGCATGTTCAGCTTATCTGCCAGATGAGTGGCGAACCAATTGGCCATGGCCGTTATATCGTTACCACGCTCCCGCAAGGGGGGAATGTCTAGCCGCAGAACATTGATGCGATAGTAGAGATCTTGGCGAAATTCATTACTTTGGGCCAGTTCATCTAAGCGTCGATGCGTCGCGCAAATCAGTCGAATATTCACCTTAGTGCTCTTGATGGCGCCAATGCGGCGAATTTCACCTTCCTGAATAAACCTCAGTAATCTTGCTTGTGCGGCCAGAGGCAGCTCGCCTATCTCATCGAGAAATAACGTGCCGTTATTGGCCGCTTCGATTAAGCCTATCCGGCTGCTTGTCGCACCCGTAAACGCGCCTTTTTCGTAGCCAAATAGCTCTGCTTCAATCAGTGTTTCGGGAATGGCGGCACAGTTGACCGTAATCATGTTTTGATCGCGGCGCGCACTGGCTGCGTGCAATTGCAGGGCGACTAACTCTTTACCCGTCCCGGTTTCGCCAACAATTAGAGCCGTCGAGTCCGTTTTGCCAATCCGGTGAATCGCCGCCTGCAGATCGTGCATGGCGCGACAGTCCTCTGGCTGAAAATAGCTGTGTGTTGGGCTCGCGTCGAGTGGGGCTTGCTGTGCTTCGCAGGTTGCTCGGACCGACTGCGCGATGTGGAGGGCAGGCATGGAACGATCCAGTACGTCTGTGGCACCTGCTCGCATTGATTTGACAACGTTAGCGGTAGAGGGGTTGCTGAGCAAGATGACCACGGGGGTTGGCCATAGCGCCTGTTTCAACGAGACCAATGTATTCGCTTCGTGATGCTCACCGAGGAGCACCAGGTCACAGTCTGGTTGCCATTGATGAATCTCGTCTGACCCTGAGGCCTGCTCGGGCATGACGGCAATGCTGCAGTCCGTGAGCGCTGCCACTAAGGCATCTCGCAGCGCCGGATCATCCTCTAGTAACCGAATTTGCATAGACGCACTCAGTTGGTAACCGGACCGCCTATGTTACCGGTCAAGTCAGACCTTGCGAGTGAAAAAGTAACACTTACCGGTATTGGGCGGTACGCTGGGGTGGGGCCCAGTTGGCGATAGCATGTTCGATAATAGCTTGAGGATTGCGTGCCGATCGCGGCGGGGGCGCTTGGTGCAGCTGCATCAGGCAGTGGCGAAGATTATCCGCTGCGTGGTGCAGATTCACCTCGGGCGCGCCATTTTGCTTGCTCAGCTTGTTACCGTCCGTGTCATACAGAAGCGGTACGTGCCCGTAGACTGGCGAGCTGAGTCCCAAAACACAGTGCAGCCAGCGTTGACGATGCGTGGAGTCGAGGAGGTCTTTCCCGCGCACGATGTGGGTGAAGTGCGGTTGCGCATCATCAATCGCCGCTGCCAGTTGGTATGCGAACAGACCATCTCGCCGCTTGACGATGAAATCTTGAGGGAGTGCTTCGACAGTGATGTCTTGCGGCCCGAGGAAGGTGTCTTCAAAGTCAGTCACTAGTGATCGATCAACGGAGACTCGCAAACTATGAGGGGCATCGTCGGCATGCTGTTGACTGGCACACGCCTGGCCACAGGTACCGGTACGCATGAGATCGGCGCGTGTGCAGCGACAGCGGAAGAGACGCCCCAACTGCCATAGCTGTGCTAGCGCGCGTTCGAAGGCGTCAGCGGACTTGGATTGATAAACGACCTCGCCGTCCCAAAGCAGTCCATGTGCCTGCAGGCCTGCGAGAATGCGTTCAATGCTGTCCGCTACCGCCCGTGGCGGGTCAATATCGTCGATCCGTACCTGCCAGGAGCCCAGATGATGTCGTGCGTCTAAGAAACTGGCTAACGCAGTGTAAAGCGACCCCATATGTAGAGGGCCTGTCGGGGAGGGTGCAAAGCGACCCCGGTACCGGGGAGGGGGCGCCTCGCTGTAACGGGAAGTCAACCCAATTCCTGACGCTCCTTAATTTCGGCAAGTGTTTTGCAGTCGATGCAAAGGGTAGCAGTGGGTCGGACCTCTAGTCGCTGTACACCGATCTCAACGCCACACGCATCACAGTAACCGTAGTCGTCGTTTTGTAAATTTTCGAGCGTAGAGTCGATTTTCTTAATTAATTTTCTTTCACGGTCGCGGGTCCGTAACTCAAGACTAAATTCCTCTTCCTGGGTGGCCCTGTCGGCGGGATCAGGGAAATTGGAGGCCTCATCTTTCATGTGTGTCACGGTTCGCGACACTTCGTTCACCAGTTCCCCGCGCCATTGAAGCAAAATGCCCCGAAAATGCTCAATTTGCTCATCATTCATGTAGCTTTCGCTGCGACTGGGCTTATACGGCTTAAAATCGTCGAACTTTTGCAGTGCGCCGACCGCCCTCGCTACCTTTGGGCTCGATACCCGCGTGCTGGTCTTTTTAGCCGTTGCCTTTTTAGCAGGTGCTTTTTTGGCGGGCGCTTTTTTAGCGACGACTTTCTTTTTAGCAGGTGCCTTTTTGGCGGGCGCTTTTTTAGCGACGACTTTCTTTTTAGCAGGTGTTTTTTTGACGGGCGCTTTTTTAGCGGCGGCTTTCTTTTTAGCAGGTGTTTTTTTGACGGGCGCTTTTTTAGCGGCGGCTTTCTTTTTGGCAGGTGCTTTTTTGGCGGGCGCTTTTTTAGCGACGGCTTTCTTTTTAGCAGGTG
>ERZ887942.1531-NODE-1531-length-15738-cov-8.181917_pt1 | contig 15738 bp, 5 predicted proteins | sample MGYA00521099_ERZ887942 | MGnify/ENA primary metagenome ERZ887942 (study PRJEB32303, sample SAMEA104408605) | aquatic metagenome | biome: Brackish water; feature: Pelagic; material: water | place: Baltic Sea | collected 2014-06-07T06:48:00 | depth 16,251 m ... | reverse complement strand
GATGCTTCTTCCATGGATGTCGGCGCTTTGCCTTTTAAAGGTAATAACGCACATGAGGCTTTGAGCCACGCATGCGCAAAACGAACAAAGGAATTCGTCCAGCGAACAAAAGCTCCATAACTCACGGCAAGGCATCACTTTTTAATAATTATGTACTACTCAAGGCCTGATATCCAATCTCTTTAGAACGAAAGCGCATCATTACAGCTAGTGCAAGCCCTGCCAGCAATCGGAGCATCGGCTGATGGGGAATCGGTTGGAACAAAGCCAACCTGAAGCACGGAGGCCGTGTTTTAGGTCTGAGAAGTGGAATCACAGGGGCATGGGGGAAAGCCACGCTTGAGGTTGGTTGAACGATCGAATTACCACACCGTGATTGGCATCAAAACAAAACAATCATGCAAACAAGATATATAAACAATCGATAAAATATCAAGACAACATGCACAAAACTATATTTTGGGAATCAAAATATGGAATTATTCCATGCAAAGATGAATAGCAGCGGCAAATACTACTGTTTTTGACCAAGATGTTGCTCGATCAGGCGTACAACTAAATCTTTCAGAGTTGTATCTTCTTGGACTGCTTGCATTTTAGCTCGACGATGCATCTCCTTGGTGAGAACAATTGAAAGTTTTTTGCTTTCGGCCGAATTTGAAGTCGTGGTATTACTTGTTTTTTTTGTAATTTTGGCAGCTGAAGGCAATGTTTCATCTGTCTCCGAAGTACTAACTTTGACAGAATTTTGAATCAGCGATGCGGCAGAGGAAGCCTGAAAACTTTCAGGAATTTGCTGATCTAGATCTATAGAGACCAATTTTGAGCTCCTGATAGTGAATGTTCAACCTGTCTTGTCAAGACACTTGGCCGATAGGCGAATAGTACGCAATTGGGGCCATGCATAGCCATCAAATCGCAGATTTCTGGTCTGGCGGGAAAACAGCTATGCGCATCACCGTTAATGAATCGAGGCGGCAACAAAAAACAACTGAAACCAGCCAAGGTAAATCCTCACCATTTCCATGACAGTTGTGTTGTGGACAAGCCAAGGTGTCTGCACGGGCATGTTCCGTACTCAAGCCACAGCAAAAAATTTTCACCTCCATTTTTATTTTTGCTAGTTGCCTGAGCTAACGCTTCATCCACTTCTCCAAGCACTTATTAATGGCTACTTCAACATCCTCAGCCGTCAATACCTCTACGAATGCTGTTGACACCTCGCCCCAAACGATTGCGGGTGACACAACTCTGAATGCAGGCACCCCACTCACCGGCACCAATACGGTGTTGGCCGATGCGGATAACACCAACGGTGATGCTGACGCCACGGCCACTAGTAATGAGTCTGCGGCTGTCGTCGACTCCACGCTCACCGGCTCCGGAAATGCCACGGTGAATGCCCGGGAGCACCTGAGCGTGACCGCTGATGCACTCACCACCACCGGTGATGCGGAAGCCGACGCCGATAACGACGTCAATACAGAAGAGACCGGCGGCATCATCAACAGCGATCAAGACGTCGCAGGCAATTACACCCAAAGCGTTGATGTCGACAACGCCACCTCCGCGACCGCTGGTGCCACCAGCGGCGATGCCCTCGCCACCTCCACTGAGGCCAGTGCCTTCGGCATCCTCAACAGCGACATCGATGTTGAAGGCAATTTAGTCAGCACTGTTGACAACGACAACAGCATCACCTCCAGCGCCACCACCACCACGGGTGATAGCGGTACTGACTCCAGCCTCAGCAGCAACGTTGAAGGTGCAACCGCAACGAGCTCCAGCACCGAGCGCACCGGCATTCGCCTTGAAGCGGAAGTTTCAGGTGGTTCTGTCACCATTGATGATGCTATTGATGTAGAAGGCGATGCAAATATTGCAGTAACAGTTGGTACAGAGGCTGACTCCAATGTCGTCAGCTCTACAGCACAAGTGCTTGGCACTGGTGATGCAACTGCAACCACCACCACCGCTGCTAACTACGGCATCGTTGGCGAAACGGATACTGGTAGTACCACCCAAAGTATTCCAGAAACTGGAGGACAGGCTTCAGACAATACATCTGGCAGTGGTTATGGCGCAGTCTTTAATTTCACCACCCCTGAGACAGTTGATGGTGATCTAGTAATTGATGACCTAAGAGCTGCGTATAACGCTGGAGCTGCAAGTGGCCTCACTCCAGGTCTTGTCTATAACATTGAATTTTACACTGAGGGTAATGCCACTGTAAGTAATGCTTCGGTTAATGGCTCCCCCTTCAATAATGATGGCTTCACGCCATTAACCATACCTGGAGGAGGAACATCCTTTGCAGCGACTGTTGATGCGAACGGCGATCTCACTGTTCCAGATGCATCTGTACCATCAGGAACAATTGGATCAATCATTGTTCAGGGCACCCAAGCCGGTGCATCCGGTGATGCATTTAACGTTGGCAGTGCGGTTATCAGTGATAATGACGGGTCAATTACTGCCACAACAAGCATCACAATTTCAGGCGATGCCTCGATTGATGCTGAAGTTGATAACACTTACGTCGCTGATGCAGATTCAGTTTCTGGTGATGCAGTCGCATTAACCAACACATCAGGCAGCACTGACGCCACCATTGGCTCAGCCGAAACCATTGGTATTGACGTCCCAACAATCGATGTTGATGGCAATGCCACCAAGATCGAAGGTACCGTCGATAACGACAGCATCACCACTGCTGACACCACCACTGGTGATGCATCTGCAACTGACGTCAGCGGAATCCAAGCCGGTATTGACGTCACCACGCTGGATGTAGCAGGAACAGCTGTTGTGACCGGTACGGTCAGCAACAACAAAACCGCCACTGCGTCCTCCGTCACAGAGGAAACATCAGGCACTGGTGCTGATGCCGTCGTCAATAGTGGCGTAACAGATGGTATCAACTCCGCAACCGTCAACCTCGGTGGTGACGCCACCCTCACCGGTTCCGCTCAGGTGGGCCAAGTTGCTGGGGCCACCATCACCACTGGTGATGCCGATGCGTCTGGCACAGCCAGTGGCCAAATCACTGGTGTCTCGAACACAACCGGCCTGGACGCCAACGCTGATTTAACCGTTGACGCCGATGCCGTACTCAGCATCGATACCGATGCCACAAACACCAGCGGTGGTAGTACAACTTCTGCAACTTCCACGCAAACTGGCGCAGCTATCGGTTTTGAACAGCTCGGCACATTCGACGTTGCAGGCGATTTCACCATTGACGCCGATGCTCAAGCCACGCTTGATGCAACCGCGATCAGCAACGCCAACGATGCGACAGCACAATCTCTAGGCAACGGTGAAATCACTGGTGCTGAGTTCAACGAAACTTCTTCCAGTAGCGGACAGACGCATGTTGGGGGTGATGCCTCAATCGTCGCCGATGCTGTTGCAAACTTTGAATCGGATGCAACAACGACCTCTGGGTCTGCTGCCACTGCCACATCCACAGTTGGCGATATCGCAGGTTACCGGGGTGACAATTTCAACGGTGACTTCCAGATCGATGGTGATGCAACCATCGACGGCAGTGCCAACGTTACGGCTGATGCCGATGCCAACAACACCCAAGGTGATTCCACTGCAAGTGCAAGTACTGCAAGTTCTTCAGGGACTGCCGGTATTAGAGTCGATGCAGATAGCCTTCAAATTGAAGGAAATGCAGTCATTGATGGTGATGTCACCGCCACACTGAATGCGTCCGCCACCAGTGTTGGCGATAGCAGTGCTGATGACAGTGACGCAGATGCGGAACTGTCAGGTGCCTATGGCATCCACAGAAATGGAGATGACAGTCCTAAAGTAGGTGGAAACTTGGACATGGACGGCGATGTGCTCGCCACCGTGTCCTCCGATGCCACGATCACCACTGGTAATGCCGATGCGGAGTCGGACATTACAGGTGAAACCATTGGTATTGATAGCCAAGACACTCTCAACGTTGACGGCAATGCCGATATCGACTCTGGAGTTAATGCAACTCTGACGAGTGTTGCCAACAGCACAACCGGCGACGCGGATGCTGAATCCGCAGCTGACTCGCAAGTCGTCTCGATGGATGCTGTCGGTATTGATGTTGAAGGCACCTTAGAGATCGATGGCGATATTGATCTCACCAACAGCGCCACTGCCGTCACCACCACGGGTGATACTACTTCTGATGCCAGTGCAGATAGTGTTGAAGGTCTCAATTTAAGTAGCACAACATCAGCTGGCGGTGCAGCAACCCTGACCTCCGACGTTGACGCGGCATTAACGGCCACATCAACAGCCACCACTGGTGATTCCGAAGCGAACGTTGATGTCTCAGCTGAGATGATCGGCATCGACTCAAACAATGTGGTTGTGGAAGGGGCCCTGACCGCTACCTCCACGCTTGATCTCGATGGCACCGCGACGGCTTCCACCACCAATGCAGGCGGCGATGCCTCTGCTGATGCGGAAACAGATGGTGTCAGTGCCATCGAAGCCTCAACCACCACCGCAGCTGGTGCTGCCACCCTCTCGGGTACTGCCCAAGTTGATCTGGTCGCTGACGCAGACAGCGTCAACACAGCAGCGGATGCAAATGCCAACACAACCGGCAGTCAAGTCGGTGTCGACGTTTTAACAACGTTGGATGTTGAAGGTGATCTGAGCGTCACAGGCCGCATCGGTGCAACTGCTGATGTCGATGCCGACACCACAACCGGCGATGCTGGTGCTTATGCAGCCGTCGATGGCATGTCAGGCATCGTGGCTGCCGATGTTGATGGCGCCAACGTCACCCTCGATGGTGATGCGGTTCTCAATCAGAACGCCTCCGCCACCACCACCACCGGTGCTGCAACTGCAGACGTTGATCAGGATGGTCAAGTCTCTGGTTTCAACAGCACCAGTGACACGGATGCCACCGGCGCACTGTCTGTCGACGGTCAAGTCAGCAACACGGCTGTCGCCAACGCGGAAGCCGTCACCGCCAATGCCGATGCTTCCGTCGGTGCCGTGGGCTCGGGCCTCGACGCCAACATCGGTGTTGATCTTGATGCCAACACCACCAGCAGTGGTGGAACGATGGGCATCAACGGTGCTGCCACCCTCAACGCCACCGCTTCTGCCACCGGTGTTCAGGAAGATGCACTCGCCGACGTCCTTGCCACAGACGTCAAAGGTTTCAACACAGACGCTGTTCTGGACGCCAATGGCGATGCCACCCTCACAGGTACCGCATCGGCAACCACCACCGTCACAGCCACCAGCACCGGCACGGACTCCTCGGATGTCGCCACCGCTGGCAGCACCGTTAACAACGTTGTTGGTATCGATGCCGATGCATCCGGAATCCTGGTTGATGTGGAAGGTGACCTCACAGCCAATGGTTCAGCAACGGCTTCTCAAACTGCCACTGCCGGACTCACCACTGGCAATGCAACGGCCACCATCGACGGAACTTCCGTTACCGGTGCTGCGTACTCGACATCAAACAACGAGGGCATCAATGCCGCTGGTGATGCCACCGTCACCGGCACCGCCACCGTTACGAACAACGCCACTGCCTCCACCACCACTGGAACCGCAACGGCCAATGAAGATGTCGCCACCACAATTGGTCTGATTGATGACCTCACCGTTGGTGGTGATGCCACCGTCAACGGCACAGCAAGCGTGACTGGTGCAGCCACTGCTACCAGCACCTCAGCTGCAGCTGATGCTGACAGTGGCATCAGCACCAGTGCCGTGACTGGCTACGACGCAGAAGGCGCCGTGCTCGTGAACGGCAACGCCGATTTCACCGCTCGCGCCACCACCGTCAACACCGCTACAGCGTCTTCAACATCCGGCGCTGCCACTGCCGATGCCATCCAAGGCAAGGTGTATGGCCTGGATGTCGACGGTGGTGAATCCTTCCAGGTGAAGGGTGACGCCACAATCGATGCCGATGCCATCGCAACTGGAACAGCAACCGCTACCTCAACGGGTGCTGCATCAACAGCCTTTGTGAATGCCAACGATGTTGACGGCATTGAAGGCTCTAACTCAGCTGCTTCTCTAAACCTCGATGGCAATGCTGATGTCAACGCCCTTGCTCAGAGCACGCAAACGGCCACAGCTTCTACAGCCACTGGGGCCGCAACTGCCTACACCGGTGCTTCCGACTCGATTATCGGCAGTGACGATGTCAGCTACGACATTGAAGGCAATACAACCCAGTTCGATACCCGCGGCCTTCTGACCACCAGCTCAACATCCAACTCTGTCACTGGCGACGCCACCTCTAAAGCTGGCCTTAGTTCTGAAAGTGTTGGCTTCGAGGGAGGAAGTATCAACATCGCTGGTAATGCCACAGGCTCCCTGGGCATTCTCAATTACGGCGCATCCACTCTCACCACCAACGCTGAAACCACAACCGGTGATGCACTCGCCCAATCCATTGGCGTGGTGGTTCAGGGTGCTGAGGACTTGGACCTCGATGTGAGCGGCAATGTTGCTGGCACATGGGGGGCTCGCCAGCTTGCTGTCGGTACCTTCAAGGCCACTGCTCAGAGCGTCAACGGAACGAGTACCGGTACATTCGCCGACATCGATGCCGATGGTGCAGGCTTCTCTGGAACCAGCACTGATGTCGACATCAGTGGCAACGGCAATCTCACTCAAATTGCTCAGTTGTCTGGTGTCTCTAATGCCACCACCATTGGAGATGCAACTGGTGACTTGGCATCTGCGAACGTTGATCTCGATGCTGTGGGTGGTAATTACACCGGCAGTGCTGGAAGCATCACCATCTCTGGCAACGGCAACGTCCAAGGCGATGGCGTTACCACGGGTTCTAGTTCCGCCACAGGCGTCACCTCAGCAGCAAGGGCCAGAGGTGATCTCCTCGCTAATGGTTTGGTCCTGGATGACAGCAATCTGAACATCGGCGGCGCAGGCAACACCCTCGGCCGCGGTCTGATCGGTACCTGGGCAGCAGACAGCACCGGCAGTTACATCAACAGCGATGCCTTCGACATCACTGCTGAAACCACAACAGGTGCTGCAACAGCCCAAGGCGACTCGGGCGCCGCATACTTCGATGCCGTTGGTATCTCTGGCTCTGGAACGGTCACCACAGGTCCATCTGCTGGAAACATCACCGGCATTGCCGGTGCTGCAGGCAACATCTCAGCGACAACCACCACTGGCGCTGCAGATTCAGACACGGATGCCGATCTCTTTGGTATCAAGGGCGTGAATCTGCAAGGTGGCCGCGACGGTTCAAGCCTGCTCGATGGCCGCGCTCAAGGCATCTTTACCACCTCGTCTAACAGCGTGACTGGTAATGCAACTGCCGATTCAGATGTCAATGCTTACGGCTTCGATGGCAATAGCAGCACTGCTGCTGTCAACGGAAACATCAATGCACTGGCAGAAATCAGCAACGTTGTAACTGCTATGACCACCACCGGCACTGCCACAGCCAATGCCACTGGCAACGCGATTGGTATCCAAGATTACGCAATCACACTAGAAGGCAGCGGCGTCATCACCGCAGAAGCATCCACACAAATCACTGCTCAATCGAGCACGATCTCCTGAAGCTCAGGCGGCCCTTCATAGTCGCTAGGACCACAATCCTTGCTTTAGCCCTCGCTTCGGCGGGGGTTTTTTTTGTGGCACAGCGAACTCTCAGACAATTATCAAACGTGGCTCAGCTGGGGTCTTGCCATCGCGCAATAAGATGTCATTATCGACGCATCAGTAAAACGTTATGAATTCCAGCCTGCATAGCCCTAGCCGCCTCAACCGATCCCAGCTTGCTGAACTGAGCTCCACATTGGGGCTGATCCAAGTTCAACACTTGCTAATGAACGGCACTGCGGAAGCGGATCGCGTTGCAGAACCAGGATCACCAGCCTTTGACTACGGCTTCACACAGGCTGATTTGCTGTTTCAGTCCCTACGCGCAGCGCAAATTACTCAACTTGCGGCCTAAATCTTCCTCAGTTCCACTGTTAGAACCGCAATATTCCTTGCAGCTTCCTGCTAGTTACTGCCTAAATTCGATAAATGCATAAAATTAATTGTTCCGAATCAGTCACCCATCATTAGCGCAGCCAAATTAACTGCTTCGTCCTCTATTAATAAAAGCCAATAGCGAACGCCTGTTTTAAACAATTATATGAGCCAATGCATTTTGGCTCATATGCTGCTTACTTCTAAATTTCATCCCAATCAGAAGATACACGCCCTGCACTGGGGTTTCGCTATTTGGCAGGCTTGCCGCTAAAGAGTTTTTGTGGTTTAGAAGTTGTGCTCACTCGCGATTCAATGGCATTTGCCTGACATCTCGATCCCACAAGCTCACAATGATGAGAGCAGACCACCAGATCAATAATGGCTCTCGATACTTCCCTGGAATCCCTGAAGAACGCTTTATCTGCTGCAGAGGCGCTTTCAACAGCGGTAAGCCTTCAGCCAGGCAATGTTGGCACATTAAACGCTGCGGGTGGTATTAGCCTCAAATCCAACACGGCAGCTGAAGCCACTGCGGCAAGTGCTGATAGTGATCAAGGCTCCATTGCCAGCGCTAAGTCATTTGGATTAGGGCTAGGAACCAGCTCTTTTTACTTTGACAGTCCAGGTACTAACCCTTATTACCAACCCATAAATTTCAATAGCCCAGATTTAACGACTCTCCTCGGAGCCAATGGAGGCATTGATGGAGTTTCTCGAGCTTCTGCTTCCACAACCAGTAAGGCTGATGCCGCCACAGAAGCTGTTGCGATCAACATTGGCTTAGCCAATTTAAATCTTGAGTCATCTGATGCCACTGTGCTGCGAATTGGCACAGCAGCGGACCCTTTCGAGGCGGTGGCACTGGCATCAAGTTCAAGCGATGCAGAAGAAGATTGCGGTTGCGAGGATGAGCCCCTTAGCCAACTCGAAGCCACAGCAATAGCCAGGGGCATTGAGAATCCCCTTGATGGCAGCAAAACCATTCTTGGTCAGCCTGTGGCCAATGTGGCGGCCACAGCAATCATTGCACCGCAAACTACAAATTCATCTGTGCGAGGCATTGCCGATGCCGATGCGGTTGCCATTCAGGGGGTTGAACTCACCACAACACCCACCGGAAATGGCAATGGGTTCGCCACGATCGTGGGTAATGCCAATGCTACAACAGGGCTTCAGGGCGTAGTTCCCCACAATCTCAGTGAACCTGCAATGGGGGAACCAGCTCTGACCTTTAGAGGCCAAGCTATCGGTATCGATGCAGGAACCGCTTCCGACCCAGGAAGCATCACTGGCAACAGCTATGCAAACAATGTAATTCAAGGGCAAGGATTTGTTAATCTAGATGTTCCAAACGAGACATTATTAGTCAATAGAAACATATTCGACCAGCCCTGTATCGAAACTGAGCTCACCGCTATTGGTATTCAAAACGCGGAAATAACAAGTGGATCAGGAGCTGATCAAGTGACTGGTCGAGCGGGCATCGAGACAGGCGTAGCCGTATTGAAAGAAGACACCACAACGATTGATATAGCTGGTATTCGAAACACCAATATCAGCACCAGCATTGGGAATGACACCGTAGTAGGCCAAATCACAAGCCTGCCCACAGCAGATGAGTTCGACACCAGCACAAACCAAGCCGCTTTTAACGGCTTTAAGGGAGGAGTCGAAAATGCCAACGTAAGCGAGGATTTACAAACAAATCAGGCCAATACCGTTCGTACCGGAATTGGCGATGACAGCGTTTTCGGCAGTGCTCGTGATTATGTCTTTGAAGGCGGCATCGGCTCTGACAGCATCAACCTCGACAATGCTTGGAATACTCTGCTGGTTGGCGGTTTAGGCGATGACCGCTTGATCGCAAGCGGCACCACGCAAGATGTGATCTTTAAAGGTGGCTCTGGTCGTGACGTGATGATGGGCGGCAGCGGAGATGGCGCTTCTTTTGACGGTAATGATCGTTTAGATGGCGGCGCTGACATCGATGTCAGCACTGGCCAAGGAGGTACCGATACCTTCGTGTATTCCCATGGCAATGGAGCCTGGAGAGGAACAGCCAATCAAGCAACCAATGAGATCCTCCAGGACGAAGAGAGCTGGAATGATCTCAGCGCTGAAGAGAAAGATGCCTTCCTTGGCAACACGGAGAGGATTACTGACTTCCAGAGTGGAACTGAATCCAATGCAGACATCCTGGAATTGAGTGCCTCGCTAGGAACAATCACACAAACCCAATGGGCACAAGAAGGTGTGATCATGAATGCCGCTCAAGCGACCAACGCGCTCCACGATGACCGCATCGGCATTGTGGTCGACAACCTGAACAACATCCAGGCGATGGGCATGACCAATCGCCACTACGCGGTCAGCGTCAGCAACGATGGCAGCAAAGGCATGCTCCTCTATGACGCCGATGGAAATTTCAGCCAAGGCAGCCAGGTTGTCGCGCACCTCGAAGGAGACATGAGCTCCCTCCACAAGACCAACTTCCAATTCGCCTGATCCAAATAGCAAAAACAAGAAAGCGCCAATGCGCATCACCTGCAAAACAAAGCACTTCTATGCCGCCTGGGCGCAAACTTGGCAAGTAGCAAACGGACGAAGGAACTGATGATTGACAACCTTTCTCTCCAGCATTCAGCAACTGCTCAGCTGAACTCGCTTCAGTCCCTCCACCTCAACGAGGTTCTTCATCAGCACCAGCTGCTCGTTCCCATGCTTCGTCGGCTTGCTGAAGAGCAGCTCGCAGCAGATGCGAGCTTCACACCCGAGCAAGTCAAAGATCTTTTCAAACAAGCCTGGCAAGGTCTTCCAGGTGAACCTCCAGATAGCTTCGACGCTCCCTGGCGGAAGCAATTGGACGACAGCCAAGCCGCCATGGTGGACCAACGCATCAGTAAATTACGTCTCCAAAAACGCATCAATGAGCTTTATGACATAGAAGTTGAGCCCTATTTCCTCACACGACGTGCTGATCTCGAGCGCGTGACCTACCGAGCGATCCGAGTCAAAGAAATGGGACTCGCAGAAGAGCTTTACCTACGCCTGCTCGACGATGAAAAAAGCTTTGAGGACTTAGCTTCAACCTTTTCTGCAGGAGAAGAGAGATTGGCGGCTGGAATGATGGGTCCCATGACGATTAATGATCCCCATCCAGCCATTGCCAACGTTCTTCGTCGACTAGCTCCGGGACAAATTCATGCGCCAATTGCAGTTGAATCCTGGTATATCGTCCTGAAACTTGAACGACGCGAACCATCAAGCCTGAGTAGCAAAACACGTCTAATGTTGCAGCAAGAACTTTTAGAGAGAGACCTAAAGCCACACATAGAACAAACACTCACTGAATTACTACCGCAATCCGAGGAGGTCACCCAGTGAGCACGACTCCATCAAAGCCAGCTATTTCCTCGCAGCAATTACTACCTTTGCTGAAATCCTTGCCATTCCTCGATGGCATCAGCGAAGAGCGAATGCTCTTGCTGGGATCCAATGCTCAGATTCTAAGCTTCAAGCAAGGCCAGCCTATCAGCAGGCGCCACAGTCCACAAAGACAACTTCTACTAATTCTCAAGGGTCATGTACGACTCGTTGTTTTTAGCGGTCGACTGCCTCACAAGGTTGGAACCCTAGAACGACTCGGCCCAGGCCAGATGCTGGGTTGGAGCGACCTTGTAGGCCTGGAACAAAATGAAAGCGCACTGGCATCTGAAACAACAACAGTTCTTGCCATCCCTTTAAGCAATCTAAGCGACCTAATAAAAGAAGAACCAGGCCTACGGCCTAGGTTATTAGGGAGCTTGCCAAGTTCATCACTATTTTATGTACTCGAAGCTTGGCTAGACACTTGTCCCCTAGACCTGGGAGATCAATTACCAAAAATATGTCAGAAAATTAGCGGCCAAGCAAAACTTCATCGGATCCCATGCGCTCACTTTATTGATAAAAATAGATTACCTAATGAACGCAGGTGGTTTATCATTAATGGCCAAAGTCCATTAACCATTGGCACAGAATTAGCGAATGGCGAATGGCCAGCGAATATCCCAATTCCAGAAGATCCAGATGCCAATATTAGATGCATCAGCCTGCCGAGAGACACCTTCAAAAACGTACTGAATGAATCTCTTCAACACCTCAAATTCACACGTCCTCTAGCAGCAAAGCAAGAAGCAGAGGCTAATAATGACTCTGAGACGCAAAGTCCAAATTCAAGGGACAAGAAATTCAACGAGTGGGAGCAAAAAACCGAGGCCTTATTAGAACTACCTGCGAACGAGCCAGAACCACTTGAGGATCCCGAGCCTAAAGAAACAGACATCGACAAGCTCGAACCAGAAGATTTTCCTTGGTTTGCTGGAAAAGGAGTCAGTGAATCTGCCATCGCAGGTTTTCGGATGGTTAGCAGCTATTTCAACATGCCCATGAGGAGTGAGCTGTTCAAACGGGTTTTTGACGCCCAGGAAAAACAGCAAGGCGTTCAATCATTGGCACTCTGCGGCGCTGTTGCAGAATCGATTGGTCTTCATTCACAGCTTCTTCAGCTCAGCTCTACCTCCATTGAACAGATGGAAGCACCGATCATCGTTGGATGGGGTGACGGCATCGCCGTTTTGTACCGCATCAACAAAAAAGGAGTCGTGATTGGAGTGCCAGCCGGAACAGGAAATCAACATTTATCCCTAGACGAATTTATTGATCAATGGGGGGAAGAAGGTGAAGTCCTCACACTCCGCCGCAATCGATTTACCCCAAGCAAGAAATTTGGTTACAAGTGGTTCCTTCCAGCCCTAAAACAACATCGCGGAGTATTAACCGAGGTACTGATTGCAAGCTTCTTTGTTCAGCTATTTGGCTTGATGAATCCACTATTAATTCAACAAGTCATCGACAAAGCAATCATCAAGTCTAGCCCAGAATCACTTGGGGTTTTAGGCCTTTTATTAGTAGTATTTGCAATTTTTGAAGGGTTGCTGCTTTCCCTAAGAACATTTTTATTCGTTGACACGACCAATCGTATCGATCTTTCACTTGGCAGCAGTATTATTGATCATTTGCTTCGGCTACCACTTGCCTACTTCGATCGCAGACCTGTGGGAGAAGTGAGCAGCAGGATCAGCGAACTTGAAAAGATACGTAGCTTTTTGACCGGTACAGCACTAACCGCCATTCTTGATAGTGCATTTTCGGTAATTTATATTGCCGTCATGTTTATTTATAGCTGGCAACTCACCTTGGTCACCTTGGCGGTTGTGCCGTTACTACTGGTGATTACGGTCATGGTTTCACCTCTGATCCGTTCACAAATTCAAAAACGGGCGATTGCTAATGCTCGTACCCAAAGTCATTTGGTGGAAGTTCTAAGTTCAATGCACACTGTGAAAGCTCAAAATATCGAGTTAAGAAGCCGTTGGAAATGGCAAGACCTTTATACCGACTACGTCGCTGAAGGTTTTGACAACACACTTACCAGCACAGTCGCAAGTAGTGCCAGTGGTTTTCTAAATAAACTATCAGGCTTATTGGTGATCTGGGTTGGAGCCTTTCTAGTTCTCGATGGATCTCTAACTCTTGGAGGCTTGATCGCGTTTCGCATCATTGCCGGTTATGTAACAGGTCCTCTACTAAGGATGGGATCAATTTGGCAAAATATTCAGGAAACCAGTCTCTCACTTGAGCGACTCTCCGATGTGATTGATCACCCTGCAGAAACTCAGGAAGATAACTCCAATAAAATTTCAATGCCAGACATAGATGGAAACATCAGTTTCCGAAATATTGACTTCCGCTATAAGCATTCCTCTCCACTGCTTTTAAAAGAATTCAACTTGGATATTCCTAAAGGTGCGTTCGTTGGGATCGTCGGAACTTCAGGATCAGGTAAGTCCACATTGACAAAGCTGATTGCACGGCTCTATGAGCCCGAAGCAGGGACTGTTCTCATTGATAATGTTGATATCAGCAAAGTAGAGCTCTATTCACTACGAAGGCAGATTGGCATCGTGCCACAGGAAACAGTTCTTTTTGATGGCAGTATTCAGGAAAATATTGCTCTTACCCGTCCAGAAGCATCAACAACTGAAATCATGGAAGCAGCCCGCATTGCCGGTGCTCACGACTTCATCATGGAACTCCCCGGTGGCTATGCCCACCAGGTAGGCGAACGCGGCTCTGGACTTTCCGGCGGACAAAGACAAAGGATTGCAGTCGCCAGAACCGTATTGCAAATGCCTCAGCTTCTAATTATGGATGAGGCCACTTCAGCACTCGATTACCAAACCGAGCGCGTCGTAAGTGAAAATCTGATGCATTGCCTTAAAGATAAAACGGTACTTTTCATCACTCACCGACTCAGTTCCATCACAGAGGCGGATCTAATCGTTTGTATGGGTGAGGGAAGTGTTCTGGAGATGGGAACACACGAAGAATTGATGGCCAAAAAAGGGCCTTACTACGTTCTTTACCGCCAACAGGGACGAAGCTCCAGTGCCTCATCTACACCGTTTAAGCCCAAGGGTGAGCCACCCATCGGTTATCAAAAGCGGACTACAGCCAAAAAAGAAGAAGATATCAACTATCCAACTATCGATGTCAACCCACGCTAATCAATCATGTCCCCTTTCACATCAACCCAAAACTACTTTGAACGACTTCAGAAAATGGTTCGCCGTCAAAGCCAAGAGGCACCAACAAGAGAAAAACATGCTCCAAGACCACTGCAACAAACTAGCGTTGGAGCGAATACAAAGCCCAGTGGGCTTAATCTTCAACGTCGGAGAGTTACCTTATCTAGAACAGCTCGCAAATGGAGCAGAGGTATTGTTTGGTCACTCGTAGGACTTACAGGTTTCAGTTTAGCCTATGGAATGATTGCCCGAATCGAAACATCCATTGAGGCATCTGGGACACTGGAGCCGACCCGTGGCACAGCATCAGTATCTGCTCCATTCCCCTCTCTTGTCGAGAAAGTACTTGTACGCAATGGAGATAAGGTTAGTGCAAATCAGCCCTTAGTGGTACTTCAAGACGAAGCATCATCGAAGCACATTGAAAGTTTAACTCGCAACAAAAATCAAGTATTGAGGGATTTAGCTATCACTAGAGAACGGCTTGATTTGCCAGCTTTAAATTCACAAGAACTTGATTCAGACGCACAACGTGAAGTAGCGATTGCGAACAAGGAGACCAAGCTCAGGGAACGCATCAATGCCAATGGAGCATCAAAAGCACGTTTAGACGAGCAGGGAGAATTAGCCATCATGGCCAATCTTTCTGAGAGGGCAAAAATTAGTGAAAAAACCATGCAGAGATTGATCACCCTTGAACAGCAGGGAGCCGTGTCAGCCCTGCAGGTTGATCAAGAGCGCCAACGGCTATTGGATACGCGCATGCAGTTGCAAAAGCAACGTACTCTTATTGCACAGACGCCGTTTCAATCAGCTTCATCACAACTACGGATAGAACATGTCACTGCCCAAGAACAACGTGATCTCTACGACAAACTTGCCAAACTCAACCATCAACTTGCCGAGATCGATAGACAAATCGCTGAGCAACTAAAGCGCTCGAGCCTACTAACGATTCGTGCACCCAGAAGCGGTGAAGTGTTTGATTTAGCGACTGGTAAGGGAGAATTAGCCACACCAAATAGTCAAATTCTTGAGATTGTCCCAACGGACAAATTAAAAGCAACAGTGATGATTCCCAATAAAGACATTGGATTCGTAGAAGAAGGTATGC
>ERZ887942.1528-NODE-1528-length-15744-cov-7.359742_pt1 | contig 15744 bp, 9 predicted proteins | sample MGYA00521099_ERZ887942 | MGnify/ENA primary metagenome ERZ887942 (study PRJEB32303, sample SAMEA104408605) | aquatic metagenome | biome: Brackish water; feature: Pelagic; material: water | place: Baltic Sea | collected 2014-06-07T06:48:00 | depth 16,251 m ... | reverse complement strand
AAGGGGAGGCACACCTCTTTCTGCCGCCATAAACGGCACCCATGAAGTTTCGATTCCAGTCATCTTTGGAGTGATTACCACCATGGTGGCATTCCTTCCGCTTCTCTTAATGACTGGTACTCGCGGTGCGATTTATGGAAGTGTTCCTATAGTAGTAATCCCGGTACTCTTTTTCTCACTCATCGAATCCAAACTAATTTTACCTGCCCACCTAAAACATTCAGGAAGCTTGGCCAGAGAGAAAAAGAAACCGGGCCTGTTCACACGATTCCAACAAAGTATCTCCTCAGGGCTCGAGGGCTTTATCCAGAATCTCTACCGACCGTTTCTGAATTATCTGTTAGTGTATCGGTATTCCACCTTCTCCGTGTTCGCTGGATTGCTACTCATCTTTCTAAGCCTGGTCCTGGGAAATCGAATCGCATACCGGGCTTCCGTGTCTGCACCCAGCGATACCACCACAATCCTCCTCCTGATGCCAGCGGGAACCAATTTTGAGGTCACTCAAGAAAAGGTAAATCTCATTGAGGCAGCTGCATTAAAACTGAAGAAGCAAGTCAATGAGCGCTTCGGCACGACGGTCATCAAAAACGTATTTGCGACTGCCGGAGGAATGCCATTTCAACCGGCGGGCTATCAAACCAAAGGGCCATCCGCTGGAGTAGCGGAGCTGGGTGAAGTCCTGCTTGAATTAACCCCTTCTGAGGTGCGGGATGTAGCTTATAGCAGCCGGGATCTCGTTAAGGAATTGCGGCCTCTCGCCCCCACCATTCCGGAAGCAGAAAATTACAGCTTCTCCTATACCAAGGATGAGTCAGAAGTAATGAGTTTCACCCTGGCTCTACCGGATGTAAGTAAGCTCAAGGAAGCGTCAGCAGACCTGCAACAGAAGCTGACCTCCTTCGAAGGTCTATATGACATTGAGGATTCCTATGAACGATCCAACGACCAGTTCAACCTGGACCTCAAACCGGAAGCAGAATTCCTCGGTATAACTGCAACCAATCTTGCCCAGCAGGTGCGTACCGCTTTTTATGGTACAGAAGTTCAACGTATTCAACGCGGGCGGGATGAAATTCAGGTCATGGTCCGATACCCGGAAAAGGAGCGGCGTTCCCTCGCCTCTCTCAACACAATGATGATTCGTACTACCAACGGTACGGAAGTTCCGTTTGAAACTGTGGCCTCCATATCCACGGATAGAAGCTTGCCATCCATCCGGAGAATGGATCGAAAACGGGTCATCAATGTAAAGGCCAACGGCGATCCTGACAAACTTGATGTAGCCGCCATGGAAAACGAAATTCTCAATGAGTTTCTACCTGAACTGGCGGCGACCAAGTATCCTGGAATGACGTTTGAGCCTTCCGGACGCTCTGCTAAGATCCGCCAAGCCAATAAGGATATGCAGCAAGGCATCTATTTTGTAATCGCTGTCATCTACGCCCTATTAGCGATTCCTCTAAGGAGCTATATAAAACCATTGATTGTGATGTCGGCCATTCCCTTTGGCGTGGTCGGTGCCATCGCTGGCCACTGGATAATGGCCAGAATCTTTGGGTTTAACGGCGGAAATCCCATTCTGACCATTACATCTATTATGGGAATGATGGCACTATCGGGCGTCGTGGTGAACGACAGTCTCGTATTGGTAGACTTCATGAACCAACAATTGAAAAAAGGGCACCCCATCAATAAGGTTGTTCGTCAGGCGGCTGAACGACGGTTTCGGCCCATCCTGCTTACCTCTCTGACCACCTTCTTCGGCCTGCTTCCCCTAATGTTTGAAGATAGCCCGCAAGCGGTCTGGATGATTCCCATGGCTGTATCCCTCGGTTGGGGCATTGTCTTCGCCACCTTTATCACGCTGCTTCTGGTCCCGGTCCTGGTGCTCATTTTCAATGACATAACCAAGTTCCTCTACCGCCTCTACGGCGTAGGTTACACCAGCTACGAAGAAGATGAACCCGTGCTCTGAGAAGCAACTTCAAAAATAATGTTCACGCGATGTCACACTATCCCCAACTGAAGACCATGCCCTATAAATACAAAATTTAGTGTAGTATGTAAACAACTCTTTGTCGTTTGGAAGAATCGACAGAGGTCGGCCTGACCGGAGTGGAAGACTGGTCAGGCTGTTTTTTTAACTGCATAAATTAAGTAAACCCTTTTGAGTCACTCACAAAGAAAATGCGTAAATCACTTTCAATTTTAACCACAACCCTCGTCACGTTATTAGTAATACCATTACTAGCAAAGGACAGACCGAACATCATTATCTTTCTCGCCGACGATCTCGGCTACGCGGATGTCGGGTTTAATGGCTGCGATGATATACCGACTCCAAATATTGATTCGATTGCAACGAAAGGCGTGAAATTTACGGATGGCTATGCCAACCACCCGGTGTGCTCGCCCTCGCGAGCAGGACTATTGACCGGCATGTATCAGCACCGGTTCGGTTTCGAAAACAATTCCGGACCGGAAGACTATGCGGCACCCAACTTTGGTGTTCCACGCGATGTCCCAATGATCTCGGAACGACTGCAAAAGGTCGGCTACAAAACGGGCATGGTCGGCAAGTGGCATGTTGGATTTAACGAAGGATTGCGGCCTCATGAACGGGGATACGACTTCACCTATGTTTTCCACAGCGGAGCCCGAACCTTCTATCCCAAAGGCCCCAAGCAGAACAACCAGCTCTTCAAAGACGGAGAACCTTTCAATGATGAAACGGAGTACCTCACCGATGCGTTTGCACGCGACTCGGTGAAGTTCATCAACGACCACAAAGCGAGCGATGAGTCTGATGACCCGTTCTTTCTATTCTTTTCCTTCAACGCGGTTCACCTGCCGCTCGAAGCAACCAAGCAATACGAAAGCCGCTTTCCTAAGATCAAAAATAAGAACCGCAAAACTTATGCCGGTATGTTGTCGGCTCTGGACGATGCGATGGGCCGAGTGATGGAAACGGTTCGGAAGCACGGCGAGGAAGAAAACACCCTCGTCTTCTTCTATAGCGATAATGGTGGGCCGACCAAAGAAACCACCTCTCGCAACGATCCACTCCGTGGATTCAAAGGAACCCTGTTCGAAGGCGGCATCCGAGTTCCGTACGCGGTTCAATGGCCCGGAAAAATTCCGGCGGACGAAACCTATACACATCCCATCATGAGCTTTGATATCACAGCCACTGCACTCGCTGTTGCAGGCGTTCAACTTTCAGGCGACGATACGATCGATGGGAAAAACTTGCTCCCTTACCTGACTGGCTCGAACAAGGAAAAACCACATGAAAAGCTGTTCTGGCGATCCAGTGCCCAGCACGCCGCACGGGTCGGAAACTGGAAGCTCGTAAAACCACGAGGCGAGTCGACGATGCTCTTTGACCTGTCCAATGACATGGGAGAGAAAACTGACTTGGCAGCCACAAATCCCAAGAAGCTGAAAGAAGTTCAAGCGGTCTATGCTGCTTGGAGTCATCAAATGGAGAAACCCCGTTGGATTCGCCAGGACCGTACGAACGCCGAAGTCGGTGGGAAACTCAAGCGGGGTAGAGCAGGTAATCAAGGTATCGAGGATCGGGTCGCGCGTATCTTCGAGAACGACAAGAACGGTGATGGTCGCTTATCCCGCAAAGAATACGACGGTCAGTATTTCGATACCATGGATCGCAACGACAACGGGTTTGTAACCAAGAGGGAAGCCACAGCAGCCATGCGACAATACGACAACAACGAGTAGCTTTAGCATTTTAAATTTTAAAATAATCTTTTGGTAAGGTCAGTCTGGTATTATTGCCACCGTCAGCCATGGAATCTGAAGAAAAAAAACTACCCACCGAACGAGTCGCCGAGAGAAGAGCGCCGGGAAACCGCACACTCGCAATTATAACTCGTCTGGTCCCACCTATCCTTATTTTAGCCGTAGGTTGGTTTGGTTATTCAACCTTGTCCCAAGAGCCGGAAGAACAAAAGCGACCCAAAGGAAAACCTCGTCCCATCAAGACCCAGGTGGTCGAGCTGGTCGAGCAGGATTACGCTACAAAGATCGTTACTCAAGGGAATGTCCGACCCCACGACCAGATCACCCTGAACTCTGAAGTTTCTGGGCGAATTGTCAGCGTCAGCCCGAGGTTTGAGGACGGCGCCTTCTTTGAATTGGGAGAAGTCCTCGTAGAATTGGATACGGCCGACTTCGAAGCCGCAGTGGCCAATGCTGAGGCCCAAGTTGCCCGCACTACAGCCACTTATGCTATCGAAAAAGCCCAAGCGGACGTAGCCCTCACCAACTGGGAAAACCTCAACCTCAATGAAGATCCTGATCCTTTGGTGCTCCGCCTACCGCAGCTTAAACAAGCAGAAGCCAATGTGAAGTCTTCCGAAGCTCAATTGGGCCGGGCGCAACGTGAGTTGGATCGAGCCCGGATAAGAGCTCCATTCGACGGACGGGTACGCCAACGCGTCGTAGGTCTTGGACAAGCCATCCGAATCAACTCCAATTTAGGTACCCTGTTTGCCTCCGACTACGCGGAAGTTCGACTACCCATCTCTGCCGAAGACTTGCCTCTGTTATCCCTGCCAGAAGACGATGGGGATCCGCCGGTCGAGGTTGAACTGAGAGACGCGCTCAATCCGGAAAATGAAACCATATGGGAGGCACTCATCACTCGGACGGAGGGAACGCTCGACGCCAATTCTCTCGAGCTGTTTGCTATTGCCAAAGTAGACGATCCCTTCGGCCTCAAATCCGGAAAGCCACCGTTACGAATAGGGCAACCAGTCACCGCATCTATTTCCGGAAAGATCTTGAAAAACGTCATGCCAATACCGCGAATCGGTGTGAAGCGCCTCGATCAGATCTACATCGTCCATCCGAAAAAACTCACGCTGCATAACCGAACGATCCAAGCCCTCTGGGCAGACGAACATAACGTCATCATTAACGATCCTAACATCCCGGATGGAACCCTTCTAGCGACCACTAAGCTGAGCTATGCTCCGGAAGGTGCCAAAGTCGAAATTTTACCCACTATCGATCCAAATGCACCGCCCACAACCACCATGATGGACCGGAATATTACCGAAGCGGAAAAAGGGAGCATGACGCAAGGGAAAGGCGGGAAGAAGTCCAATTGAGTTTCTACTTAGCTAAATGGGCCCGCGAAAAGAGGATGAATATTCATTTCAATAGCTGTATCAACGGCGTATTGCCGAACTAACTAAAACGTATCTGATGATTCGCTGGTTCACAAACAACGGTATCGCTGCCAACTTCCTCATGGTTGGCATCTTATTGGCAGGCCTGTATACCGCTTTCTTTAAAATACCGCTGGAGGTATCACCGGCCTTGAGTTGGAACCTGGTCATGATGGACATGCGCTACCGAGGCGCTACTCCCAAGGATATCGAAAAGGCGATCTTGATTCCGGTGGAGGCGGCTCTGGAAGGCGTTCAGGGCATCGAACAACTGAATGCAGACGGCAGCAGCGGACGAGCGCGCTTCTACCTCCGAGCCAAAGACGGCGTCGACCTTCGCGCACTGATGGACGACGTCAAAGCAGCGGTGGATACCATCAATACTTTTCCCCAGGAAACAGAACCACCCCGCATTTTCATCCCTGAATCTGCGAATTCCCGCGAGGTCCTTACAATCGCAGTAGCGGGCAACCTGAGTGATCATGATCTGCTCAAAGCGGCACGCCAAGTGAGCGACGATCTATTGGAAATCCCCGGAATCAGTCGCACCCGCATCCAGGGAGACCGGGATCGTGAAATCTCAGTTGAGGCGGATGAAGAACGGCTCCGGTCCTACAACCTGACGTTTCAGCAAATTGCAGATGCCATACGCCGAAACTCTGTAGATATGCCTGCCGGCTCCATTGACAGTGAAAGTGGACGTCTCACAGTCCGCACCTTGGGTCAGGCCTATTCTGAAGAAGATTTCGCCAGTATCCCTATTCGGTCCGCAAATGGTGCCGACGTCCTGATTGGTGACGTGGCCACCGTCCTCGACGGCTTCGTCGGCGGCACCAAATACGTGGAGTTCAATGAGAAACCGGCCCTCTATGTCGAGGTTATGCGCATCGGACAGGAGAGTGCCATCGATATCTCCGACAAAGTAAGGGACTATGTAGCCAATGCTTATACTCGTTTCCCAGAGGGGGTTGAACTCAACGTTTGGAAGGACGAATCCGAGAGCATACGAGGACGGCTGGACACATTGATAAGCTCTCTCTTTCAGGGAAGCATCCTGGTGATGATTATTCTGGGTATCTTTTTACGACCGCAGGTCGCTTTCTGGGTGGTTCTGGGTATTCCGGTTTCCTTTGCCGGTGGCGTACTACTTATGCCTATCTTCGGGATTACGGCCAATATTATGAGCCTGTTTGGTTACATTCTGGTGTTGGGGGTCGTAGTCGATGATGCGATCATCACAGGCGAGAATGTCTACTCCCGACTCAAGACTGGGATGGATCCGACGGAGGCCGCTATCCTGGGAACCAAACAAGTTGCGGTTCCGGTTACCTTCGGAGCTCTCACCACGATCGTTGCCTTTCTTCCCCTACTCTACTTCGACGGTGTTTGGGGAGACTTCGCGAAACAAATACCGCCTGTCGTAGGATCTGTATTGATATTTTCACTACTGGAATCAAAGTTCATACTTCCGGCCCACCTGAAACACGTCCGTATAAATCGGCGCAATAATTTTTTTACGCGCTTCCAGACGTCCATCGCTAAAAGTCTGGAACGCTTCATCGATAACATCTACCGGCCTTCCCTCAATTTTTCGGCGTCTCACCGATGGTCCGTGTTGGCATTATTTACGACGATGGGTTTAATCATGGCCGGCTATTGTATGGGCGGCCGTATGGGCTTTCAGTCTTTTCCGTCAGTGGATACTACTCGCCTCACCGCCATTCTTGGATTGCCAGGAGACGTGCCCTTGGAGGTAACAGACCGCTATATCCGAAGGATGGTAGATGCAGTGGACCAGCTGAAGGAAGAGTTTGTCGATCCAGGAACCGGTGAGCCTCTGGTCAGAAATGTATCCCTGGTATCAGGAGCACGGTATCCTGGAAAAGGATACAGTCCTTCTGATGGATTCGTTCAAGTGGAAGTGGTCCCTCCTGAAGGCAGAAGTGAACCGGGGCCACGCAATAGCGTTATCGCCAACCGATGGGCCGAAATCATTGGGCCCATCCCCGAAGCCACCCGCTTTCGCGTCTATTCAGAATCTTCGCTTAAACAAACTGGCCAGTACAACGAGGAAACACTCAACCTCGAACTTCGCGGACCTAGCTCACCAGAAAAGGCAGAAGTCGCAGAGAAGATTCGTGACTTGATCATGGACTACGAAGGCATCAGCACTGCCTGGGCGAACATCAACTTCCGCGCCGACGAGCTGGTGCTATCTCTCAAACCACGAGCTATTGAGCTAGGCCTGACTCAACAGTTGCTGGCCAGACAGATACGACAGGCTTTCTACGGAGAACAAGCTCAACGGGTACTACAGGACGTGGACGACGTTCGGGTTATGGTTCGCCTGCCGGAAGAGAAGCGGGAATCCCTTTACACGTTTGAACGGATCAAGATTCGCACGCCCCGAGGCGCCGATGTTCCTCTCACCACCGTGGCAGATGTTCGTTTCGCCCGGGCGCCCACCTTTATCGAGCGGAATGACCGCGCCGAGATCATTCGCATCGAAGGACAACCCATTGATGAAGCCGTGGACATCGTAGGGATCTCTGAAGAACTCACTCCCAAAATCCAGGAACTGTGCAACGAGGTAGAAGGGATTTCATTTCAATGGATGGGTTACGTGGCTGAGGCCGAAGAATCGAAACGTCGAACCGTCTTCGGATCATTGGCCTTGATTTTCGTTCTCTATGCGCTTCTCGCCATACCTTTCAAATCGATGGTCCAACCGTTCTTCGTTTTGATCGCCCTGCCTTTCGGAATCATCGGAGCTCTCCTGGGGCATATGATCATGGGACTGACACCGTCTTACCTGTCTATCTTTGGAATGCTAGCGCTGGCGGGCGTCGTAGTAAACGACTCACTCGTCCTAGTCGACTTTGTCAATCAACGCCTGCGCGACGGGATTCCACTTCTGGATGCCTGCCTGGAAGCGGGGGGCAAACGCTTTCGCCCTATCATGCTGACTTCCGTTACTACGTTCGCAGGACTTCTTCCATTGATGCTGGAAACATCGCTCCAAGCGCAATTCCTCATCCCCATGGCTGTGTCTCTTGGATTCGGTGTCATTTTTGCCACGGTCATCACTCTCTATTTGATACCCTGCTCCCTACTGGTGGCTGAAGACTGCAGCCGTGTTTTGGCTTCGATTAAGAACTGGTATTTCCGACCGTTCCGGACTGTCAAAGAAGAAGCATCTCAGGCTGTTTAAAGTGACTCGATCGCCGGAGAAGGTATATCACTCGATTGCGTGAAGGCTAAGAATAAGATCCGGGGAACAACCGCTTCCTGCCGTTTTTAAAAATCTGTTGTGCCTTTCATAAGTATCAGCAAAATCTCCCCTAACCTTTCCAATCTACCCTATGAAACCCATTTCCAGGCGTTCCTTTTTACGTGGAGCAGGCGGTGCACTACTCGCCCTACCCTGGATGGAAAGTATCTCACTCGCCGCAGGCAAATCAGTACCGCCGATGCGGATGGCGTTCTTTTACGTTCCCATTGGAGTAGTACGGCGAGGTTTCTTTCCTGGGGAAGCTGCTGCGGAAATCCCGAAAGCGAACAACGTTCCAGTCAAAGATATTTCCTGGGTAGAGCAGATCGTAGGACACCAAAAAATTCGCTGGACCCCCACTCTCCAGCCACTGGAGCACCTGCAAGACAAAGTAACCCTCGTAACCGGTATGGACCGCACATTCCAAATCGGTACCGATGTGCACGCGCAATGTGCATCCTGTTTCCTCAGCAGTGCTGAACCTTGGTCTATCACCCAATCAGCCTGGCCACTCGATCGGACCCTCGATCAGCTGGTGGGCGATCATGTAGGGAAAACAACTCCTTTCCGAACCCTCGAGCTGAGCTGCAATAGTCATAAGGACAATCTGGAATCGATCTACTTCGATAACATCTCCTGGTATGGCACGGGTCACGTGGCACCGTCCATTCGCGATCCACGAAAGGTTTACCGTCGTTTGTTTGCCACTCAGGAAATCCAACGGTTCCGTAACGTAACCGACCTAGTCTTGGAAGATGCGCACAGTCTGCGATTGGAGCTCGGCTACAACGATCGTCAAAAATTTGGCGAATACTTCGAATCCATCCGCACCATCGAAAAACAGATGGACCGCCTGGAAAAGATGAAGGCTGAGTTGGCAGAAGTAAGTATGGAAGAGCCCACCGAAGCTTATCTGCCACGCGGAGAGTACATCCGTCTCATGGGTGATTTGATGATTGTAGCATTGCAAACCGGACTCACCAATGTCGCGACCCTCATGGTGGGTCCTGAACGTTGGAATACCCCTTTCATGTTCGAGGGCCTCTTCGATAAACCCATGAGCCACCACCTCATGTCACACAACCAGCGGGTCTATGTGGATCAGTTGTTGCAAGTGGATCGTTTCAACATGGAACAGTTTGCCTACCTCGTTGAGAAGATGGATAGTATTCAGGAGTCGAATGGAACGAGCCTACTAGACAATACGCTCTTTACTTACGGTTCAGGCCTCGGCGACGGGTCCACACACCAATACAGTGACTTACCCATTGTAGTTGCCGGTAAAGCCCAAGGGAAGTTTCGCACCGGAAACCACTTGCATTGTCCTGACGGCACTCCCCTCGCCAACCTTTGGCTAACTCAAGCTCAAACCATGGGCCTCAATATCGATAAATTTGCCGATAGCACAGGCACCCTGAAGCTACTACTGAGCTAAACTCACGCTCAGATTGGGCGAGTTAAAATCTGCGAACTCTCTCTTCAAGCAATAGAGCTTCGACGCCCTGAACTACATACTTCCTGCAGAAATTCGTTCCTTGTGAAATGTGAGAGACATCGTTTTTTTAACTGCATGATTCGATTGACCTTATTGGCTCTTTTTTCTTTCGCGTTGACGGCCACCGCAGCGTCTTCACCTCCAAATATCATCTACATTCTTGCCGACGATCTCGGCATCAATGATTTCGGATGCTACGGGCAAGAGATCATGAAGACACCCAGCGTAGACCGGATGGCGAGAGAGGGAATGCAATTCTATAATCACTACTCAGGTAGTACGGTATGTGCTCCGACACGCTCGTGCTTGATGACCGGTCAGCACACCGGCGTGACACGCGTGAGAGGAAATGGGGGCGCCTTTCTCAAACCAGAGGATGTCACTGTTGCTGAGGTGCTAAAAGAGGCAGGCTACGAAACCGGATTAATCGGGAAGTGGGGACTCGGGGAAGAAGGTTCTGCGGGTGTACCCAACTCGCAGGGATTTGATTTCTTCTACGGTTACCTAAATCAAAGCCGTGCACATCGCTACTATCCAGACTGGATCTGGCGGAATGAGGAAAAGGAGCATTACCCCAACAATGCCACAGAGCGAAACGTATATATCCATGACCGCTTCACGGAAGAAGGGCTGAACTGGATTGAAGAAAAAAGTGAAACAGAAGCTCCGTTTTTTCTCTATATGGCATACACTCTTTCTCATGTAGACCTCGATGTCCCGGATGATTCAATGGCACCCTATCTGGATGTGATCGAAGAAGCAGGGCCATACCACAATCCAGCTTACCCTAGAGGGTATCGTGATCATCCAACACCAAGGGCTTGCTTTGCTGGAATGACCTCTCGATTGGATAGAGATGTAGGCCAAATTCTCGACCAGCTGAAGAAGCTGGGAATCGCAGAGAATACGCTCGTCATCTTCTCCAGTGACAACGGACCCACTTCCGCAGGTGGAGCAGACCCAGATTACTTCGACGGAAATGGTATCTATAAAGGAATTAAACGTGATTTGTATGAAGGCGGAATCCGAGCTCCCATGATTGCCCGATGGCCGGGTAAGATCACAGCTGGTTCCAAGTCAGACCACATTTCAGCTCATTGGGATGTCCTTGCAACCTTGGCCGAAGTCGCAGGCGCTAAGGAACCAGACGCCCAAGTCGGTATCTCATTCGCACCGACCTTATTGGGGCAAGCAGACAGCCAACAGCAGCATGAATATCTCTACTGGGAATTCTACGAAAGAGGTGGTAAACAGGCGATCCGCAAAGGGGACTGGAAAGCAGTCCGCCTCAATCGCATCCAGGCTGGTTCGGAAGCTCCGTGGGAGATTTATAATCTGGCTAACGATCCCAGCGAAACGCGCGACCTCGCCGAAAAGTACCCGGAGCGGCAGCAAGAGTTTCAAAAGATCGTCGCCGAGGCATCGACTCATAATGAGTTCTTCTCATGGGAAAAGAAGAAATAATGATACCGGCAGGCATCAAACCCACAGTTGACGATAAGATCGATCAGTACCACCTGCTCACTTACCTGAACCCCGCAAGAATCTCTTCCGACGACCGAATGCGCAACGCGCGTATCAGAGATCGGCAACTTATAACCCAAGAAGCGAGTTGGTAAACCCCATGAACAAGAGCCAAACCAACGCACAAACTTACCGTATCCTAAAAATAGATATAAACGGGGATCAGCAGGCCGACAATGAAGAGACTAAAGACTGGAGATTCTTTGACGAGGCCGCTGCGAACCACGATGGCGTTGCCACGAGTGAAGAAATTCGCAGTTTTTTGCGAAGTCGCAGGAACTAGAATTACGCTACAGGGAGGATTACCTTCCATCCATAGCTTCTCAGAAATCCGAACCCGCTTAGCTCGTCCATCAGGGTAAGAACCTAATTCATCGACGTCGCTCGAGTCATGGACTTCACCAAGATTACCTAAGGATGACAATTTTGAAGCTGCAGAATGAGCTAACTAACACACCTATCCCAACGCCTCATATCGAATCATTACCTGAGCCAAACCCACCCAGGCATATAGTCTTAGAATCCATCGACTAAGACTAGGTCACAGTGACTGTCTACCTTGGACTCATGAGACAGACTATCAGCCCTTTATTAATGGTGCCTTAGGGCAGGTAACAGTAATTAGGCATTATTTTGACCGACCCATTTAAAGGTTGAGTTGAGATGCCTAGAGTCTACATTAGGTAGAGCGCACCCGCATTGTCTAGGCTCACCCAGAATCAAAATCTAAACCCCCATCCAGAAATGAAAACCCCTATTCTCATCTCTCAAACCATTCTGTTTCTCGCCATTGCTTGCCCACACGCCGCGTTCAGTAAGACGGAAATAATTCAGCGAAGGCTAGTGCAGCCTGAACATATCGTAGAGTTCATCGCACGAGAAACCACTTATGCGAGCGAAGTGGCCTTGAAGGCTATCACAGATGGGAAAATGGAAGATTGGTCCCTCTGCCAACGGATGGATGGCCTTAACATGGATCAAAGCCACAACTTTATTTTTATCAACTCCTTTGCTGAACCCACTGACTTGGACAGGCTCAATGAAGTCTGGGATTTCAAAGCGGTGTTTCCGAACAAAAGCTTGGATAAGATCACCACAATGACAATAAGCACCGTCAAGGACGTCCTGTTCTACGACCGAGTCGCCTTCTCCTTTAAAGCCCGGCCCAATGTTATACGCATCAACTACGCCAAAACAACCAATGTAGGCGACTATCTGGAACTCGAGCAAACCGAATGGTTCCCATTTGTGCAGGAGCGCATGGAATCGGGAAGCACAAACGTAATCAGCTGGACGCTCTCACGGTTGATAGCTCCCCGAGGAAATAACATCGGACACGAAGCCATTAGTATCGATGGATTTGATAAATTGAGTGATTCCCTCTACACCTACTATGAAAACGACTTACCGTTTCCGGACATGGATCTACTCATGTCCGTTCACCATAAAGCTGAAGTGCATGTCTACCAGCTGATCAAGGCCGTTGGACATGATTCTGAGTACTAGTTGCAGCGATTGTGCAGGCCTACTACCGGCCCAGAGTTAGGTGTGATATTTCAGGTCTCCCCCGGACTTCGGTCTGCCAAAACGGTAGTGGCGATGAATTTAGGAAAGTAGCAGTCTAAACAATTCCGATCGACAAGCTGGGGCTCATTTTGGATCTTCTTCTCCAATCAAAAACCCTACCCTATGAAAATTCTATCCTCTTTAGTTATTCTGGTATCTGTTTCCATGATGGCTTCTCTTCACAGTCACGACTGGAAACCAACGCGCTATTCCGATTCCAAGGCGTATGCACCCAGCCCCATTCCCGAGCGCGTAGTGTTGACCTGGACCGGTGATCCAGCGTCCACCCAAGCGGTGACTTGGCGAACAGACACGACCGTCAAACACGGGGTAGCCGATCTGGCCGTCGCCAATAGCAATGGCCGGGCCCTGGAAACGGAACGGTGGGAGGCGGAGACCACTGCCTTCACCAGTGATCTCAACGAGGCTCACTACCATACCGTTGAGCTCACGGGGTTGATGCCCGATACCCTCTACACCTACCGGGTTGGCGACGGGCTTAATTGGAGCGAGTATTTTCATTTTAAGACTGCGAGCACCGCAGCCGAACCGTTTAGCTTTATTTACTTTGGTGACGCGCAGAACGAAGTGAAAACCCATTGGTCGCGCGTTTTCCGGGAAGCCTTCCGCGATGCTCCCCGGGCCGCCTTCACGCTCCATGCAGGCGATTTAATCAATCTGGATGAAAAGGATGCCGAATGGGGTGATTGGCATGGTGCTCCAGCTTGGGTAAACGGCACCGTTCCTGTCATTGCCGTTCCCGGAAATCATGAGTATTATCGAGCTAAGCAGGGACCGATAAACGAGCGTTATTGGAGCGCCAAGGATGGCCGTGCAATCGCGGTAGATATCACGACAGAAGAGCTGGAAAAGAATAGCCGCTACCGAGTCACCGCTCAGGCAGAAGATGGAACCAAGGCGAAAGTCATTTATAACGACGGGGATAAAATTGTCGACATAGACCCAGGAGTCACCCAACTAACGGGTTACACGAAAGAAGAGCTTATAGGAACCGATTTTGACGGAGACTTGTTAGATGATCGCCGCCGCTATGAAGGTGAACCACGAGTGAGTCAGCACTGGAGGCCACAATTTGCCTTCCCCCTTCAAAACGCCCCTGAAGGATTGGAAGAGACCTGTTACTACACCGATTACCAGGGCGTGCGTTTCATCGCGCTCGATTCCAACCAACAACGGGAGGAGCAGATACCCTGGTTGCGGAACGTTTTAAGTAACAATCCCAATCGCTGGACTATTCTAACCTTTCACCACCCTATCTTTTCACCTGCTCGTGATCGGGACAACCGGGAGCTCAGGGAACTGTGGAAACCGATTCTCGATGAGTTCAAAGTCGACCTGGTATTGAACGGACACGATCACTCCTACTCGCGCACCGGTGCCTTGCCCAAAGACCGAGAGCTCACCAATGTCCCAGAAGGTTACCAACAAGCTTATGATCCCGAAATAGGAACCGTTTACGTGGTCTCAGTCAGTGGCCCCAAAATGTATCCCATCACCAAAGGTGACTATGCCGTACGCCTGGCGGAAGATACACAACTCTACCAGATCATTGATGTGGATACCAGTGAACTGCATTACAAGGCCTATACCGCGACCGGCCAACTCTACGATGCTTTCACCGTAAAGAAACGTCCGGGCCAGGCAAATGAGCTGCTGGAAATCTTGCCTCCAGAGAATCGCACCGAGCGTTAAAGTACATAGGAATACAGACCTGCGTCACCACCTGAAAAGGTGATCGTTTCCAAAGTGGTCCTTCAATGCATTCGAATTTTACGACAGTCCCGAGGACAGGATCGAGTTTCTTACTTTCTAAAATATGACCAAGATCGCATTCCGAGTGACCAATCCAGTCAATTGGTAAGGTCTTTTATCCGCTTCGTCTCGGTCAACTGTTGAAGTGCTGCTGGCTTGTTCAAATCAACCAACCGTTTTGTTTTAGCGTACGCAAGTTGAGGGGAAATAGTAATGGATAAGATCTTATTAACCGGTGCATCCGGACGAATCGGAAACCGGCTCGCCGTGTCTCTCCTCAATAGTGGCTATACAGTACAGGGCTTGGATCTGATGCCTGCGAAAGTAAGTCATCCTCACTACTCGCATGTTCAAACGAACTTTAAAGACAGTTTTGACCTGGAAGCTTGCGTTGATGGGGTCAGTTCGGTGCTCCACATGGGGGCGATGATGTCCTGGCACCCAAACGACAATGCTGCGATGTTTGAAGCAAACGTATCCGCTACTCAACTACTCTTGGCAGCGGCGAAAGAAGCTGAGGTGTCGCGCTTCGTATTTGCATCCTCAGGGGAGGTATATCCTGAAGTTGCCGAAACAGTGTTTCCAATAACCGAAGATATGGAATTGAATCCAACGTCATTCTATGGATTGACCAAAAAGCTGGGTGAAGAACTGGTGACATTCTATCAGCGGAAGGGATTGGAAACCGTCGTTCTTCGGTTTCCCCATACTCAGTCTGCAGATGAAGTATTAGACCCAGACAGCTTCTTCTCAGGGCCGCGTTTTTTTCTGGATAGTAAGATCAAGCAGATGGAATTCTTTGGGAATACCTCGGCGGCGAAAATGCTACAAGGCCTCAAAGACAATGACGGCGCCAAGATGATCGTTCAGCATGGCGAAGAAGATCGCTTGCCTTACCACATGCACATTGCCGATGT
>ERZ887942.1525-NODE-1525-length-15757-cov-7.480448_pt1 | contig 15757 bp, 14 predicted proteins | sample MGYA00521099_ERZ887942 | MGnify/ENA primary metagenome ERZ887942 (study PRJEB32303, sample SAMEA104408605) | aquatic metagenome | biome: Brackish water; feature: Pelagic; material: water | place: Baltic Sea | collected 2014-06-07T06:48:00 | depth 16,251 m ... | reverse complement strand
ATGATTGGTACGGCTGGTTTGCCCCACGTGATCATTCGATTTTTCACCGTTCCCAGTGTAAAAGACGCTCGTATATCTGCTGGCTGGGCGTTGGTTTTTATCGCTATTTTATATACTACCGCACCGGCGCTAGCGGCTATGGCTAGATTAAACCTGACAGAGACGATTGAACCAATACCCGGAGAGTATTTAGCCTACGGCGATAGACCGCAATGGTTCAAAAATTGGGAAATTACAGGCTTGCTCGAGCATGAGGATAAAAATGAGGATGGGTTGATTCAATATAATGCTGACCCTGAAACCAATGAAATGGTCACTATCGACAATGATATTTTGGTCTTAGCGAACCCTGAAATAGCTGGCTTGCCCAATTGGGTGATCGCGCTTGTAGCTGCTGGTGGATTAGCTGCTGCATTATCGACCGCGGCAGGACTTTTGCTGGCAATGTCTTCTGCCATCTCTCATGATTTGCTTAAAGGTGTATTAAAACCGGATATTTCTGAACGAGGTGAGTTAACAGCATCACGCGTTTTTATGGGCCTCACTGTGGTAGTGGCCGGGTATCTTGGGCTTAGCCCGCCTGACTTTGTCGCGGGTACCGTTGCACTGGCTTTCGGTCTAGCAGCAGCGTCGTTGTTTCCTGCGATTGTGTTAGGCATATTTTATAAGCCGATGAATACTGCAGGGGCGGTTTCAGGAATGTTGGCTGGTATTGGTGTTACCTTATATTACGTGTTTCAACACAGTGGCATCATGTTTGTAAAGGAAACTGCATTTTTGGGTAGTATGAGTCCGAACTGGTTTTTTGGTATTGAACCTAATGCTTTTGGGGCAGTAGGGGCAATAGTTAACTTTGTGGTGGCTCTTGTGGTGTGTAGATTCACCTCAAAACCGCCCGCAGAAGTGTTGGCTTTGGTTGATCGAATTCGTTCACCAGGGTAATAACAATTAAATTACCCTAGGCGAAAGCTAGAAGCCAATGGTCTGGATTCTATAGTATCACTAAAGGTTTGCTGCTATCGGTTCGTATGCAGATAGTGCACGATGTGCGTCTATCGAAGTAGCTATTTCTTCCGGCCATTTGAGTCGTTTTACCAGCTGAAATAGTTCGTCTGCTTCAACATATTCTCGTCGTAGATAGCTAAGCCATTGTTTAATCCTGTTTGCGACATGCTTAGATTCGTAGGCTTCTTCGGTTACTCTGCTGAAGTCCGCCAGCAGGTCTAAAATATCAAGCCAGGCAAGTCGAGAAGCAGCTCCATCGGATTGAATCTGTCTAGCTAAGTCTGGGAAGGATAGGGCGCCACGTCCCAGCATGACGTCAGTGCACGTGCTTTCGGATACACAACGATGGTAATCGTTAACATTCCAAACTTCTCCATTGGCAATTATAGGAATTGGACTTATGTCATTTATTGCGGCGATGGCTCCCCAGTAGGCTGGGGGTTTATACCCATCCTCTTTAGTTCGCGCATGTATACATAATTCATTAGCATTTGCATCAAATATTGCCTGACTTATTTCGCGCAATAGCCCGCGATCACTAAACCCTAATCTTATTTTTACGGTAACCGGTGTGTTTATTGGTACTGCACTGCGTATTGAATTAACAATGTCGAAAACTCTGTCGGGCTCTTTCAGTATCACTGAGCCGCCGTCGTTCCGGTTAACGGTTTTCGCAGGGCAACCAAAGTTTATGTCAATTCCGGGTGCGCCTAAGTTTGCTGCCACCAAAGCACTGGATGCCATTAACTCCGCATTACCCCCTAGCAGTTGTACATACACCGGTGTGCCATTCGTTGTGCAGCCGTTGTTGTGTAATTCCGGGCAAAATCGATAGAAAACTTTTTTAGGCAGGGTGTGAGTAGTTACCCTGACAAATTCTGTAACACAGCGACTTATACCTCCAATTCGGGTGAGTAAGTCACGCATGGTGTGATCAACCACTCCTTCCATGGGTGCTAATAGAATTCTCATGACCGGATTCTTGTTAGATCAATCTGACTTGACTGAGATAGTTTGGGGGGCTGCGTGGGTAAATATAGGGGTGACTGCCTAGAAACTATTTTTGTTCAGGTTAGAGCTATCGATCTGGACGGGGGCGGGGTATAGGGCTTTGTATTTCAAAAATCTTTGATGCTTCAAGAGCCACGAAATAGTGTGGTACCCATGAAGGGATTACCAATATCTCTCCCGGGACTAGAATATAGTCTTGGCCCGCTACAGTAACTTGCAGCTTTCCTTTTTCGACGTACATGACCTGCTCTGCCGGATGGTTGTGCTCTGTTGTTTTTGCCCCTTGATCGACTTCTATATGCCCAATATTAAAGTTGTCGGCCTGGGTGTTGCGAATGTAGAAACCGTCTCTAACGTTACGAGCAGGCTGGTCATTAATAACATTGTGCTGCACCTGTGGGGATTGAACCGTTTGACCTTGCGCATGCGCGTAAGGTGAGCTGTATAGCAGGCTAAGTGCAATGAACGTTAAGGTGATTCGCATAGTGATTTGTCGTCTAAATTGTCTTGAATGATAAACTAGCAGGAATGGTTGTTAATGAATACTGTTTAGTCCGTGTCATATTTCTCCATTTCTTCATCTGTCGGAACTTCTTGAGATTCCCAGTCTTCAATAATCTTTCTGGCTCGCTCGTAACTGGTATCATCCGTCATTACTCGAACCAACCCCATGGTTTGAATTTCACCAATGCCACCTTGTAGATGCTCGCCAAATATCTTTGCGTCAATACCTGAGTGCTCAAGTAGATGCAAAACCAAATGCGCATCAATAGCGCTATTCGCTTGATAAGCAGTTTTCAATGTAAACCTTTTGCCCGAAGTGCTTGGTATGGTTTTGCACCTGTGATGATATTGGCCCGCGACAGTCCTTCTTCAATTCCGTATTGTCGAAAAAAAGCTGGTGGCACTTCAGAGATCTTGACTAAATTGTCCGCTGTAAAGTCGAACTCGGGGGGTGCAAATGCGTTCACTCGTCCCTCTAATAGCTGCAGCAGTTCAACTGTTGCTTCGCAATCTGCGATTGCCCGGTGAAAATTACGTTTTTTAAAGTTCATTTCCGCCGCTAAATTACCCAAAGAATATGATCTTAAGTTTGGGAATAGTCTGCGGCTTAGAAGTAGGGTACATAACATTGTCATTTGATTAGTATGATTGAAATGCTGAAGTTCACTAGTAATAAACCCGCCATCAAATGAAGCATTATGCGCTACGGTTGGCGATTCCCCCACAAATTCAACTAGCCCTTCCAATACCGTTTTGATCGGCGGAGCTTTCGCAACCATTTCGTTAGTAATACCAGTTAATGCTATTACTTCATAGGGAATGCGCGTATCTGGGTTGACTAATGATTGAAACGAATCGATAACAATGCCGTCTCGGGTTCTTAACGCACCAATTTCTGTAATGCGTGCTCCTTGTTGATGTGAGAGGCCTGTCGTTTCGATGTCGATGACGACAAAATCGGTCATTTCGGTAGTTGGATCACTGATTTATCCAATTTACTGAATTTCATAATCGTTATCCCGATTTTTATTCTAGGACGTTCTCGATCTATTGTTATATTTTATTCTATTGATCAATCTACTCGGTATGCTGCGTAACATCGCCTGTCGCAGCCCACTCGGTGCCGCGTCTGAAGGTCACGCGGAACGTCTGCCCGCGAACATTTTCGACGCCGTGGCCAAAAGCGGTCACGAATACGCGGCCATCGCCGTATTGTGTAGTCCATAACATTGGCTGGTCACGTCCAGGTCCGAGTACCGGCTGTCTGGGGCTATCGCTATAGAGACTATGATCATCGTAAGCTGTTGCGAGCACATGGTATGAACCTTCCGGCTGCCATGAGAGATTGGCATAGAGTTCGTCGTTATCCTCGAGCAAAGGGCCGAGTCCTCGGGTTATCGGATGATCAGGGTCCACTACGTCGATTGAGAAGCTGTGGGCCGGCGAGTGATGGCCATTGTTGGGTCGATAGCTTCCTCCACTCATTTCTTCGTAGGCTGGCCAATCACGAAAAGCTGATAGCGCAGCGTGATATAACACGAGCCCTTTACCAGAACGAACGAAGGCTTGGACAGCCTCTTGGGTCTCGGTACCCCAAGCTAATTGCTCATCACCGGTATTCGAATAGTTCAGTATCAAAACGTCATACGGATCCAGTGTAACGGAGCCAACACCGCGAAATTCTTCCATCACGCGAACATCGAACCTGTCTGTCTCTTCTAACGCGGCTCTAAGCTCGGGTGTGGTGTCCCGCCATGCGTGGGAAGACGAGTGCTGCCCAGTAATGATTAAAGCTTGTAGCTTTTTTTGCTCCGTGTCATCTATATTCTGAGCCGACGCAACGCTTGAAGAGATTTGTAGGCTTATCATCAGGGTTAGGCTTAATAAACCGGTGCTATTTTTATTCAAAAACATATTTGGTTCTCTAAAGATTTCGCATTCTTTTGGTGGTTATATACCTATCTGGACCAAACAATTACTCAGACTGTTCGGGACGTTTGGGCCGGGCCAGTTCAGTAGTGTGTAGTTCGGTGATTTTTCCGAGTGGAGTTAAATCTTTACCCGCAAGGCCGGGGTAATCAGGCGCGTAGCGCGCAATTCGGAATGCTGAATTAAAATGATCAGCCACCGCGTCTGTCATGATCGTATAAATACCGTAGTCATCACCAGTCCGGTTTCCAACTGGATTGATGTACTCCCATACGACTTCTTTATCAGGTGTTACTTCGAAAAAGTGACCGTGTGCACCTGAGTTAATAACGGTGTTTCCGTTTGGCATACGCTGCGCTCCGGAAATATAGCCACTAAAAAAGGAGTTTGGCAATGCGCCAGAATAATTCCAAACAATTTGTGTCGAAATGTTATGTCCAACGTTTGGGCCCCGCTTAGGGGGGGCATTGTACCCACCATCCATTTGCGATACGTATTCGCCTTCTTGCATAGTACCTTTATATGGGTTGACCTCCAGTACCGATGAAAAAGTGTTTCCTAGCCGACGGTTACCATTATCGAATATCAATAGATTTCCTGCTCCGGGCAGCTCTCCTTTCATTGGGGTCACTTCTTTCTCACGTATCCATTGAACATCATGAGTGAAAAAGAGCTGCTGATGGCCGTTAATACTAGATTGACCCTCGTTAGTTATTGATGGGCAATCACCTGCGTCGTGAGCGCATGGGTTTCCCCAGCGATATATAAAGTCGCCATCATCGCCAGCGGCTAGTGCAATACTTTTTTCAGGATCGCCCGCGATAAATGTAGCTCCATGATCGATAATCATAACCTCGCTATTTGCAGAATTACTGATTACGATCTGGTCGAGCATTTCATTATGATCAAACGCATTAACGTGTATCCAGTCGCCGCTAACCCCATCAGCAAAGTTAGGATCCATTTTTCCTGGATTGTCAGCAATCACACCGTAGGTAGGCAAATCAGGATTAATATCCTGAACGATATGGTCAGAAACATTCCATTCCCAGATGACATTGCCGTCCATATCCACCTCTACAAGCCCATCAGGTCTGGACGTGTAGTCATCATATAGATCCGGGTCTACACCTAAAGCGATAGCGTTTTCATGAGTAATGGCTCTAGTCGAGACATACATTAATGTTTTTTGCTCTAACTTTGGGTTCCAAATCATGCGGAAATCGTGATGCGGTGTGTAGCCCTCGCGCTCCTCATCGTGCTGCCAAATTACTTCTCCTTCCCAATTTATTAATTGGTAAATCGCTCCGCTTTGGTTTCCTTTTCCTGCCTTATCAACAGTTCCTCTTAAAAGGTTTCCGTCTTCTAGTAAACGGGCATGCTTCTCTATAGCCTCGGAGTCAGGCACACTGAAACCTTCAGGGTATGGCCACATATGTACCACACGACCTTCCATATCTATAAGGTAGGTATTTTTGCCTCGAAATGGACTAAATAGTGTATAGCCGTTAAAGGCTTTCGCGGGATCATATTGAATTAGTTCGGTGGGCCCTTGAAAAACTTCATAGGCACTGGAATTGAGAGTAATCCCGGTTAAGCCAATGAACAGTGATGTAAATAGTTTTTTTTTGATCTTCACGAAATTTCTCCGGTGTATTTAACTATAAATAGTGAGTTGGTGCGCGCACTATCGAACTATGATTCTGGCCTGGAATGGCCCTGTTTAAAAAACAGTGCAATCCAATTCTACAAACTCAGCTCCCAGAGCGACATAAAGTCGCTCGCTGTATGCTTGTTCGGTAAAGGTAGTTGGGTCGTCTATTTCTATACGGTATGCCAGTTCGGTTTGATCTTCGCTTAATACAAAGTATTCGGTTACGTGCACATTTTCACTTTGCCTGGCACCTGCTGAATTAAAGTATGGATAATTAATTTTACTGGTCTCAACTATAAATGTGTTTCCTTCCCACCGACCGACGGAATATCCAAGGGGACTCGCAACTTGTGTTTCTGCAGCTGCAGCACTCTCACTTACATGTATGGTCCTAACGGTTCCAAAATACTCAGTTATCAAGTTCACCGTATCACCTTGATCTGATAGTACAAATGATAGTGGTTGATACATCGGCCCCGGCATGCCGGGTGCCTCGCAACGTGCTACAGGGGCTGTAACAGGATCCCAGACACTCATTTCCGCTCGCGTTTCATCTGTGTACGGAAAATGCCGTTTTGTGCCTACGGTCCTACCAGCGATGCTCCAAACTCGGAAGATTCCTTTATTTTCAGTGGCAGCATCAACTAATTGATTTAAGTCGACATCAGAATGAGCGGCACCACCAACATGGTCTTGCGACCATCGTGGTTTAATCGTTGCTGAAAGCACGGCCTCTTTACCATTTTCAAATAATGCGTTGCTGCCGAGAATGTAGCGGGAACGGCGTTCTGATATATTGCCAGCGATGGTAATTCGTTCGCCTACTACGAAATGCTCACGTTCCACTCCCATGCGACCAAACAGATTTGGACTCCCATAGGTTTCAACTCGCCAAGCTTCCTCAGTGCCGTCAGGGTTTATAACTTTTATATCTAGCCCAGCGTGTGGATTCTTCCAGTGAACCTTCATAAGCTCACCTTCGATTTCAGAAACTTCTTTGGAAAACTCAGAGCGGGAATGATGCGCGTTAGCCACCGTTGCAATAAAAAATAAAGATGCGACAGTAGTCAATATCAATTGCTTGGTTAACATTTCTGCTCCTAGTGGCTAAACATTGTTGATCTTAATCCAACTATATACATAGACAAGTTAAAAACAAAACCTACTATTGTGGCTGTTTTTGATAAAAATGTGATCTATATGATTATGTTACTCGCGATACAATATGCCTACTGGTTACAATATTATTGGTAGGAAGGGATACCACTTTGTACGGACTACTATAGATCGATCGGTATATATCATGATTTTAAAATACGTGGCAAAGAGAACTAGACTAAATAGGTTGTCAGAATTATGACTTTATCCGTTAACAATTACCGCATTGTTTACTACATAATTTCACTTTGCTGTTCATTGGTTACATTACCGGTTTCGGCACAAGCTTGGACTACCTATCAGTCAATTCCATATAACATCCAGTTTGATGTGCCACCCCATTGGGATGTGGGACTCGATGGGGAAAGCTTAATTGCTAGTGGTGCTGGTGCAGTTTTTGTTATCTCGGTTATTGAAGATATTGCAATCAGCGCAGAGGATCTTTTTTATATACAAGGTGAGACTCTGGATGTTGAGTTTGATGGAGAGTATGACGAAATCGAATTGGAGGGAGGGATCTATGGGTTAATTGGCGTAGGTGAGGCAATTATTGATGGTGAAGACGTAGATATTATCTTGCTAGCCGCGAAGTCGGCTGAGATCGGTTATTTAGCCTAAATTGTTTCAGAGCCTAATGCGTCAGATCACGATTGGGATGTGATGATAGATATTGTTACTAGTTTGGCTCCTCTAACGGATACTAGTTACGGCGACGCGGATATATCAGAGGACAAGTTAAATCCTAATTTGACTCAAGCTGTTAAATCTTATGAGAATCAACGCTTTGGCGACAAGGGTGGTGACACCATCGCTTCATTCATTATTGGTAATACTATGTTTACGCTCTATCATGAATTAGGCCATGCCTTGATTGACCAGCTAGGTATTCCAGTGCTTGGCAGAGAGGAAGATGCTGCGGACGGATTAGCAACGATTCTAATGATTTCGGAGGAGGGTGATGAGACAGCCGATTCATTAATTCTTGAGGCAGCAGAAGGTTATGGCTTGGCCGACGATACTAATAAGAACTTCGACGATATGGCATATTGGGGTGAGCATAGTCTGGATTTGCAACGTTATGGTGCGATTCATTGCTTGATATATGGAAGTGACCCTGAAGGCTTTGTCGATTTGGCGGCCGTTTTGGAGATGCCTGAGAGTGAGCGTGCCAGGTGTCCCGAAACCTATCACCAAACATCAAATTCATGGAAAAAAGTACTTGCAGAACATATGAGAAATGAACGGCAGGGTGGGGGTAGTTTTATAGTTGAATTTGAACAGCCCTACGATAATATTTCCGAAAGCGTGGTTGATTTACTGCGGGATTCTAATGTTGTTAGTTCCGCTACCGCGGCGCTGGAATATATGTTGGTTTTGCCTAGCGATATCCCGGTTACATTTAAAAGTTGTGACATCGTAAATGCGTTCTACGATCCTAATACTGGTGGGGTTACTATGTGTTACGAATTGATCAACTTTTTTACTGAGCTAATTATTGACGATTTGGGATTGAATTAGCGTTATCTTTTGATGATTTCGAGTGCCTGTATTGCTTGTATGGCATGACGTTGCGTCTCTCTATCCTTCAGATACATTTAATTCATGCCGGCATCAGACCATACTGCAAATTCATTACCACTTGGTTCTATAAAGTGAAATCGTCTACCACCCGGAAAAGAAAATATGGGTTTGTTAATTTGGCCTCCAGCATTCTTAATCGTACTGAGGGTGGTTTCCAGGTCGTTAGAGAAAAATACTAATAATGCGGTGCCCTTATCGGATGATGACTTTTGATCTGATTTAAAGAAACCTCCATCCAGCCCCTGGTTAGTAAAAGCAGTGTAATCAGGGCCAAAATCCTGAAATGTCCAGCCGAATGCGGTTTCAAAGAACGCTTTGGTTGCTGGCAAGTTAGAAGCGGGCAATTCAACGTAATTAATCTTTTCATGCTTATTCATAGCACTTTACCCAAATTAGTAATTAGATTGCGTAGAGCGATAAGTGAGCATATGTCATCGCGATCTATCTCAACGTTTCAAACATCAAACCAAAATTCAATTTCTGATGTTTAGATCTCAAAACGCGCTGCATGTTCTTGTTGAGGTTCTAGATAGTACCAATCCCCAGCACTGTATCGCGATTCCCTGCCGGCTGAGACCAATATAAGCCCACCCGCAGTTATTACGCCACAATTCTCGGTTGGGTGACTGTGCGGTTCAATTTCTGTTCCTGCAGGGTAGGAGGCAAATAGGACCTTACAGCCATTAGCCGCGAGTTGATGTGCATCGAAAGGCCCCTCAAACGGAGGTAGTGCTTGAATGAGTTTGGGGAATAGGTTTTTGTTCATTAATTCGCAAGCGTGCAATTATATGGCTTAATCTCCACACCAGGCACCCATTTATATCCTGCGCGACCGAGAAACGCTTGATCGTTATAGGTCGTTGGGTCGCTAGAGGTCGCCTCCCACGTCATTTCTAGATTATCCTCACTAAAAGTAATCCGCTCAAGCATGGTGAAACCCTCGCTTTTTGGCGTACCAAATTCGTCAACGTATGGCCAATTTATGTTTGAGGTTTCTATAATTAATGTGCGCCCCTCCCATTTTCCGATTGAAGTTCCCATCAAAGAGCTCGATTGTGATTTTGGATTGAAATTGCTATCCATGTGGACAGTACGGCGACCGTCCCACTGTTCAATTTGAATTAGTATCTGCCCTTCCGCCTCTTCAAATGATATTGGGAAAGGGGTGTCCATAACTACCGGCATACCGGGCGCTATACATTGGAGTGCGGGATCGTCGACTACTGGATTCCATGCTTCTCTAGCCGCCAAAGCAGCTGCAGTAAAGTTACGTACTGGGTCTTGATCATTAGGCCCGTGATCACGAGTCCAGACGCGGTATATCCCCTGTGTCTCACCACCAATTATTTCAGTTTTAGGTTCGTCGACAGGAGCTACCCGATCTAAAAGTCCTAGGCGACCAGCGAACCCTGGGTCAAGCAAAACTTCCGTACCATTCGCATAAGTCATGTTTGTCGCCAACATTTCGTTGCGTCCAAGGCGAGAAAATGCACCTGAAAAAGTTACTCGATCGCCAATACTAATAGTCCCATCGAGCGCAAGCCTCTGTAGCCTATTTACCGGGGCAGTTTCTATTTTCCAAATTTCGCCGCTATCACTGCGAATATTAAAACTTGTATGTGGGTTAACCCAAAACGTATCTATTATCTCGCCTTCAATGTCACCGACGTTATCATTATCGAAAAACGCGCTAAACGAATGGTGCGCCGCTGCTACGCCAGAAATAAACACCGCCATAATAAAAAAGCCTACCCGAATTAGTCTCATCGTTCGCTAACCTCTTTGTCTATGCTTCATAATTAATTTGGTAAAAAGAGCTATAAGATTCCTGGATTGGAGCCGCCGTCAAGAGAGATGTTTTGTCCTGACATGAAGCTCGCTTGAGAGCTACAGACAAAGGCACAAGTAGCGCCAAACTCTTCGGGTAATCCCAGACGATTCGCAGCGATACTTTTAACCTGGTCTGCTCGTGCCTGTTCGTAAGTGATGCCCTCGGCTTTTGCGCGGTCTTCGGCCATAAATATTTGCCGATCCGTATCGATCCGTTCAGGCAATAGATTGTTTATTGTTACGTTGTTTTTTGCCACCTGAAGGGAGAGTGCTTTGCATAAAGCGGTCAAACCACAGCGTGCTGCGGTGGATAGTCCCATGTACTGGAAGGGATGTTTAACCATCGCGGAAGTAATATTAACGATACGGCCAAACTTTTGTTCTTCCATATGGCTGAGAACACCTTTAATCATCATGGTTGCCGCTAGCATATTCATCTCTATCGCCTGAATATAGTCATCATGACTACATTCCCGAAAGTCCCTTGGTGGTGGGCCAGAGTTGTTGTTGACCAATATGTCTGGATTGGGGCAGGCTTCAAGTAGCCTTATGCGCCCGTCTTCGGTTGATTGATCGGCCTGAACGGCAGTTACTGTAACGCCTGTCGCATCACGTATTTCTTGCGCAGCGGCTTCAAGACGTGCTTTATCCAGGCCGTTAATCGTTACATTTACGCCTTCATGAGCTAGCGCCAATGCGCACGCCTTTCCGAGACCTCGACTAGAGCCGCAAAGCAGCGCTGTTTTTCCGGTAATTCCTAGATCCATTTCATCAACCTTAGTGATTTTCGTAAATTGTAGTTTTAGCGCATCGTACCGATCAAGATCTTTTTGAACCAGCGCTTTTGTTGCATTTTTTCAATTGTAACGATTTTGTAAATCGAAGATTTAGAGTATTTACGCAACACGCTTCTACAGGATTCATCTGTCTTCCCAAATTGTAAGTAAACTGTATACCTTTAGACAGGAGCTTCATTTTTTAGTCGTGTTTCTGCTCGAGCTGCAGGACTTATGGCTAGCACTAAGCTGGCTCTGCCAATTGGTGCGTGAATAGTTTCTGGTTTTAGGGAAATTGCCTTAGAATAGCGACCGTTTTGGTATCCTGTTGGTCCGATTGTATGCTGATAAGTTTTATTACATGTTAAGTGGTCTTTTTAAGCCTGCATGGCAGAGCGAATCCGTCACGAAGCGGGTGTTGGCCATAGAGAAGATGGAAGTGGCGGATCCTGGGAATCAGGCTATCTTTGAAAATCTAGCGAACACAGATGACGATGTATCAGTTCGGCAAGCTGCGCTAACAAAGCTCACTGCGCCCGAAACAGTTTTTTTGGTTAGTCAATCGCATTCTGATTCGGCAACCCGCGAATTTGCCCATTTCAGATTTGCCGCGTTGATAGGACCAAAGAGTGAACTATCAGATAGCGAGTTTCGTGCTTTACTTGCTGCTCAGCCTACAGCCGAATTATTCATCGCTCAATATTGCCCTCATTCGGATATCCGCAATGAACTAATAGAACCATTATCTGAAATTGCAAAGGCAGACCTTATATCGGGCGTAGAATATAGCGAAACTCGGCAACTAATTGCGCATCAGTTGAACTCTCAAGACGCGCTAGCACAGGCCCGAAAATTGCTGAAAGGCAAAGATAAGAGTGCCGAAAAAATAATTAGAACCAAAATGGATGCATTACACGCCGAGGAACGGAAAACCAAGCAGAATGCTGAAGATGCAGCGCGAATATGTGAAAGTATGGAGTATTTATCTGCACATATTCAGGAATGGCAACCCGATTTTGAGGGACGATATCAAGCTGCTGTTCAACAGTGGGAATCCCTAACATTCGCGCCCGACGGAAGCGTTCTTGGAAGGTTTAGTCAGGCAAGGTCTAAATTCCAAACTGAATTAACACGACAGCAAGATCTTGCCTCCGCATACCAAGCTCAGAGAGCTTTAGTGAAGGAGTTAGAAGCTGAGTGTAATACTTTGGCTCAATTGTCTTTGGATGACATGCTGAGCCGAAAACCAGCGCCTGACGAATTACTTGGCAGGGTTGCCGCAAAATGGGCGGAGGCTTCGGAAATCGGATTTCCAGACGCCATGCTAATTAACCAGTGCGTTTGCGCACAAGATGCTTTGGAATGTGTACTTACTTTATGCGAGTCTGTAAACATTAGCAGAAAGGCTGCTAAAAGCGTGGATGACGAAGATCCAAAAGAATTGATTCAAGGCTTAGAAATTTCGATGGGGGTGGTCGATAAATGGCCGAAGCACTATCCCCCTTTAACTGTGAAAAAAGAGTTTGAGAATGAGCTGACAAAATTAAAGTTACAGCTTGAGCAATCGGCTAGTAAATCACGTGAAAAGCTCGATAAATTACATAAAAGAATTAATCGCCTTTTAGGCAGTACAAATCGAGGTGATCTGAATAAGGCTAAACGAGAATTGGTGGCTATCACCAAGGTAATATCTAAGTATACGGGTAAAGAAAAGTCTGCACTTGAGGAGCGTGTAGAAAAAGCAAGTGAAGCAGTTAGTAAAATGGGAGATTGGAAGGATTTTGCAACTGAGCCAAAGTACATAGAACTATGTGTATCGATGGAAGCGCTGGCTGAGTCAAGATCTCATGCAGACAAATTATCGGTGGAAATTAATAAGCTGCAGAGGCGATGGAAAGCACTCGGGCATTCTGACAGTGCTGATAAACACTGGGAGCGTTTTAAGTTAGCTGCAGATAAAGCCTATGAACCTTGCGCGGAGTTTTTTGCCAAGCGTCACGAAACCAGACAACAGAATCTGGAAAAACGTGAACCATATCTTCAACAAATGCGGGATCTGTTGGAAAGCACTCCGTGGGATGAGCAGCCGGATTATAAATCGGTCGAATCCACCTTACGACAAATAATCAATGATTGGCAGAAAGTAAAAGATGTAGAGCAGCGTGCTGGGCAGAAACAATGGAAGAAACTGACCAAGTTTAGAACTGCGATTAACGAAAAACTAGATCTGGTTTATGACGAAAATATCGAGGTAAAAAATCAGCTTATTGAGCAGTCGCAGAAATTGTTGGATAGCGATGTAACGGAAGAATCGTTGAAAGATCTTAAGCAATTGCAGACTCGTTGGAAACTGGTGGGTATTACCCGACGTAAGCAAGATCAAGTTGCATGGAAAAGCTTTAAAGGCGTTACTGACGAGGTTTACGAGAAAATACAGGGTATACGCAAGGCTAAACGGGCGGACGAAGATGCAAAACTGCATGGTTACCGACAAGTTACCCGACAAATTCAGGATCTTGCCAAAACAGCGACTGTCTTAGCTGAAGCAGATTCAACGTTTGATCGCCTGCAAGCTGAGTACAAGGAGTTACCACCGTTGCCTAAAGGGCTTCCAGAAAAGTTAGTTGACGGTTTAGATTCAGACTTTCGTAGAGCCAGTACTGCATATAGCAATGCTAGAGATCGCATCAAAGCAGCTGGTAAAGCAGCCGCGTTCGATGCGCTAGTTCAAAAGGCTTCACTTTGTTCTGAGTTGGAAGGTCTAGGCGAACATGCATCTACGGAAGATATACAAAAGATTCAAACGGCTTTGGATCTTATTGAAATAAGCGACAACGGCTTGCGTAAACGATTCGAAAGGCGACTTTCAGCCGCTTTAAATAACAAGTCAGATGACGACCGTAATAAGGCTGAAGCGGCGCGACGGATGATGTGTATTGATCTTGAAATTCTACTCGATGCCGACACTCCAAAAGAAGATTCAGAATTACGCATGATCACTCAATTACAACGTATGAAGAAGGGAGGTCTTGGTCAGGCGATGCCTAAAAGAGAAGAAGCATTGAGCAAGATGAAGCTGGACTGGCTTTGTCTGCCTGGTGCGAAGCCTGAAGTACAGGAAAAGCTAGATAAAAGATTTTTTAATCTGATTAAGTAATTAAATGTTTCAATGGCTGATAGTGTTGTTGTGTACTATGAGGCAATCAGATACTTTACCGATCGATAATTAACTCGTAAATTTGGGGTGTTAAATGCAAACGAATGGTCAATCTTGGATCAAATTTGGTGCGGCAGCGATTGCACTGATTATGGTAACCACCTCGAGTTATGCTCATCATTCGCGTTCTAATTTTAACTTTGGTGCTACGCTTGAGCTAGAAGGCACTATTAGTTCATTTGAGTTTCGTAACCCGCATACCTTCTTGTCGTTGGAGGTAACCGCTGACTCTGGCGAAGTTCAGGAGTGGCTGCTTGCAGGTAATTCCACTGCAAGTCTAAAAAGCGCAGGATGGGCAGCTGATACATTTGCTATTGGTGAACAGGTTAAAGTTGTTGGTAACCCGGACCGAAACGAAGGGAAGCGGCTGTTATTTCTGGATGTGATTACTAAACTAGATGGCTCCAACTACGCCTCAGGTAAAATTGCGCCAGGGGGTCGACCTTCAGCATCGGTGGCTGAAGCAGAGGGGTCAAAGGATTTTACCGGTGTCTGGCAGCCTCCGTTTAACCCTCGCGGAGTGGCGGCGAATTTTCAAGTTGCACAACTACCAATGACCGAAAAAGGCCAACCGTTTATTGATGCTTATGATGAGGGCGAAGATCCAGCATTAGATTGCGAGGCTGACGCGACCCCTATGACGGTATTGCCCGTTTATCCGATGCAAATCACTAGATCTGAGAATGAATTGCATATGCATTACGAACAGTTTGACGGTCGAAGGGTAGTTTATTTGGGATTAGACGAGCACCCAGTAGATACATCCGCTACCCATATGGGGCATTCAATTGGCAGTATTGACGGTAATGTTTTGACCGTAGATACTAGATATTTCGCCGAGGACCGCTGGGGATTAGGCCGCGGTGCACCAAGTGGGCTGGGGAAACACGTTGTTGAGCGATACACATTAGCCGATGATGGAATGACAATGGCGGTAGAGTATACCTTTGAAGATCCAGAGTATTTGATAGGGTCGGTTACCGAGTCTGGATCTATGGCGTTTCGTCCTGATTATACATTGGAAGAATGGGATTGTGATGCTACCGCAGCCCGTCGGCACTTGTCTGTGGACTAGTTTGAAGATAAATACAT
>ERZ887942.1521-NODE-1521-length-15772-cov-6.000445_pt1 | contig 15772 bp, 11 predicted proteins | sample MGYA00521099_ERZ887942 | MGnify/ENA primary metagenome ERZ887942 (study PRJEB32303, sample SAMEA104408605) | aquatic metagenome | biome: Brackish water; feature: Pelagic; material: water | place: Baltic Sea | collected 2014-06-07T06:48:00 | depth 16,251 m ... | reverse complement strand
GATAACTTTTCTTGGATCTCGGATTTCAGGGTTCCATAGCGGTGAGCATGCACTTGTGCATTTTCATAGAACGCCCCTCGCTCCAACTTCTCATTAAACTCCTCGTCGCTGAAAAAGAAATAATCCTTACCGTCTTCCTCTCCGGCACGGGGAGCACGCGTAGTGGAAGTAATAACTCGTTGAATACACTTATGCCTTCCTGTCATCCCATCACACAGGGTACTCTTCCCCGTTCCAGTAGGGCCAGCGAGGATCAAGAGGAGTGCCAAATTCTTATTAGGAAATTCCATCGTACGAGCCAAGAAAGCTTCAGTAAGTGAATGCTGCTATACTCAACACCAACCCATACATCACTAACATCCCTCCGATCATCTTGGGTCGGCCTGGAGTTCTAAACAACCATTCGAAAAAATCACGCGAGCGGTATGGTGCAACAGCCAAGTAAATAGAGAGCACGATCAAAAAATATGCAAACACGACCAGGAACAAACGTCCCGGCGTGTCATAAAGCGCAAATGCAGAACGCAACATCTCTGCAGCAGCCAACAACCATATGATGCACACCCCACGAATCGCCAAAAAGTCTGGGACATAAAAGTAAGACAACACTGCGATGATAGCGAAGATCGACATAAGCAGATTTCGATGATTACCAAAATCCGCTTCTCCTAACTGGGAAACCTTGTAGATAAACCAAAGACTACCGATCCCAAATACCACGAGCGTAAACCTGCGTGACCGGGGTAGCCCTTTCGCGATGCTCGAGACAGATTTGTCATTCCAGAATAGTAAGCCGCCTATCAATAGAAGGCAAATCCCGGTAACAATAGTGGCAGCGAAAATCGAAAGAGTCATTAGTTAGAATTTGAAAGGCTGACGGGTTGTGTGTCGGTTTCGTCAATCCCAGAAAGAATCAGATCGCCATAAAGAGTACTTTGAGTCGCTCGGTCCACCTTCATCTTTACCAGTTCGCCGACCAACCGATCACTCGCGGGCATTAGGCAGTTTCGGTAGCCCCGTGTTTTACCAACGTATAACTCTCCGCGCTTTGCCCTACCCTCGATCAGCACTTCCTGAGTCGTTCCGACCATAGACTCATTGCGGGATAAAGACGATTCTCTCAAATAACCCAATAACCGTTGGTTACGGGATTCTTTCACCTCCTGAGAAATTTGGTCGCCCATCTCAGCAGCCGGAGTCCCCGAACGGATACTATATTTAAAGATGTAAGCCATATCGAATGAGACTTCCTTAAATAAATCACAGGTATCCTCAAAATCTGCGTCGGTCTCTCCCGGAAAGCCGACGATAATGTCAGTTGAGAAATACACATTCGGGACCATTGTTCGCAGACTATCTACAATTTCCAAATACCGCTCACGAGAATAGGGCCGATTCATCAATTTGAGCAACCGGTTTGATCCAGACTGAGCGGGGAGATGTACATATTCACAGAGCTTGGATAGGTCACGGTAAGCCTCTACCAGATCCTGTCTAAAACCTCTCGGGTGAGGCGACGTGAAACGGATACGCTCGATGCCCTTGATGTCTTGGACTTTTTCCAAGAGCTGAACGAAAGGAGACTTTTTGTTCCGTATCGGAATCTCTCGGCGACCGTAGCTATTTACAATCTGGCCTAATAGAGTGACTTCCTTCGTTCCTTTTTCGGCCAATTCTTCGATCTCGTCCACAATTTCTTCAATCGGCCGAGCTCGCTCCCTCCCACGAGTCTTGGGAACGATACAAAACGCGCAATTCATATTGCAGCCCTGCATGATTGAAACGAATGCAGTCACTTGGCGTTCGTCAGAAATATGCTGGCGAATCGTATTTTGAGAACCTTCTTCCTCTTCCAGATCTACAACAGTTGATGGTCGAGGTCCCAGCCCTTTTTGGGTCGCGATAATATTATCCAAGTGATCTGGGATCGCATGAAATTTTTGAGTTCCCACCAACAGATCGAGGTCGGGCAGCTTGTCGATCAACTCAGTTCCGCGATTTTGAGCCATACAGCCCATGATACCTATCAAAAAGTCGGGGTTGCTTCGCTTTCGCTTCGTTAGGTAACCGGTTTTGCCGATCGCTTTTTGCTCAGCTTGATCGCGAACAGAACAAGTGTTTAACAACACCACATCCGCATCAAACTCGTTATCGACCATCGAATATCCACGACCTCGAAGCATGGCTGCGACCGCTTCGGAGTCGCGCTCATTCATCTGGCAGCCGTAAGTCTTGATATACACCCGGTTCATAAGAGGTTCGAAAACATAGAAGCAAGGGGTTGCAGGTCAATGAGTAAAAAGGAATCAGGCGACAGCAATTCTTCGGTAGTAACAAGAGGTAAGAGATCTGGAGTATCCGCTTTTTGTGGCCACAACACTCGTAAACCGTTGAATCATATCTTCATTCAAATGAACGGCACCATTTCAACTCGAGTTTTTGTCTATGGAACTCTCAAACCTGGAGGATTCTACCACAACCGCTTCTGCGGGCCCTTTAATTTTGATTCCGTTGAAGCATACACGTTGGGTAAGTTATTCGATTTTCCACAGCTCGGATACCCAGGCGCTCTAGAAGACGAGAATTCGAGAATAAAGGGCATCCTACTTCGATTCTACAACCCAGAGTCTGCGGTGCTTAGAAAACTGGATTACCTGGAAGGTTACGATCCACACCAAGCACCCGAAAAAAACGAATACTACCGAAAACAGGTGCCGATTTTTCGAACCGCAATCTCAGCAAAGCCATCAGAATCAGCCTGGTGCTATTTCATGGACACAAGAACGATATCGAAACTCGGAGGTATTTACATACCCGACGGATTTTGGAGCCTTAGGAATCCTCCAATTTAGGAGCGGTCTTCTTTTTAACCGTTTTCTTAGCCGCTTTTTTCGCTATCCGCTTTTTCGCCGTTTTCTTTACTGGCGTTGAATCAGCAACCACCTTCTTTGCGGGTACTTTTTTCTTGGCTACCTTTTTGGCGGGCACTTTCTTCGCAGTCTTCTTAGTGAGCACAGGTTCACTCACAGTCTTGTTGATCGCCGTCGATTCAACCAAAGGCGGTTTCGAGGCCTTAGGCTTTCGCCGTTGAGAATTCCGACTTCTTCCACGACTCGGCTGTCCCACTTCACTAACATCTTTCGGCTTTGGCTCAGGTATTGGGTTTGCCTCCGGGGTTCTGGATGTTTCCACAGAATCTCGATTTCGAGAATTACGGGTTCTAGCTCGATTTGGCTTAGGCTTTCCCGAATCTTCGTTCGATCGCGTTTCAGGCACTGTTGCAGACTCCGTTGGCTTCGGGTCCCCAGCCTGCTGAGGATCTTTCGGTCCACGGCGACGTCCACGACGGCGCCTTTTCCTACGATTCGGTTGAGGCTGATTCGACTGATCATCATTAGATCTAGAATCCAACTGATCATCGAGTACGTTCGGATCTTTGGCTTCTGCTTCAGCAACCTCGCGCGCCATATCCATATAAGTCGCAGGAGCTTTGTCTTTGGACGGTGCAACCTCTTCTTTTTGAAGTCGACCAATCACGACATTCGCAGCTGGCTTTTTTGGAACAAATGGAGCTGGCTTAGATACTTTGCGCAGCTCTTTCCTAACAGTTTCATTCGGCACACTCTTTTGAGGGCGAACAACCAACCGAGAAACCACTGATTCTTTCTTTTGACTCAACAAATATTCAACTGCCTGAGCAGTTGATTCCGAGCTCAGGATCAAGTCATCGTGGTCCCGTTCGGTAAACCCGTCTTCAAAGAGCGCTTCCGCGCCGGTCGTATCCAGAATAAGAGAGCAGACTTTTACTTTGTCGTCCCGAACCTCATCAAAAAGTCGATCGGAGAACGCTTGTAGAGCAACTTCAGTCGCCAAAAACGCACTTCCATTCCTTCCGCTCCCTGGCAAATCTGGAAATCCAATATTTATAACATATCCTTTAAGCCTGATAAGCGACGGCAGCGCCAGGCGGGTTAGCAACAGAGGTGCCAATAGATTCGTATGAACAAGGGCCTCCAAATCATTCAGCTCCTGCTTTTCATGGGGAGCCAACTCCAAGCAACGCGCATGGTTCACCAAAACATAGAGGTCCTTCTCTTTATCAAGGATCTCCTGAACAACTTGGCATAAATGCTCGGTGTTTGAGAGGTCACAGGTAACGGGGATAAAATCCGTGTTTTCCAGAGGGAACCCAATGAAGTTCTTTCCTAGACCATATACGCGACACCCAATTTCAATGAGTTTTCGAGATATCGCTAGACCAGTGCGGGTGTTAGCACCCGTGACAATTGCTATGTCCATGTTTCAATGTTTTCAGCCGGAAGGTAGTCCATAAGCTTTGCCTTCAAAGTTTCGACTATTTCAATCCGTTCCTCAGTTGGGTAAGATACAAACGATTGGCTTTTTTCAAAAGGATAGTATAAAATATCAGAATCAGTGCGCTGTTTTTTCATGCGCTTAAAATAGTCCGCATTCATGCGAAAAACGCCGAGACTCACATCACGGATTCTTTCCGCTGGCAAGTGCTTAAAGACATCATCGAAAAACGCCCGGTAAACACCTTCCCAGTTCTGGATTTTCAAAACGGGATCAAAACACAGTCTAACTGGCCACCCGCGGTCCAAACATTGCTTGATCGCCTGAATCCGCAGACTTGGAGAGGGAGTCAGCTTCTCGTACTGGCTCGCAACTTCCGGCGGAGAAAGCGTCCAAGCCAAAATACAACGATCGCTAGGTTCAATCGTTTCCAACGCACGCCAATTGGCACTCTTCGTTCTAATCTCTATCACCAGATCTTTGTTCGCTCGAGTAAACTCGATAAATCGCGAGGTGTATGGCACCACCGACTCGTAAGCCAATAAATCAGTGTCATAGGAAATACACAGGTACAACGGCTCTTCCGGAAAAAGTCTATCCCGAATGGCGATGCGAGTCGCACGGTAGAAATCCTCCTCATTCACAAAGACCACCATATTCCCGCTGGGATACATGCCCTGTAAATAACAGTAGTCGCAGTTGTAGACACAGTTAAGCAGGAGGGAGTTGTAATAAAAATTCCGGTAGCCGAAGTCTTGGCTAGCCATGGAACCCTTGTAAATGTGGTTATCTTTTTTACAGGCAAGAATCAGTTTCGGGCTCTGCTTCTGCAATTGGAAATTCTGTCCGGAGCGCGCAAACACGTCCTTGTAGTTCGTAATACTCACACGAGTGGCATTGGAAAGCCTTTCGAGAATTCTCTTGGTCAAAGGGAATGACTCGGCACCTTCTTCAATGTAAACATGGGAAAAACGCTTTAGCAGCATGACTTAAAGTAACTACGTGAGCCGACAATCCACTGAGAAGATCGAAGGCGTAGTGAAACCCGAACGTTGATAAATAGTCAGTAATAGCAACGAGAAAGACATCAGCTATCTAGAGTCTCTATGATTGCCCGAAACTGCTTATTCCGAACTGCCTTATGCTCCGAGGGCTCCTGAAATCGCGACTGTAAAAAATCCAGAGTTTCACCACCCGTTAAAAGAAACCGGAGAACAGCATTCCGTAACTGAACGGTCTGAGTGGCGGTCAACCTCATCTTTTCGACAAACTCTTGGAGTAATTTTTCTTGTTTGGCGGTGATTGAGTAATCGGCTGGCACCAAATCGGGTTGGTTTAACAACATTGGTAACCAAGTACTAACCGAGTCCTCATAATACCGAAGCATTTGGGGATAAGCTGCCGGCAAAACCTGCAAGTGATCAGAAACCACTTTCAAGAACACCATCTCGTGCGACGCCACAAATAACTGAGCTGCTTGAAATACTCCAGACGCTTCCATATCCACCACATCGCATGACAACCCCTTAGCTGAGGTCACAGGTCGATCGAATGTTCCGAGTGACACCTCACGCAACCCGTGATTCAGCAGCATGTCTGGATAAAACTCTCGGCCATTTGACTGATCTCGAATCTTGTTGGCAATGACAGCCTCCCCCAACCGATACCTAGCGTTTCCAGCACCACAAATACCCACATTGATCACGTTACAACTCTCCGGGGTACCAGCCGTATGGATGGCATGCGCAGTAGCAATGCCGCCCCTTACCTTCCCGACACCACTGATAACCAATAGCTTATCGTCTCGACAATAGACCGGTAGCTTCCGAGATCTGGGATCTTTTTTCAAACCAAGTGCGTCAATCAACGGACGGGCCTCTTGGCGCAGAGCTACAACAAATATTTTCAATTCTTAGCGGATTTCTATTAAGATGGCGAGGGCATGCAAAATCTCATTCAAGACTCACGCAAGGTTCTTGAACGAAAAATCGAAGCAACGGTAGCAACCTACCAAGCCTATACCAGCTTCGACGTCCGATCTTGTTTCATTCATAAATGAAAATCGCATAAGGGGAACTGCTAGTCAGGCATAGTGCATTCCCCTGATATCACTATCCTCACGCATGTGATATTATTGAAGCCAATACCATGCGCACCCTCATCACCAGCATAACAACACTCACACTCCTGGCTGTGTCGGCCTCAGGAGCACTAGTACCGACCTTAGGTAGTATTTCCAGTACTCTTTCTGGAACTACGAACTCCGGAGTCGATTTTGAAAATCTCCCACCATCAGCTACCTATGGTATGCTAGGTGCAGGGTTTCTTTTGCTTACAGTTCTTCGAAGAAGGCATCGTATCTACAAGTAGGCGAGCCCATAAATCGGTCATCCAGATTCAGTTACTGATTGCTGTCACGTCGGCGCATACTCCGACGACATCATTCGATGAAACCGAACCTTCGAGATCCAACCAGCTTACAATAACTCGATACGGGTTCCAGCATCCGATGGAAACGAATTTTGAATCAGGGCAAGACAGGTTCATTAAGCATTTATAATCAACCAAGTTGACCTTTTTTGCTCCGGAAACTGAAATATCCGGATGATGCTTAGCCAAGAAGAAGTTATCGAGCGCTTAAGACTCGAACCACTGCCTCTAGAAGGTGGTTACTTTAGACGAACCTACGAAAACACGCGCCCCATAGACCTAGGAAAAGGATTCAAGCAACCGCTTGGGACTGCGATCTATTTCTTGCTCACTCCAGACTCGTTCTCAGCGCTTCATTTCTTGAAAGAAGACGAGGTATATCACTTCTATTTGGGAGATCCGGTTCAACTTTATGAATTAGCTCCAGACGGAATTCTCCAAGAAACGATTCTTAGCAGTCGTTTAGACGAGGGGCATCAAGTTCAATATCCGGTATATGCCAATCGATGGCATGGCTCCAGACTGGTCTCAGGCGGAAACTGGGCACTACTGGGAACTACGATGGCGCCCGGTTTCGCTTGGGAAGATTTTGTACTCGGCAATCGAAAAGAACTAACCTCAAGCTACCCGAAACATAAACAATTGATTACAGAACTTACTCGTGAGCAAAATTGACATAAGTAGCCTGAGGCAGGAATACACAAAGAGCGGTATTACCAGAGCACAGCTCCACCCAAATCCTTTCAGACAGTTCGAGGTCTGGTTCAAACAAGCATTCGAGGCGGGTTTGGTTGAACCGAATGCGATGAGTCTATCCACCGTTTCGAAAGACGGAGAACCTAGTATTAGAACGGTCCTGTTAAAGGAATATGACGAGCGCGGATTCGTGTTTTACACCAATTACGAGAGTGCCAAGGCAAAGCAGATTCGGGAAAATCCCAAAGTTGCACTGCTTTTCCCTTGGTTAGCATTAGAAAGACAGCTGATCATACACGGAACTGCAGAAAAAGTATCCACCGCCAGATCTCTAAAATACTTCCTTTCAAGACCGCGCGGCAGCCAATTAGGAGCCTGGGTATCCCAGCAAAGCGACATCGTTTCTTCGAGGTCCGTGCTTGAGGGTAAATTACAGGAAATCAAAGACAAATTTGCCAGTGGCCAAATCCCGCTACCGGGATTTTGGGGTGGCTTTCGAATAGTCCCACAAAAAATTGAATTCTGGCAAGGCCGCGCAAACCGACTCCACGACCGGTTGAGCTACGAAAGAACAAACGAAGGCGAATGGACGCTCGCCAGAAAATCTCCTTAGCCACCTCGGATGAAATTCGATTGCCACATGCATACTTTCCTTTGCGGACATGCAAGAGGAACACCGGAAGATTATATCGATCAGGCCGTATCAAATGGAATCAATCTAATTACTTTCACCTGCCATATCCCGATAGAAGGATCCGGGTTTCTTCAGGATGGAATCAGGATGAATATAAGGCAATTCCCCACCTATAAGTCATTAATCGAACGGGCCCAAATCTATGGCGAATCTCGAGGAGTCGAGGTTCTATTCGGAATCGAAGCAGAAGTATTTCCCAACGCCGAGAAGCTTGAGTCCATGAAAGCGGTTCTCGCAACAGAGCAGTTTGACTTCATCCTAGGATCCCTGCACCACCAACTCCCGATATTCAGAAGGTGGTTATCCGAACAAAACCACAACACCGATCAGGACAAAATAGATGCCTATTTTTCAGCACTCGCTGAAGGGGCTGCGAGCGGGCTCTACAATAGCATGTCCCACCCGGATGTTATTCGTATTTACGGGACCATCGATTCATTTGAACCCGAAGACCACGAAGCGACCATCAGCAACTTCTTGAGAACCTTAGTAAAGCATGACGTTCACATGGAGGTGAATACGAGTGGCCTGACAAAAGGGGTATACAAAATCCATCCAGACCCAATCATTCTGGGTTGGGCTCAAAAGCTCGGCGTAAGACTTACGATTGGCTCAGATTCCCACAACCCGAAACAAGTGGGGCAGTATTTTACACAAGCCTTCAAACTCTTAGACGATATTGGCTTCGAGCATATCAGTTACTTCAAAAACGGCATTCCGATTGATGTATCCCTCGAAACAATACTCAAAGGGCGCTAGGGTAACCGAGTCAGGTTTACGCTGTCAGTCTTCAGAACTTCCCTTGGTTTAATAACCACCGTAATCATCTTGGTCTCATAACCGTTTTTACTGATAGACACTTCATAGGTTCCAGGCGCAAGGTTCGGTAGCTTTACCGGACTTATTATCGGTTCCATATCACCAATTACGACCGTAGCTCCACTCGGATTTGTCGGCAAAAACAATCCCCCAAAAGATGCGGTTGCACGCTCGCTTCTCAAATTCTCCAAACCTGAAGCAACTTCCGATTCTGTCGGTTCGACACTCCTAGGAGAACCACTGTCATTAACCCCAGCCCCGTAGGGACTTTCATTTCTGGTAGGAGCCAAGTCTTCAAAATTGGTATGAGGTGGTCGTATCCCAAGATATTTTTCTGATGCCTTGGGAAAGAAAACCACGATCACTAAGACTGATACTATCGCAACACTCAGGATAAGCAGCCCAACCTTCAGGAAAGACCTACCAACTCCCCCTCCATAGTCATCGCTATCTTCAAATTCACCTTCGTATTCTTCGATATCATTCAACAAGTGCCCAGGGATAGCGGCAACCCCTCTTTCGCCAGTTGAAGCTTCCAGCGGTTTAGAGGCTTCTGGAACCTCGCCAGAACTAACAGGAACGCTTTCAGGAGGCGGAGTAGTTACCTCTTCTAAAGTCGCATAGGTCGCCGCAGATCGTTCAGGTTCATAATGAGAAGCTTCATCCGGGATACTCTGAGGAATTACGAATGGTTCAGACACAGCTTCTGAGTGAGCAGTCGGAAACGGTGGATTGGAACCAGAAACCTTACGTCGCGGAATAGACGGTGATTTATTTAGACTTTCAAGGTAGTCGTTTTGCCATGAATAGTCTTCGTCTGACGTCAAAGAAGTATAGACCTTTGCTATCAATTCCAAGTCTGAGGCAAGAATGGGGCCATCTGATTCATCGACCCCAAATGGCAACCGTTCATAGTCTAGCTTAAAGGCATCGATTTGAACCACTTTAAGTACGGCATCAGAAAACCATAACTGCGCATCCAACAGCCCAGAAATATAGATTGATGACGGTGCCCAACCTGCTTCATTCATAGCATTCACTATCGCCTCTCCGAAAAGGCCGCCCAATTTTGGAGCGAGTTCTGAAGAATCGAAACCGGACCTCGTGAAAAGCTTAATAGCAGATCCGATATAGTGAAGATGAAGCACTTCAGCCATTGCTTCATAAAGATTCTGACGGCCGCAATCCACATTCAATATTCCTACAAGCCCATTCATATCAACCAGGAATAGGTGCATGTGCTCATTTCCGATCTCGACTAGCAGGACTGAATCTCCTTCATTGCATTGAGACTTCAGAAGGCGAAACTGATCTAAAGCCGCCAAGGTTATAGAAACTGGAGCTACATCCAAATTGGGGAACGCATCAGACAACTCAGGAATTGCGTTTGAGTTGAAACCACAAAAAACAAGTTCCATTGGTGTGGGACAAGCAGTTGGAGCAGGCAATCCACTTGATTTATCGAATACACCCACTTCAAACCCATGAAGATCTTTGGCAGACTGATTATGAATAAAGTCATTCAACGTAGAAAAGCCTATCTGTTTAAACGAATGGCTCCTGTAAGTTGACTCACCCAATGAAAGCGTAGCGAACACTTGAATAGGTCTGGACGCCTCCAGCCCAGCAATCTGAATTATCGGATTCGGCTGAGTTGCCAATTCGGCTGAAGAAATCTCCCGTTTCGAAACCAGACATGGCTTCTCACCTCCGACCACTTTGGCGACTTTAATGTATGATTCGCTTAGTTGAAGAACGAAAGATGGATCAGGGAGACTGTTCATCTATAAAAAATGATTTTTGAGTAAGCTTTCAGTCGGAGCTATATGAAAACTCACAAGACCCATCTCGCAAGTAATTTAACCGTCGGAACCGAATTTGTTCACCTTTTTTGTTGTTAGCAACCCTGATGAAGAGGTAGTAACAACCGTAACTTCATTCCAAATGCCCAACGATCCTCAAATAATTGCCCGCAACCGTTCTGAACTCCAAAAACTCAAAGAAGAACGGATCATTGAGGAAGACAGGATCGCATTGCTTCAGAAGGAAGCCGCTCGCCTAGCCGCACAAAAAGAGGATCTGGAGGTGGAAAGGGTACTTATCTCACAATCTCAGAATCTCCTGAATCAAAAACAAGATGAGATAACCAAAGCGAAAGCAGAACTAGACGCCTCAATTCAATCTTTCGAAACACAAAAGAAGGATTACGACTCTCAGATCCAAACAGACAAGGAAACCCTGAAACAGCGCGAGGAGGCACTACAAGATAAGACCAAAGAACTGGATCGCAGAGAAACCCACTATGAGGGCGAAAAAGAAAGCTGGGAAAAGCAAAAGCAATTTGATCTGGAACAACTAAAAACTGCTCAAGCGCAACAGGAACAGAAACGCTCACGGGAGGCAAACGAGGCAGCGTCCAGGAGCAAAAGCCTGCTAGCACAGGAAGAATTTCAAAAGCAAAAAGAAGACCTTTTGACTAAACGGGAGGAACAAGTCCGGCACCTGGAAGAACAAGCTCGGGAGCTAGATTCAAAGGCCAACCTACTGCAAAGTTCATTGGATGAATTGAGAGCCTTAGAAAAGGACTTCCAGACGGCTGTATCGGAGTTCGCTCATCAAAAAGAAGAGGCACTATCTAAAATCGAACAAAAGAATTTCAAAGCGAAGAAAAAAGAAGAGGCACTCCGTGATCTCGAGACATCTTTAGCCGATCAGCAATTCAGTCTATCGGAGCTGAAAGACTTTCAAGAGCTTGAGCAGGAAGAACTCTCTAAAAAGCAAACTGAGTATCAAGAAGCGGTCGATAGACAAAAGAAGCTAGAAGAAAAATTTGAGATAGAAATGACCGCAATCCGAGTTGAATTAGACGCCGGGTTCGAAGACTTGGCCGCCCAAAAGGGCATTCTCGAACAAGATCAGGAAAGACTGGTCGAAGAATGGGATTCTTTAGAGCAAATGAACGCAGATTTTGCCAAACAAACTAAAGCCAAAGAAACCGCCTTAGATGAACGAGAGACAACCATTTTGGAAAATGAAAGAGTGCTTCAGCAAAAGGAACACCTTTTAAATGAACTCACTCACCGCCTATCTAAGGCCGGAAGATCAATAAATGCGAAACAGTCCTCTGTTTCAAAGAAGATTCGTTCACTTCGATTAAAGACCAGAAAATTATACACAAGAAAGACCCGTTTGGCTTTATCGCGGCAGAGTCTCGAACACCAAAAATCCAAAATGATCGCCAAGGATGCCAAAATCCGAAAACTGGCGAAGACCTTCATTTCGATCACTGAGGATTAAGAACTAGAAACTCATACTTCCGCGCGTTTCGAGCAACAGGACTCAGGCTATCCACGGAGACTGCAAACGTATCAATCGAGTTTTTTCGATCTACCTATGCGGCTGGAATTTAGCAGTACTTACTAGCAGTTTTATAAATTCTGCTAAAAACAGGAATGGGTATCGGGTTTCTGTAAAAGCAGGGTAAATTCAGGTCCCCTCACATGACAGCTAAAGCGATTCGTGCTTTAACCTTTCTTACCGCTAATCGCGCCCGTTTCGGTAGGGAGCTGTCTAGCCTGTTTCATTCCTACATTTTAGTCTCAATTGCTGCTGTGAATAAAAAAATAATGCTTCTTCGGAAAGACGCCCGCGAACGACGTGCGCTATCCCTCCTTTTAGTTGATGCGGGCTTCTTCGTAGCCTCATTTGCAAAGCCTCAAGAAGCATTAGCGGTATCAAAGCATGAAGAGTTCGATCTGATTGTTTCTGACTACCAAGGTCAGGACGATGGAGGTTTCGGTTTCGTCAAAGCCATCAAAGAGGAGCAACCCTGGCTACCGGTCATGGTGATATCCAGCGACCTCGAAATGGATCAGGTCATCGAAGCACTTCGCCTCAAAGTTAAAGATCTCTTCATTCCTCCATTCGAACCCAGCGATTTCCTCGACGCCGTCGTAAAGACGCTATGCCCTGAAGAGGAAATCGCGAAGCCCAAATTCTCTGATCAGGATTTACATGAAGTGTCATCTCTGTTGATGGGCAAGTTCAGTCTGGAAGGAAACGGGCGGCCAACCACCACGAAATCTCAAGTTATGCCACCAGACCGGATGAAGGGTCCGGTAACCGCTCCAAGCGAAGAAACAGGCGAAGGTGGAGGTAGCGAGAAACAACTCAAGCAAGTCATCAGTGACCTAAAAAGACAACTTGAGGAAAAAGAAGATACTTTATCCAAAGAGGAAGCCAACTGGCTGGAGAAAAAAAATGCGCTAAAAGCCAGAGTACTAAAACTGGAGGAAGATTCTGGCCATCTGAAGGAAAAGCTCGAAGAGGAGAGCGCGAACCGCATGGGAGAGATCGCCGAAGAGAGGGCATCAGTTTTAGAAAAAGAAAAAGAAATCGAGCAACAGAAGGAAATTTTAGAAAAACAAATCCAATCTCTCAAAGATAAAGGAACCCTAGACGACACAGCATTCATCGAAGAATCGAACCGACTAAAGCAAGATCTCGAAAGAAAGAACAAGGCAATCGAAGAACAAGAAGTTGAGCTCGAACTGCTTCGTTCGGAACTCAAATCAAACGAAGAGAAATTTAGAGCCTCTCAAGAACAACAGACCGAGAGTGCCTCACAGCTCAATGACCAACACGATCAGGATCAAAAAGCCGAGGACCAGAAATCTGAACTTACTGTATTGAGGAAGAAACTCGAAAAAGACCAAGAAGCCTTAGAAGCAGACAAGATCACCTGGGAGCAAGTTGAGAATAACCAAAAGATTATTCTTCAGCAGCAAAAAGCAAAGCTCGACGAACAAAAAGGTGAACTCAAAGCAGAGCTGTCAAAGCTGGATGATCTGAGGAACGAGCTACAGGAGCGCGAAGCTTCCCTCAATTCTGAAAAAGAAACATTGGCTCAGGAAAAGAACGAACTTGAGAGTCAAACCGCACTCCTTGAAAACAGAACTGAGCAAATTGACGCCGCAAACGGCGAAATGGAGTCACTCCAGCTCCAGGCAGAAGCCATCGCACAGGAGAAGGAACAGCTGCAGGCTCAACAAGCAATTTTGGAATCCAAAGAAGCAGAAATTCAAACTCTAAGGGCTGAACTGGATACCCAACGTGAAGAACTAACACTTGAATTGGATATCACCCGCCAACAGCTGGAGGGAGAAAAACAATCATTCGATGCAAGCCTCGAAGAACAAAACAAGTCATTTGAAGAAAAAGAAAATTTGATCCAATCTCGTCTCCGAGAATTGGAGGACTCAGAAAAAAGATTCCAGGAAGAACGCGAACTATTTCAACTGAACCAAGAAGAACTCGAAAAATCCAAAGAGGATGCCCAAGCGGCTCAAGAACAAGAGATCTCAGCGATAAAGGAACAGCTTCAAACAAGAGAACAGGAGCTGTCTGTACTCAAACAGGAAGTTGAAGCTCAAAAAGAGGTTCTCGATGCAAAAGCGCAAGAACTAGACTCAGTTAAAGATCACCAAGCACTAGATCTCGCGGAACGCGAAACCGTACTCGAACAAGCGAAAGCAAATCTTGCAGCGGAAACGGAAGCGCTCAATCAAAAGAAATCGGCTCTAGAAGCCGAACTTGAAGAACAGACCCGAAAGTTTGAGCAAGAGAGGTCTGAACACGATGCCATCGTAGAAAAAACAAGAAACGCACTTGCTGAAAAGGAATCCGAGCTGGATCAAGAACTCGGTAAACTCCTTCAGGAGAGAGAGGCTCTGGAAACTGAAATTTCAGAAAAAGAATCCAAGCTCACTGAGCGGCACAACGACTTAGAAAATTTTCAAACCACCCTGCTAGAACGTGAGCAGTCGCTCGAAGACTCTCAGAAACAGTACGAAGAAGAATACCAACAAAAACTCGCTGAAATCGAGCATTCCAAAGCTGAGCTCAACGAACGTCAGGTAAAACTTGACCAACGTCAAAATGAACTCGACCAAGGGATTACCCAACTCGGTTCACTGGACGAACAAGAATCGAAGCTGCTGGAGGAAATGGAAAAACTCTCCGCTGAACGCACGTCTCTTGAAGCCCAGCAGAAAGAATTAGAGGAAACAAAATCAGCGGTCCAAACAGAACGAGAATCTCTTGAAGCCCAAAAGAACGAATTTCAATCCGAACTTCAGAACCGCAAAACTCAACTCGACAACAAGGAACAGGCGCTCTTGGAGAAAGTTCATGCAACTGAGGGTGAACTAGCAGACAGACAGGCAACAATTGGCGATCAACAAGCTGAGCTTAATTCAAAATTTGCCGAGCTTGAAGCTCGTCAGTCTTCCCTCTCTCAAAGAGAAGCCGAACTTTCCGGAATGGAGGAAGGTCAAATAGAACTCAGCGATCAAAAGAACGCACTGGAACAAGCGCAAGCTGAGCTAGCATCAAAACTTGAAAACCTATCTTCAGAGAAAGCTAAATGGGATACCGAGTTAGCAACCGCGAAAAACGATATTGAAGAACAGAAGCTCCAAATCGAACAACAGAGGGCCGAATTCGAGGAGACGCTTCAACACAAACAGAGTGAGTTAGAGCAAAAGGAACGCGAGTGGGAGCAGGTCCGAGAAGAGTCAGCACAAGAACTACAGGAAAAAGAGGCTTTAATTGCGAAACAGGAAGAGGCCCATCGATTAGCCAACGAAGCAAAGGCCCAGGAGTTTGAGGCCCAGCTTGAGGAACTAAATGCACGGCAGGAATCAATCAACAACCGTGAGTCTGAACTCGCGGGAATAGAAGATAGCCGTCTTGAGCTTGATGATCTAAAAACCTCTCTACAAAATACGAAATCGGAACTGGTTTCTGAAAAAGAAACTC
>ERZ887942.1520-NODE-1520-length-15774-cov-20.925122_pt1 | contig 15774 bp, 10 predicted proteins | sample MGYA00521099_ERZ887942 | MGnify/ENA primary metagenome ERZ887942 (study PRJEB32303, sample SAMEA104408605) | aquatic metagenome | biome: Brackish water; feature: Pelagic; material: water | place: Baltic Sea | collected 2014-06-07T06:48:00 | depth 16,251 m ... | reverse complement strand
ACCCTCGAGAAATCCGCCGAAGCAGTCAGGCGAGCGCAAGCCCTAACGGGCTCGCCCGCCTGCTTCGGACGGTGAATAAATGGTACCAGGGGGTTTTTTCTGTTGCTGCAGTTCAGATTCGGGCTGCGATGGAGCGGCTATTCGAGATGCAGCCCATATTTTCCGATATCTGCTCCCTTGGGGAATTTTCGAGCGAAAAAAGCGTCGCTGTCGAGAATTTCACTGAGGTGCTCGGACAAAATGATAGGGTGGCTCGCGGGGCTGCCAGCGTCTTTTTGCCAGTGGGTCCAGGTGAGGTCTTTGTCGTTAACAATGTCATCGACGGGATAGCCTTCCATCATCAAGGCGGTGCCAAAGTATCCTTCGTCAGGCGCGAACATTTTGGCAAACTTTTGGGTTTGGTCGTGGCGGTTGATCATGACGGCGGCTGCGAGGTCGAGGAGCCACCATTGTTGATGGAAGCGCCAGCAGGCTTGCGGGATCTCTGGAGCCAATCTGGAGCGGTGGTGGGAGGCTTCACTGGCTTTTCCCCAGTCGCGAAAGCCGAAGCGGGTTCGTTTGTCGTGGGTGAGGCGGAGGAGGATTCGTTTGAGGGATTGAACGGGAACGCAAGATTCGGAGACAAGGGCGAAGTGGGTGAGGGTTTCGTCTTGCAGGGCGGCTTTGAGAAGGGCAAGGGAGGCTTTGACGAGAGAGATGTCGCCCCAGGAGGTTTCATGGTGGTCTTCGATTTGGGTGCCGTCGAGGAAGCCTCCGGGGAGTTCTTCGGGGTTCTTGGCGTGGGTGAATATTTTCACCCTGTCCGGCGATTGTTCGAGCCATTCCTGCCAGATTTCGGGATGGTGCACGTCGCTTCGGGTGAGGAAGAGAAGGGCGATTTTTGGGGGCTTGTCGAGGATCTCCGGGGCGAGGCATTCGGTGAGGAGATCTTTATGGATGTGAGGGTGAATTCTCTGCGCTCCGACTTTGCCGTAGAGGGAGTAGGTGGTACCGGTGAGGTTGGATTCGTCGATCGATTGCCAGGCGAGGTTGGGATAGCAGGCGAAGGTGGGGATTTTGGTTTGGAGTTCAGCGACGAATTGATCGGAGGCGAGGGCGTGGATGGGCTTGGGCTTGTTGAAAGCGTTCATGGCGGCCATGACGTCATCGTAGGCGCTCTCGTGGATGGCCCAGGCGTGGGAATCGAGGGCGCGGGTGACTTTGACGAGGCCTTTGCTGTGAGGGACGGGGCGGGTGGTGTGTTGGCAGCCGAGGTAGAAGATGCCCCAGTCGTCGGGGAGGTCGATGCGGCTGATGAGTTCGCGGAAGTTGGGGTGGAGGATGGCATCGTCCTCGAGGAGGAGGAGGGCCGGGGCCTTTTGTTGTTTGGCCTTGCGGATGGCAAAGCGGATGGTGACAGCGAGGGCGTATCGGCCTTTGTTTCCGTATCCCCTTGAATTTCGACAAAAACGGGAGTCGATTGCGGGAAAGCGTTGCGCAGTGACGCCGACTTGATCGAGGTGATACTCCAGCTCGGTGCGCCGGTCTTCGCGGCGTCCGAGGTTAATGTAGTAGCGGAAAGGGAAGGTCTTTTCGAAGTCCATGTCAGGTCGAAGTTTAGCTTTCCATGAGGTCGAGAAAAACGCCGTCCTCGTCGCCGAAGGTGCGCATCATGTGGAGGGCAAAGGAGAGCTTTGTTTTTTCGGTCGTAGTGCCTCCAGCGAGGCTCGCGACAGCGGCCTCCATGATGTCCCGAATGGGGCTATCGTCAGCGAAGGGTGAGACGATTTCACCTCGCTCGAAGGTGTTCGAGGTGAATTCCTTTGTATCGATGACGGCCTGGAGGAAATTGGGATTACGAGGCGAGGGGAGGATTTTCGGAGCTTTCCACGCCTCTAGAAAGCGAAGGTATTGTGAAGAATTGATCGCGAAAAACCCCTCATTCAAAGTGCCGTCTTGTTTGCGGGAAACAAGAAGGTCGGCGTCCTGATTCTCGAACAAGTGGTCCAAGTTTCGAAGGGTCAAAACATCGCTGTCCGCGAGAATGATCCAGGAATAGCGTGCGGCGTGCTCGGTGAGAGATTCGGCGAGTTGAAATTTAGCTTTGAGAGCAATCTCAGCAAGGCTGGCATTCTTTTTGATCGGTGAACTGGGGATGAAATCAAACTCATGAACTCCGACCCGTGCCACGGGGTAGAGGATTTCCGGGAAGTTCCGCCAGACAATGATATCACCATTGAAGAAGAAGCGGAGGAGGGAAGAAACCTGGGCTTTGCCAAGTTGCCGAGCCGTTCGGTGACCAGGGAAATCAAGGAGAACAGAGGCAAAAAGGAGCGGTGAAGGTTCTGAAGGAGCTGTCATGAGATGATTGAATTTGGAAGGGTTTCGAAAAAGTTTGGCTCTTCGACACCTCTGCATGACGGATTTGAGGGTAATTTAGGTGGCACACCCCTTGGGGATCAGTTTTTGAACGGGTGTGAAAGTCCGAAATATCAGAGCCCTGGCTCCTTTCAAGGGGTATGTCGTTACAGCTCTAAGCTTCGAGGAAATCGGAGCGCAAATCAACCTTGAGTTTGACAAGCGTTCGGGGCCTCGTTGTCCAAACTGTCATTTGTCACTTCCCCGCAACAAGGTGGGGTGTCGTGCCGTAATGGATTGCCCGATGCCGCATGGTCCTGTCGTGATGTTCACCTTCCCGACCGTGCAGGGATGTTGTCGGGGCTGGGTGAGCTTTGTGACGACCTGTCCGGAGGAAGTCCACCCGACCTGCCATGCCACGTGGCGTCTCATGAGATCGGTCAGCGCCTGGGCTGCCATGGCCACCAATCGAGAGGTCGCACTCATGTTTGAAATCCCGGACAATACGGTCCGGCGTTACGACAAGATCGTCCTAAAAACCGATACCCCACCGCCGATGTTGGATGGTCTCAAGAAGCTTCTCATTGACGAGAAAGCGGTCCGCAAAGGCCACGGATATGTGACGGTGATCCTCAATGGCAATTCCGGGGACTCTTCAACTATCGCTATCAAGGGTGGGTGCAACGAGCGCTGGCCAACTGGTGCGAGATGGCACAAGAGAGCGGCCTGGCTCCATTTCAGAGGCTGGCACGGGGCTTTATGAAGCAGAGTAGAAGAGTCTGCGGGTTTGTGAAACACGGCCTCACTTCGGGCATGATCGAAGGCTTCAACAACCTGATATCACGAATCATTCACAAAGCATGCGGCATACGGGATCTGGAGTATCTCGAACTCAAATTACGTCACCACTCGGCCACGCGATCCTAACGACCAGAGAGAAAATCCGTCATGCACAACTGTCGAAGATCCAATTATTTTACGATGATCTTTCCCGGTCCACCGATCAAGGAATGTGTTTCATTCGAAAATTCACCCTGACCCTGGTCCTTGCCATCGACAAAAAATCCCCCGACCGTTTCATCGACGCGCAGGAATATCTTATAGCTATCCTCGCTCCCATTCACCCTCAGGTATCCCCCTCCCACAAGGCGGAGATCAGCATCATCCGCAATGGCATCATTGACCTGGGTCTCAAGGATGAGCGAACAATAATCATCAATGGTCACATCTCCCGTTCCAAACGCCTGGTTCGCGGATCCCGAAACCATGAAGGCCTGCCTTTGGGAAGAACGCGCCAGAAATCCCCCGGTGAAGGTATTCGCCGTTTCGAACTTCAGTTGGTTATTGTTCACCCCTTCGATGATCAGTTTGCCTTCGCCCGAAATTTCCCCCGCGAAATGTCGAACGGAGCGGTGCCCGTTCGTAGATTCGCCTCCCCAAATCTCGGCAGCTTCTTTCAGCTCAATCGGACCAAAAGTTGCATCACCGGTTCGCAGGATCAGCTGGGAATCTTCATGCATCACAATCAGGGATGGCGCTCCGGGGAGTGCGGTGAGGCTATCGTCCTCCCAGAGAATTAGCTTGGCTTCTTTCTTAAGAACCAGAGAGCCGGAGTAGGCCCCCGGGGAGGTGTTTTGAGTCTGGGCGGTCACCCCTTCGGCGATGATGATGTTGTCGTCACTTTCCGGAAGTCTGCCATCCTTCCAGTTTTCCCGGTTTCCCCAACTGCTTCGACTATTGGGGTCGCTCTTCACCATGGTGGCTCCGAGAATGGGAGTTTTTATGAGGAATTCGTGGGGTTCGAGAACCCGGCGGGTGAACTTGAGCTCATCAAGGGCCAAACGTCTGGGATTTCCAGTGGCTCCGATCCGGAAGGGGTTGGCTTGTTCTTCGGCAATCTCTGAGATCGGGAGTTCGGCGGCCGCGATTTCGCTCCCATCCAAATACAGCTTCATTTCACCGCTTTCCCTGCTGGCTTCATGATTCCAAACGATTGCGAAGTGGTGGGGCTTGTGATCGGCGACTGTGACCGCCCCGGCCAGCGCCTGAACCCGGGTGCTTCCGGAATCGTAGTAGAAACTCATTTGTCCCTCCTGCTGTCCCCGGGGAGGAGGACGGAGGTCAATGTGCCAGCCGGTTTTGTCTTCTTTGCCGGTTCTGGTTCCAAGGAGGAAGACCGGGCGTCGAAGTTTTTCGGTGAGGAACCATCCTTCGAAGGTGAATGATTTTTTCGCGGTGAGTCCGAAGATTTCACCCGCCTTCTCCTCCTGCCAAATCCCAAGCTGAAGGGCTGAAGTGTTTTCTTCCTGAGTCAGTGGGACGGGATTTGGTGCGATGGCAGTAATGATTTTTCCTTCCTTCCAAGGGATGAGTTTTACGTTTTCGTCAACATCGACGAGCGGCGATCCATCAACTCCATTGTCCATTCTCCACGACACTGTTTCGAAGGATTTTTTCTTGGGAGCGGGAATTGGCGCCGGCATTGGCTCGGGTTCCTCGATCTCAGGTTCATCCGGTTCCGGCGTCCGGGGTTGATCCGGCTTCGGCTGCACCGGAGTTTCGGCCCTGGCCATTCGAGTGTCCTTGGCTGGTTCTTGCTCTAAATCTTTCCTGGGCTTCTTCGGAACCGGGTCCTCTTTTCCATCATTGGCGACAATCAGAGGAGCTTTCTTTTCCTCTTCTTTGTCCGAGCTAAGAGCCCAAATGCCGAGAGCCCCAAGAGTCAAAACAGCCGCTGCCCCAAGCATCATGGCCGGGGCGCGTGAGGGCTTCGCACTGGCCAGTGCGGTCGGACTTCCCATGTGAACGAGATTGGAAACCCGACCGAGGTCGACGAGCGCCGCCGAGTTGTGAGCCACCTGCATATCGACCAAACTACCACCGCTTGAATCGACAACCTCTCTTCCCTCAACGACGTGTTCGTAAACCCGAAGGAAGTACGGGCGTAGCACCAAATTGGTCGATTCCAGATCCGCCCGATAAGCCACGATATCAAATTCCACCCGCCGGAAGTCCACTTCCCGCGGCTCCGAATCATAGATGACGTAGCGCGCCCTGAGATCATCCGGATTCCGGGGTTCGCCCACTGAACCCACATTGACAATGTAGCGTTTGTCATGATCGAGCGCATTGGTGTCGTCGGGTAACTCTATTACCGTTCCGTCGACTTCACGTTCAAAGATCTTGGGCTGGTGGGTGTGGCCCACGAAAGTGACAAAGTGTTCATTGGCCGCAAAATTCTCCTGCGCCCTTTCCTCACTATCGATGTAGTCAAAGCGTCCGGGCTCCGCGATCTCGGCATGGACAAAAAGAATCTCACCGGCTTCGACCGCCAGTGGCACCGATGCCAGAAATGCTTTCGCCTCCGGTGAAAGCTCCGTCATCGTCCACTCAATGGCCTGACGTGCCTGCTCATTGAAGATGGAGTAGTCCATCATCCCGGCCGCTGCCGCGTCGTGATTTCCCAAGACAAAGTGGGTTGTCTCAGCCCTCACTGCTTCGAGAACTTCAGCGGGATTGGGCCCGTAGCCCACGACATCGCCAAGACAAATGATCACATCGGCGCCTTGCGAACGAATGTCCGCAATGACCGCATCCCATGCCCGGAGATTGGCATGAATATCTGAAACGATGGCGTAACGCATGCAGATGAACTTTACCGAAAGTCGGCAGTCATGCTACCTCGAAAAATGCCTCTCATCGAAACTCAAAATGCTCTCGTATTTACGGGGATTTCCAGTTGATATGCGACACTTATGGGGTTTGAGGCCTTCCCTCCGGAATATCCGGCGGATCACGATATTTAATCTTCATTGGAAAATATCCGAAAGTTTGATTGGTTCCTTGAGGTTTTCAACCACCTCACCCTTCTAACATGAAACCGCGATTACTCACCCTGATTGCTCCTGCCCTCGTCTCAATCACTGCTTCCGCAGCGTTTGGCGAGTCCCCGGTGAAAGCCGAGCAGGAGACCTTGATTCCAAAACGCGAGACCGGCGTGCTCGCGTTTCTCAAAAAGCACCCGGAGTTTGATGGTCGGGGAACGGTCATCGCGGTCTTTGATACCGGAGTTGATCCGGCTGCCGCAGGCCTTCTGAAAACCTCGACCGGGGAGCGCAAGATTGTTGATGTCATTGATGCCACCGGATCGGGCGATGTGGACACATCTCACACCGTTGCAGCATCGAAAGAGGGCACTTTTGAAGGCCTCACCGGGCGGACCCTCACCCTTCCCAAAGAAATCCAAAATCCCTCCGGGAAGTTCCATCTGGGAATCAAGCGGGCCAGGGATCTTTTTCATGGCGGGGTGAACAGCCGGATTTCACGGCTCCGCTCCGATGCCTGGCAACGCGAGCTGAACGTCATCAAAGACAAGCGGATCGGAGACCGTCGTGCTGAGGAAGAGAAGGGTGGCCGTTCCGCCTTTAAAAAAGCCCCCGCGGATCTCTCACTGAAGGAAAAGGACGAGATCGCGCGCGAGCAACTTCTCGAATCTCTCGAAAAGGACTTCGCCACTTCCGATCCCGGGCCGGTTTACGATTGCGTCGTCTGGTCGGATGGCGGGCAGTTCCATGTTATTGTCGATACCGACGAAGATGGTGACCTTGCCGACGAAAAAATCCTCCGTCCTTTTGGGGTCGCTGGTGAGTATGGGGCCCTCGGTGAAGAAGAAGCCTCGACCTTTGCGGTGCAGGTTTACGAAAAAGGGAATCTCCTCTCCCTTGTCACCGTCAGCGGTTCACACGGGAGTCATGTCGCTTCCATTGCCGCGGCTCACTTCCCCGGGGTTCTCCATCGTGATGGTGTCGCCCCGGGCGCGAGAATTCTTTCGGTCAAGATCGGCGATACCCGCTTGGGTGGCAGTTCGTCCGGCGTCGGCGAAATGCGCGGTGTCGCGGCCTGCGCGCAATACGGTGTCGATATCATGAATGCCAGTTGGGGCGGTGCCAGCCAGTATCAGGACGGCCAACACTCGGGTGCCCGGATCTACAATCTTCTCGTCGAAAAATACGGCGTGACCGCCTTCATCTCCGCTGGAAACGGTGGCCCGGCGCTCTCGACTCTCGGGAGTCCCGGAGGCGAGGCCTCCTCCGTCATCGGAGTGGGAGCCTATGTTTCTTCGGAAATGGCCCGCGTTCTCTATAGCCAGACCAGTGAAGCCCCAAGCACCGCCTACCAATTCTCGGCGCGTGGTCCTTTGAAAAATGGCGACCTGGGAGTCGACATCATGGGGCCGGGAGGCGCCCATGCCTCTCTCGCGTACGATGCCCTTCGTAATTCCCAACGCTATCACGGCACCTCAATGTCCTCGCCATCCGTGGCCGGCCTTGGAGCCCTTCTGGTGAGCGCCGCGAAGCAGAGCAAAGTTGAACATTCGCCCGCCCGCATCCGGGCCGCCCTCATGAATAGCGCGCGCGTTGTGAAGGACGTCGAAGTCTTCGCCCAAGGTGCCGGACTTGTTCAGGCCCTTCCCGCCTGGGAGCACCTCAAGAAAACGGCGAAGCAAAGCGAGTGGAATCATTTCTACACCGTCACCACCCGCAACAATACCTTCCGTTCCGGTCCCGGTCTTTATCTGCGTGGTGACATTCCGGTGGGTAAAAAAGAAGTCCGCTTCGATATCTCGCCCAAATTTTCCGCAGCAGTGAATGCGCCCGAGAAGTTTGATTTTGAAAATGATCTCGTCTTCTCCGCCACCCAACCCTGGGTCAGGATTCCCGGCTATGCCCGTCTCGGAAATGGCCAAATCACGATCAGGCCGGTTCTCGATATTCCGAAATCCCGTCCCGGTCAGCCGCTTTATGCCGAGATTCAAGGACGCCTTGCCGACTCTCCCGATTCCGGTCCTCTCGTGCGCATCCCCATCACCATTGTGCGTGGAGAAAAGACAGATTCGCACGCCGGGAATCGGGCCGAATTTTCCCTCGAGCTGAAGTCGGGTGAATCCAATCGACGTTTTTACGAGGTTCCCGAAAATGCCAATTTTCTCAAAGTTCGCATCCGCCGTGATCATTCCGATCCTCTCGGGCGCTCCATCATTCTCCATACAGTCACCCTCGTGGCCGATGGGAGCTACAATTCATTCAATTCCCAGGAGTATCTCAGCCTTGAATCGGGTGGTGGCAAAGTGGTGATGATTCCGGTGGCGGGTGGAAAAACGACCGAGCTCGCTTTTCATCAACCCTTCTTCTCGGTGGGGAAAACGAAGGTCGAAGTCGATCTGCAATTCGTGGGGCTTACCGCCGAACAGGACGCTATCGTCTTCCATGAAAACGACAATCACGTCCCGCTTCGGGTGGTGGGTGGGAGTGATGAAATAGTGCATGGAGAAGGCAGTCTGGACCGCGCCCATTTCAGTAAACTCCCTGAAAAAACCGAATTCCTTTCGCCCGACAAACGCGATGAATTCCCACCGGGGCCGAGGGAAAAAGAAGCATTCACACCGACCTATCTCCGCCAGTGTTTTACGGTGTCGGTTGAAAAGCCGACGAAGATCAAGCTCGACCCGGCCCGGCGCTTTAATGCCAACTCCGAAGTCGAGGGTGGCCTGGTCACGGCCATTCACGAATCAGGAAAAATGCTCTATCAAGGTTCCACCTACCGGAACTCGGCCATCTCTCTTCCGAAAGGGAAGACCACCTTCCATCGCGTCCTACGGAGCCCTGACCGGAGGATTCTTGAGAGTGAAAAAGACCGTCCGCTGGCCTGGTCGACGAAACTGGAGAAGCCCAAAAAATTGGAACTCTTTGAGTCGATGCGCGAGGCTATGAAAGGGCTCAGCGCCAAAACGGTGACTCTTCAAAAGGGCCGGCATCACAGCCTCATGGTTGGGGCCCCGGATCTCGCTTCACTCGCATCACAGAAGCCCGCGCCTCATTATTTTAGTGGAAGCTTTAAACTGAAACAAGACGGCGAGAGCGGTCACGAATTACTCAAAATTCCCGTCGAATGCCGTCCCGGTGAAGACTTCAAGGCGGTCGCCAATCAGAAAAAAAAGCCCGAATCACTCGAGAAGAAGAAATCTGCCCTTAAAACGTTGGATGAGGAATTATTTCAACGTCGGCTGGGTTTTGTGAAGGCCAATAAGTTCGGTGAAGACAAAGAGATCATCACAAGGCGCGATGAAATTCTCACGCAACTCCTCGACGAACGACCCGACGATGCGGCCGTGCAGATCGTCCATGCCGAAGTTCATGCCGGTGGGGTGAAGCTCCTCGGCGAGCTGCCGAAGCCCGGAAAAAAGGGAGGAAAGAAAGCGACACCGAGGGAACTGAATCACGTTCGCGCCAATCTTAAAAAAGCACGGGCCCTCAGTAATCCCAGAGCCGTCGCGACCTACTTCGGAGCCCGGGCCGACGATGAAGAAGCATCACTCGAGCAAAGAAAAGAAGCCTCCGTAAAGCAGAAGAAAATGGACGGGCACCGTAAGAACCTCGCTACCATTGCGCTTCTTGAAGCGGAGATTCTTCTCCGCGTGGGAAAGCCAAAGCCGGCCCGCCGTGCTCTTCGTGAGGCCCGTCGCTGGCAGGATCAACCGTCGAAGGACTATCAGAAAACCGAGTATGAACTCCTCAAAAAGGAAAACCTCAACGGCCTCGCTCTCCGGAAGCTGAACGAACTTTTGAAGGAATCTCCCTTCGACCGGAAACTCCTCGATGGCAAGGCCGATCTGTATGCAAAACTTGGATTCGATCCTCGCTTCACCCTCCGTATTCAGCTCCAACAAAAGTTGAACGAATACCACGTTCAATGAGTGGAGCCCTCGTCGTCCTGCGCCGCAAACTGCGAGGACCCGGGTGCGGTGATGCCGCACTCCGGGATCTGCGAAGGGGCACCGGGCAATCAGGGGCCATCCTCCAATCTCTCAAAAAACAATTTGATATAGAACGCTTTGTAGCAGAAAGGTAGGCTCGATGAAAATTCAAATCACAAGTCTGTTCCTCGCCCTCGCAATCGGAGCCCACGCTCAGGACAAGCCTCGGGCTGATGAGGAACTACGGCAGGAAATGATCAAGAAGATCGAGCAATCGGTTCGCGATCTTGAGAAAGCATGGAAGCCTGAAAAAGCGGCCGCCCACGCAAGAAGGCTCGCCGGGTCCGGGGTGAAAGTCCCCGGGGACGCCGCCAAGAATCCGGAGTCGGGCAAAATTCTGGATGGAAAGAAGGCCCGGAAACTGGAAGTTCGTCATTCCATGCTCGGTTTCCGGAACACGCTGCGCTTCTACACGTTCAAGGACCAGCAAGCGATCCTGGTTCTATCGATCGGCAACAAGGATGAAACCTTTCCCGTCACCGGCAAAGTCCACCTATTTCCAGACGCCACCACCGGGGAGGAATTGAAGAATTGGATCAATAACCAGCACTCCGACGCACTCTTCCCTGACATCCCCGAGCCGACCTTCACCGGAGAGCTTCCAAAAGGGACTTGCAAGGTCACATCCCACAAGCAAACAGGTCTGAGTAAGAATCCCGGACCCGGCAAGGGGGCCTTCAAAGACTTCAAGGTTGAGCTGTCGGTAAAGGCGTATGCCCTCGACAAAAAATTCAAACTTCCGGCTTTCACCGACACCGCACGGGTTCACGTCGAAAGTAAGTGAACAGCGCGTGTTTTCGGGGTCTGGCGTCTCATGCCACCGGATCTCAATCCGATCCTGGCCGGCCTTCAATATCTCCGCAAAAAATTCACGGGGTTTTCATCCCGCCTTCATTCTGATTTCACATTCAAGTGACCAACCTTTCCCCGGTCGCCCTTGTGACCATTTTAAAATTGTCCCTCACCTTGAAAAATAAACACACCCACACCTGGAAATTATGAAAAAAATCCTCTGTTTTTTGTTCGTCGGACTCCTGTTCGCAACGTTCTCCCTCGCTGATGAGGCAAGTTCGAACCGCAAGAAGGTCGAATTCTTTGAGAAGCTTTACAAGGTGAAGATCGAAGGCGTAAAACCCCTCGAAAAATACCCGGATCCGGATCAATTCTATTCCGCGATCGCCAAGCAGGTGGGGATCCCAAAGAAGGCCTTTGAGGCGGTCGAAAAAAAATATGGCTGGAAGGAAAACGACGGGTTTTTTCTCTCCGCCATGGTCAAAGGCGGATGGGATGGCGATTACTGGGGTGTCATGGTCACAAAATTTCCGGCAGCCCTGAAAAACGCGAAATCCAAGGAAGAAAAGATGAAACTGCTGAAGGGAATGGAAATGAAGATGCTCGTCATCGGATATGATGGAACCGTTTCCTTCCCTGAAGAAGAGAAAGGAAAGACCTCAAAGAAAAACAAGTAGCATTTTGAAACCACCACCAATAAAGTCATCCCCAGTATCATGAAACAAAGATTCATCGTCCCACTTGTCGCCCTCTCCCTGAACTCCTGCATCGTCGTCGATGAGTCCGGCACATCAGGCGTCCCGAAACCCAATGCCGCAGTCCGGAATCAGGCTGAAGAAAAACCATCTGCGGCAGCGGTGCCTCAGAACGTCATCGACGATTGTCTTGCGGCTCTGCGCAAACAAGTCGGCGAAAGAGGGATGAAAGTCATCAGCGCGAGGCGAGGGGAAGCCTCATTCATCGTCGATGTCAGAGTGGATGACGTTCCCAAACCTTGGCGCTGTTTTCACGACGGGAGCACCTGCACCGGGACAGAATACCAGGGAGAAGGCTAAGCGGGTAACTACTGCCAGGAAATTGCTTTTGAGCTGGTCTTTCTTTGCGGATTGGGCGGAGTCGTGTTTTTCCCCGGCAGGGTGGTGGGCTATGGTTCGTTGGTCTTGATGAACTGAAGTTTGAGGAAGGCGCGGTGGTGGACGGGGTCCGGATTGCAGTAGCCCCGGAGCCAATTGAAGCCCGGGTCGCCGTTCGGGATCGATTGGAGAATGGTGACGGGGAACCAGTGTTGGAGATCCCAACTGTAGTTGATCCGGTAGTCGACGATCGGAAGGTTGGTGGCCATGGGCCATTGCATGTAGAACTGGAGTTCTCCGGAGGGCTGGAGAGTACGGAAGCCGTTCGAAACCCCGGATCCCGGGTCGGTGGTGAGGGCGGGGTTGGAACTCATGGCATACTCGGCGAAGTTGTTCCATCCGTCACCATCCGGGTCGTCGGTCGGTTGGCGTTTGAAGGTGCCGGGAAGGCTCAAAAAGGCCCAAAGATCATAGGGGTCGCTGACCGTGACCGGGAAACTGTTGCTGACACGGACCGTCCCGCCTTCGGTGACCTGGGATTGCAGCAGATAGTGGCCCTGGGGGATGTTGGGCGGGATTGAGACCGTGCAACCTCCGAAGTCCCAACTTGAGGTGGTGACGGGGTAGGTCGCGGTATTGGTGGTGTTGTAGAGAACGACGGAGGGCTCGACGTGTCCGCCGGTCCGCATCTCGAGCCGGGCGGGTGCGGATCCGGGCCACATGATGCGTTTGGAAAACGCTTCGATGAACGGTTGGTTGCGGGCTCCCCAGCTGACGGACGCCTGACGGTTGTCCTGGGTGCCGATGCGAATGTCGAGATCGACGGGGGTCTCGTCAAACCACTCGACGTCGAGCGGGCCATCGGAGTGGTTGTAAACGTTCCTGTGGGCGGAGCCCCGGGACAGGCGGTCGTTGGGCCCCGGGGTGAGGGTGAGCAGACAGAGGTAGTCGCCCTGTTTTCCGTCATCTCCGACCTGTTCGGTGTCGATCACGTTGTTGGGGCCCGGATCGATGACCTTGACCGTGTTGTTTTTGATCCAAGTGTAGACGTCGTCACTACCATCTTCGATTTCCGAATCGAGCTTATCGTTGCCGCCGGGCAGGATGCGGCGCTTGTCATGGCTGAGCGACTTGTCCGCTTCTTGTTGGACATACCAGATTGCCATGCCGCCGCCGCGGTATTCGTGATTGAACCAAAGGTCGTAGCCGGCGGAGGCGAAGTTTGTTCCGCTGTATCCCTTCAGCCATTCAGGGGTGAAGTGTGCGGCGGGGTCCGATTCCTCGCAGATGCGGACCCCGTCATCGAATGCTCCGGTCCGGTATTCGAGCATGTAAAACTCGTCGGTCCCCTGGGCGCTGTCATAGAGGATGATGGGGCGCTTGGCGTTGTCCTCGAAGGAGAGTTGGGCGGCATTGATGACGGCGGCACCCGGTCCGTCACGGATGTCGTAAATGACCGGTTGGATCCAGCCGAGTGCCATGCGGTGCCAGATGTCGAGGTAATCGACGCGGGGCCAGTCGAAGTGAGATGCCTTGGAATTGACCACGGCGCCCATGAGGCTGACATTAAAGGCACACTTACCGCTGAATCCGTAAAGGTCCAGGGTGTCGATGCAATGGGCCAGCTCGTGGGCGTAGATATCGAAGACGGCGCGGTGGCCGACTGCAGCGACCTTGATGTCGATTGCGATGGTTTGTCCACCGCCGCCTGGCAGGTCAACGGAGCCCGTGATCGGACTGGTCTGTCCGCTACCAGAGGTGTAGTTGTCCACGACGAGGATCGAGAGTTCGGAAGGATCGACGATGTTGTTGTTATTGGTGTCGAAGGTTGAGAAGTCGAAGTTATCGGCCGCGAGCAGGACGGCTTGGACCTTGTGGTCGGTGGTTGGAGATGGATCCGTAACGGGGCCGATGATACCCGCTTTCTGCCAAGTGAACTGGCCTCCCGACATCTCTTCGTAGAAGTTGTTGATTGAGGGGTCTCCCGGGCCGAACACCAGCGAGTCGTAGTCGGATTGTGAGTGGGTAATTGGGAGGCGCCCATCGGCGTTGGTCCCTTCGAGAATGACAACAATCAGCGGACGGGGGCTTTGAACGGGACCTCCGTCGACCCGACTGCCGTATCCGAAGACGGAAGGCAGCACGGGGTCCGGGGGCGAGAAGCCCCCTGCGAGGGCGATAGAGGCATTGAGGATACGAAAGCCGAAGTTCGTTTCGCGGATCGCCATCAGGTCGGTGTTGAGGTCGCCGTTGAATCTTCCGGTCACGGTGATGCCATCCGCATGGGCACGATGCCAGATCGCTCCGGTGTTCTTGAAGGAGGTGCCGTGTGAGAAGGCGACATACTTGGTGCCGTTGGCCAACTTGGTCAGGATGTCGTCGGTGCCGTCGCCATTGAAGTCGCCGATGAACGGCAGTTCGGTGCCGATGCAGAAGTAGTCGTGCCATTTGGAGGCCGTTCCGAAGCCGGTGCCGGTCGAGAGCGCGACATAGACATCGCCGACCGCGGTGCCGGTCTGGCTGTTGCGGACGAAGTAGGCGATGTCGTCCCGGCCGTCGCCGTTGAAGTCGCCGACCCGTGGCAGGGAGCCGGTGGGGCAGAAGTTTCCGTGCCACCGGGCGGCACCGCCTGATCCCACGAAGGCGCTGCCATTGGAAGTGGTGACGTAGACATCGGCGTTGGTATCGGCCGTGAAGCTCACGAGGTCGTCCTTACCGTCTCCGTTGAAGTCCCCCGCAAAGGGGATTTCGCTGCCGATACAAAAGATCTCGTGCCATTTGGAGGATGTCCCGAAGGTGGTGCCGGTCGAGAGTGCGACATAGACGTCGCCTTCCGCCGTGCCTGACGATTCCGATCGGATCAGGCAGGCGATGTCGTCCCGGCCGTCGCCATCGAAGTCACCGGCCAGCGGGTATTCGCGGCCGATGCAGAACCAGTCGTGCCACTTGGTTTTCCAGGTGAAGGCTTCCGGTCCGTTGATTGCCACGTAGACATCGCTGTCGGAATCGCCCTGTCCCGGATCGGTGGCGAATTCGATGATGTCGTCGAGATCATCGCCGTTCACATCGGCTGCCAGAAGGGTCCGGTCCCCGGTGCCCACCACGAACCCAAGCCCGTCGGCCTTCCATCCGCCGAATCCGTGGAGATCAGAACTCTGCTGGTCGGCCCGGGAGGTCATGAGGGCGGCGCTCAAAGCGAGGGCCGTCATCCAGCCCGCAGAGCACGCGGCGCGGCGTTGGGTGGGTGGGGATAAAGTTGCGAGGCCGGGGGCGTTGCTATTCGTGTTCATGGGGATCTTCGCGGAGGATGGTTGGGGGGTGGTGACTGGCTCCCGGAGGCGGGGAGAATTTCACTTGGCGATGGGGCATTTGAAAAACTTACGGAATTTTAAGGAATATCATTAGTGTGTAAATAAGATGAAATCGGATCAAGGAAAGAAAGCAAGGGATAGCGAAAAAAGGTGAACCGGAATTCCTTTTCAAGGAACTGAAGGAAAGGGGGGCTTTGTGAAGAGGGAATGAAGGCAAACGATGCCGGCATCCCAACAGAAATAGGGATGCCGGTCATGGCGAGGGTGCCACGAATGGTATGATTTGGAGACCTATGCTTGAATCAGGGATTCCCAATCGTAAAGTAGAGGTCGCATGACGTTCTCGCTTTCAAAAAACCTTAGATTTTGGGCTCTCCTTCCTGCCGTGATGAACTGCCTGGGAGCAGAAGTTGAGTCTTCTCCCCTTGCTCCGGCTTCAGAAGGAGGG
>ERZ887942.1519-NODE-1519-length-15779-cov-6.387433_pt1 | contig 15779 bp, 14 predicted proteins | sample MGYA00521099_ERZ887942 | MGnify/ENA primary metagenome ERZ887942 (study PRJEB32303, sample SAMEA104408605) | aquatic metagenome | biome: Brackish water; feature: Pelagic; material: water | place: Baltic Sea | collected 2014-06-07T06:48:00 | depth 16,251 m ... | reverse complement strand
CTCAGGTCCTGGTTCATCGTCTCGCGGCCTTGGCTGTCGGTATGGCCACCAATCTCAATACGGATGTCTCCGCATTTATCCAAAACCTCGGAAATATCGTCCATGATCGCGGCGTTGGCCCCCTCGATCTGGACCGAGCCGGGCTCGAACGTGATCTTGCGGTCCGATTGAATGGCAGCGATCATCTCGATACATTCTTCAGGCTCCGGAATACTCGCGATCGGGTCCAGCTCTTCTTTGTAGGTCACTTCGATATCAAACTGCCCCGCCTCGCCCAGATTACCAGCCAGAAGCCCTGCGATCTGTGCGCTGGCATCCTTGCGGCCGGTATTACCCGTGACCCGCACCAGATCGGGCGTCACGGTCACGGCACCATTGGAAAGATAGGGCAGCGCCTCAAGCCCGGTCAGAACCCGCACAGGCCAATCGGATGGCAACCCATCGACGACGCGCGCCTGCGTATAAACGCTGTCGGTGGTGAACCGCGCCTTGGCAAAGCTGTCGACAGTGCTCAAAAGCTGCGCGCTGCCCAGCTTGCCACGGAGTTGCACCAACCCCTCAGGCGAAAGGGTGGCCACGAAATCGGGCACCACGGGCGCGCTGTCATCCTCAGGGGGCGGCAAAACGGCTTTCAGCACAAAGACATCTGGCAACTCATTCTGAAGCCCGCCGACGATATCATCAAACCGGCTCTCATTTGTGCCCGGCGCCGCGATCAGGGCGATATCGGCATCAGCGAAGGTCACACTGCCGCCGCCCAATTGACCAAGCGCGCGGATCGCCTGTGCCGCCGCATCGCCCCATTCCGGTGTCGGCACGCCAAGGCCAATAATACAATCAGGCAAGCGCGCAAGACCCGCATCGCGGGCGGCGGTGACAATCTTGCGCTTGGCGTCTTCCGTATCTGCAGAGCATGCATCGAAGCGCGCGGTCCCATCCTCTATCAAGAAGCGCAGCGTGAACGGCGTGATCACCGGGCGTGGTGCTGCCACATCCAGCGCCACTGTAATTTCGGGTGGCACCCGGCGCATCAGGTCGGATTCCAGCGTCAGCTTCTCACCCGGTGTGTCGGTCATTGTCTTGATCTCGACCCGTCCGGCCTTGATCGACACTTTGGCGCGCGGCAACATGGCAAGCGCCCGCAATGCATACTCTACCGCCGGGTCCCAATTGCCCGCGACGGGATAATCCGCAGTCTCCAAGAGATCCGCTACGTCCGCGCCATCGGCCGCGTCATAGATCCGCTGCATCAGACGCTCGCGATCCGTGGCCGCAGGGATCAGGCCAATCAGCGAAATCCCAGCATCGTTGCGCAAGATCTCCACCGAGAAGCGTGGCGGGGTCAAAACGGCGCTGTCCTCAACCAGCATCTGGTCAATCACACGGGCCGATTCGACCACACTGCCAGCCAGCTGAATGGCATTGAAGCGCGTGGCCTCCGTAGGAGCTGTGCCGCCCAGAAAGACCTGAAGCCCGTCCGTATCCACCTCGGCCCATGTCAGGCCGCCCTCGTCCAAAGCATCGCGCACGCCAGACCGCGATGTGTCCTCGATCACCGTCACGGCGAATCCCGCAGCAACCCAGCACACAAGCCCTGCCGCAGCAAAGGTGCCGGCAATCGTGAAAACAGAGGAAAGACGCATGGAAGGGTCCGATACCTTGGAACGGTTAAGCATGTGTTTAGGCGCGCGCGCGGCCAAGTTCAATCACAGGAAAAGCGCTGCGGCGAAAAACGGCAAGGGCAACAGGCCCGCGTCTCGGTTGGAGCGAAAGAGCACCAATAGCCCCGCGCCGTCAGAGGGATCAAACTTGGTGAGTTGCCAAAGCAGATGCAGCCCGAGGGCCCACGGCCCCAGAAGGGCGACCAAAAGGGCGATCGGATCGGCATCTCGCAGCGCGAGGATAACCGCCGCTGTCATCAGTGCGACGCTGAGACCAAGAAACCGGCGCAGCCAGACGGGCGTTTGTTCCGCAAAGAGCCGCGCGGTGGATTTCACCCCAATGAGCGCGTCATCCTCGGCGTCTTGATGGGCGTAGATCGTATCGTAGAAAAGCGTCCACGCAATGCCCGCAAGATAAAGGATCACCGCGGGCCATTCGAGCTGCCCGGTATGCGCCGTGTAGGCCAAAAGCGCGCCCCAGTTGAACGCGATCCCGAGGAAAACCTGCGGCCACCATGTGAACCGTTTGGCGAAGGGATAGATGCAGACAGGCGCAAGCGAGATCACCCCCAGCAGGATCGCCGCCGGGTGAAACGTCAAAAGGATGCCGAACGATACAAGCGCCTGAAGGATCAGCCATGCCAGCGCGCCCTTCACACCGACTTGCCCCGAGGGGATGGGCCGCGACGCCGTGCGCGCAACCGAGCCGTCGATATGGCGGTCGGTAATGTCGTTCCATGTGCACCCCGCACCGCGCATCAAAAACGCGCCAATACCGCAGCCTGCAAAAATCCATAAATCATGCCAGCCCGCCTGCCCCGTGGATAGCATCGCCAGCGTCAGCCCCCACCAGCAGGGCAGGAGCAAAAGCCACGTCCCGATAGGCCGGTCCGCCCGGCTGAGCCGCAAATAGGGGCGCGACCATGCAGGTGCGCGCAGGTCCACCCAATTGCCGCGCACGGCATCGGCTACCTGATCTGCGGGCTCTGGTATTGGAGCTTTCTGGCTCATATGGTGCCCCCATGGCAGCGGCGAAAATCAGGCTTTATGTAGAGCACCCACTCGCGGAAGGGAATTCCATTCCGCTGGAACGCGATCAGGCGCATTACCTATTTGGCGTGATGCGGCAAGCCGCGGGCGCACGCGTGATGCTCTTCAACGGGCGGGACGGGGAATGGCTGGCCGAGATTGCCGAGGCGGGCAAACGCGGGGGCGTTTTACGGGCTTTGGAGCAGACCAAGCCGCTGCAAATACCACCCGATCTATGGCTCATGTTTGCTCCTATTAAAAAAGCGCGCACAGATTTCATCGTCGAAAAAGCCGCCGAGATGGGGGCCGCGCGCATCTGCCCGGTGCAGACCGATTTCACCAATTCCGAGCGGATCCGGCAGGACCGTCTCCAAGCCCATGCTGTAGAGGCGGCGGAGCAATGCGGCGGCACATATGTGCCCGAGGTGGCCGCGCTCACGCGGCTCGACAAACTCCTGACCGCATGGGACCCAGAGCGTCAGATCATGTTCTGCGACGAGGCGCTGGCAGGCTCCGCCTCCATCCTCGCAGGCCGCCTCGGCGCGCGCGCCCCGTGGGCCATTCTCATCGGCCCTGAGGGGGGCTTTTCCGAACCCGAGCGGACGCGGCTGGCCGCCCTGCCCTTTGCCCACGCCGTGAGCCTCGGCCCACGTATCCTGCGCGCCGATACGGCGGCGGTGGCAGCAATGGCGCTTTGGCAGCAGGCCTTGGGGGATTGGGCATGAGCTTCGTGCGCCCCGAAGTGGCCGCGGCCCTCACCCGCTATCAAGGCGTTCTGATCGCAGGCGGGGTTCTGGCGCTGGGGCTTTGGTGGGTGCTACTGGGCAATGGGGTGATGGGCCTCGTTGGTGGGCTTACCCTTCTGGCTGGCATATCCCTCATGATTGCCGCCGTGCAACGGTTGCGCTTTGACGCGGGCAAGGGGGGCCCGGGTATCGTGCAGATCGACGAGGGCGCGATCGGCTATTTTGGCCCGCTCACCGGCGGTGTCGTCGCGCTGAGCGAGATAAGCGCCGTAAGGCTCGACCGCACGGGCAGCCCTGTCCACTGGGTGCTGAGCCAGCCGGGACAAGACAATGTGATGATCCCCGTCACCGCCGAGGGTGCCGAAGGTCTGCTTGGCCCTTTTTCCAGCCTTCCGGGCATGCGCACCGAACATATGCTGAGCGAATTGCGCAAAGGCAGGGGCGGTGAAGTGCTCATCTGGCAGCGCGGAACAGGGGATGCTGCGCGGATTGCACACCGCACATCGCACTGAGCAGCCACCCGGCCTTGACACCCCCATGCATCCCCGTCACCAAAGACCGATCACAGCGCGGAGAAGCCCAATGTCCATTCCTCAGTCCGGTGGCGGGCCAATCGAACACCACAGCCAACTGGCCGAATACCTTGCCGATGGCTGCAAGCCGCGCGAGGACTGGCGCATTGGGACCGAGCACGAGAAGTTCGGCTATTGCAAAGATAACCACAAACCGATCCCCTATGCAGGCGAGCGCAGTATTCTGGCGGTTCTCGAAGGGCTTAGGGATGTGCACGGCTGGGCCCCGGTTCTGGAAGAGGGCAACCTCATCGGCCTTGAGAAAGACGGCGCGAATGTAAGCCTTGAGCCCGGAGGGCAGCTTGAACTCTCGGGCGCGCCGCTGGAGACGATCCACGAGACCTGCGACGAGGTGAACATTCACCTGCGCGAGGTCAAGGATATCGCCGACAAGGTGGGCGTGGGCTTCATCGGTCTCGGGGCCGCGCCCGAATGGTCGCATGACGATATGCCCTTGATGCCCAAGGGACGTTACAAGCTCATGGATGCGTATATGCAGAAGGTCGGCACCATGGGCCGCTCGATGATGCGCCGCACCTGCACCGTGCAGGTGAACCTCGATTTCAGCTCCGAGGCCGACATGGTCAAGAAATTCCGCGTGGCGCTGGCCCTGCAACCCGTGGCCACGGCGCTCTTTGCGAATTCGCCCTTCTTTGACGGCGCGCCCAACGGGCACAAATCATGGCGCGCGCGGGTCTGGCGCGATCTCGATTCCGACCGCACGGGCATGCTGCCCTTCGTCTTTGAGGACGGGATGGGGTTTGAACGCTATGTGGATTACGCGCTCGATGTGCCGATGTATTTCGTCTACCGCGATGGCAAATACATCAACGCACTCGGGCAATCCTTCCGCGATTTCCTCAAAGGCGCGCTTCCTGCACTGCCCGGCGAAATGCCGACCCTCTCGGATTGGGCCGATCACCTGACGACGATCTTCCCCGAGGCACGGATCAAGAAATTCATGGAGATGCGCGGCGCGGATGGCGGTCCCTGGCGCAGGCTTTGTGCGCTGCCCGCCTTTTGGACCGGGATCATATATGACCAAAACAGCCTTGATGCCGCGTGGGACGTGGTCAAGGACTGGACCGGGGCACAGCGTGAAGCGCTGAGAATTGCGGCGTCTGTGGACGCGCTTCAGGCCAAGGTGGACGGGATTGACATGCACAACCTTGCCCGGCAGGTGCTCGATATATCCGAGGCAGGCCTGAAGGCACGGGCGCGCTCCGGCGCGGATGGGATGATCCCCGACGAGACGCATTTCCTGAACGCCCTGCGCGAAAGCGTTGAGAGCGGGCAAGTGCCTGCCGATGAGCTGTTGGAGCGCTACCATGGCGCGTGGCAGGGCGATCTCAGCCGAATCTACGGCGAGTTTTCCTACTAAACGGCGCGCCGCTCACCCTTTTACGATTGCGCGCCCCGTCACTTGGTGAACGAGGCCCATTTCACCACCATCCTGCGGCCCTTGGTAGATGCCAAACTGCCCGTGCTGGTATTCTTCTTGGTAGCGCGCCAGCATGGAGCGTTGCGCCTTGCTGACAACCGCGTCGAAAGGGATAGACCCCAGCGGCGTGGGCACGAGCCCTTCGGGCACAGGGCCGGACGCCGTGCCGTGATAGACGATCACATGGCTCCCCGCCTCCTCATAAACCGCATAGAGATGGTCCAGCGTGGCCGTCAAACCCAGTGTCGAGATTTTGCGCGTGAGGCCCGAGAGCGAGCAATCGCTTTCCGGCGCGAACGGGATGGAGACAGCACCACCGTGATGATGACGCAGCAAAAGGGCGCCCTCGCGCTCCATGATGGCACCGATACGCGCCATGCCGCTGCGGGCGGCGGCATCCACAAGACGGTCTTCCAGACCAATCGAGAAATACGCGCCCTTGTGGTAACCCAGTGGCGGCGCATCATGGGTCTGCGCCGCCTCGACGCGACCCATCAAAACCACATGATCGCCCGCATCGATCACCTCCCGCCGCGCGCAGATGAAGGTCGCGACGGAGCCGGGGATCAGGGGCAGATCATGCGCACCAGCCGTCCAGTCTACTTGCGCAAACTTGTCCTCCGACCGGGACGCAAAAAGGCCGGAGACCTGCTTTTGATCCTCCGACAGAACATTGACCGCGAAATGCCCGGCCTCGCAGAACGCATCGCAACTGGCGGCGGATTTGGCGATGCAGACCAGCAAAAGGGGCGGATCAAGAGAGACCGATGTGAAGGAGTTGGCCGTAAAGCCGCGCGGCGCACCATCTGGCCCGCGCGTCGTTACCACAGTGACGCCCGTTGCAAACTGACCAAAGGCATCGCGTAGTGCGCGTTTTTCCGCATCGGTCATTGGGTTAGTCCTAATTTCAGCCTGAGGAGAGAGTGTAGCGCGCGCGGACAGAACACTCCGTTTTTGATATTTTCGCCAATTGATCGGAGCCGGTAGCACCAAAACCCTCTGCGAAAAAGGCAGGCATGGCGCGGACAGGTTCATTTAGACCGCTGCAAGCGTCAAGGGCATGTAGCATGCAGGCGGGCGCGCGCAACCAGAGCCACTTGGGCTACCGGAGGCGTGCCTAAATCATCACCCAAGATACCTACTCAGCCAAAGACGCCCCTGCCGTCAGCAATGTTGGCACGAACTGGCTCAACACGCGGTTCCAACGGGTGATCGGCTGTTCTGCGATAAAGATTACGTCATTGGGGCGCATCTCCATCCGCGTAGCCAAAACGATATTGGCCGCATTGGAGCCATCCAGATGCCATGCGTTGACCAGATCGGGATTGCCCGGCTCAGGGGCCGCGCGCAGCACGAAAATCTGACGGGGATTGGCCTTCTCGTTGTTGAACCCTTCATTGGAGAAAAGCGCATCCGCAAGGCTGGCGTCATGCCCGAAGGGCAGCGCGAAGCGGGAGGGGCGGCGCACTTCGCCAGTGAGATAGACATAGTCGCGCTCCACCGCATCAAGCTCGATCTGATCGCGGAAATTGCTCCGTGCCTCGTCCAGAGCGGCGCGGCGCAGGCTCACTTCGGCATTCAGCTCGGCAAGCGATTGCGCGCGGTTCTGCTGGCGCAGCTCGGCCAGCAAGATCTGCTCCTGAAAATAGGCCTGCGCGCGTTCCAGCTCATATTCGGTATCCACAAAGACGCTGTCACCGCCCTGAAGCGGGGTCTTTTGCAGATCGGCCCGGCGCAGATATTCAGGCAGTGGAATCTGGTAAAGCGTGCCATCGCGGTAAATGCGGATCGAGGCGAAATCCATGTCGCGCGTATCGATCCCGCCCGCGGCGGCAATAGCCCTATCCAGCGTCAAAGGCGTCAACGTGATTGGCACCACCGTCGGCTGGGCCAGCGCACCACCCAGCGAAACCTGCCGCGAGTTGAACTCGGCGATCTCAAGGCTGAAGCTTGGGTCAATCTGGTTCTCGACGAGGCTCTGGAAGAGCGCGGCCTCGGCCTCTTCCAGCGTGAGGCCCGCGATTGCAACGCGTCCCACATCCGGAATGGCAATCGCGCCATCATCCTGCACGGTATAGCCCTGCCGCGCATTCTGTGCGGCCAGAAGCCCACTCAACTCCTCCACGGTGTTTCCCGCCGTTTTGGTGGCCAGAAGCAGCACATCGCCTATGCCGATTTCATAAGCACCCGCGGCAGGCGCCGGGGGCAGGCGCATTTCAAGGCTAGTGGGCCGGGTCTGACGGTCCAGCGAGGGGGCCGGTGCCGCACTGCCTGCGCTGACGTTCGCGCCGCCGCCCGCAGTGGCGCGAAATGCCGATGGCAGCGTCTTCGGCTGATAGGTGGAGCTGTTGGCCGCCCGCACGCTTTGAGCGGTCAGAGGCACAACGCGCACGGCGCCCTCGGCCTCGGTCACCTTGGGTGAGATATAAGCCACGCCACAACCCGAGAGAGCGCCAAGCCCAATCACCACTGTCAGTTGTTTCAACATATCTCTGCCCTGTTTTTATCGTTACGGCTGCCTGACCCAGCCATGCCCCCAATCGCCTTAATCTTTCAAGACCAATGGGATGAACGGCCTTTCGAATGTTGCGGTTTGTGACCGTGATGTCGCATTCAGCCAACTGAACAGCACCCATAACCGTGTTTCAGACACCACCAAAGCAGAGGCTTTATCCCGCAATAAATCAACTTTAACGTGTGATTTAAGCAAGGTGCCGTCAATTTATGACACGGATTACCCTACCAAGACCGCCTGAATGGAGACCAGTGTTGAAGATCGTGATCACCGGCGCGTCCGGCTATGTGGGCAGGCAACTTGTCCTTCTTTTGGAGCAGAGCGGCGCGGAGCTTCTGCTGGTCGGCCGGGACGCCGAGAAGCTAGCGAAGCTTTTCCCGGGCCGTAATGCTTGCACGATTGAAAGGTTGGCTCACCTTGCCGAAGGCTACGACGCCTTCGTGCATTTGGCGGTGGTGAACACTGATGCGCAGGTATCCAGTGGAGTTTTCCAATCCGTGAACGTCGATCTCGCCCGACGTATGGTCGAGATCTGCCAAGATGCGGGCATTGAACAGTTCTACAATATCTCCTCGATCCACGCTTTGGATGCACGGCATGACACGCCCTATGCCCAGAGCAAACGCGCAGGCACAGCCAGCCTTGAGGAGGTCAGCGGCCTCAACGTGATCAACCTCTACCTGCCTTTCGTGCGCGGCACGCGTTGGAACGGCAAGCTCTCGTTTCTGAACAGCCTGCCACCGGTTTTGGCAGGGCCTTTGGCATCCTGCCTGCTGGCGCTGAAACCTTCGGTGAGCGTTGAAAAACTGGCCGCCTACGTTCTGAGCGCCCCGGAAGATAGTGCCAAGACCATTATCCTATCGGATGGCCAGAGCGGCAATGCCACCTTCAATGCCCTCAAACGCGTCGTAGACCTCGTTTTCGCCTTCACCGTCATACTCTTCCTCTGGTGGGCGCTTTTAATCGTCTGGGCCTTGATCCGCGCAGGCTCCCCCGGTCCGGGCCTTTTTGCGCAAGAGCGTGTCGGCCAGCACGGCAAGACATTCCTATGCTACAAATTCCGCACAATGCAGCAAGGCACAGTGCAAGCGGGGACCCATGAAGTCTCCGCCGCCTCCATCACACGGATTGGACATTTCCTGCGGCGTAGCAAGATCGACGAACTGCCACAGGTCTGGAACATCCTGCGCAATGAGATCAGCCTGATCGGCCCGCGCCCCGGCCTGCCGGTGCAAACGGCGCTTTTTGAGGCGCGCCAAGCCCGTGGCGTCTTTGCCGTCAAACCCGGCATCAGCGGCCTTGCCCAGATCAACGATATCGACATGAGCGACCCGGAAAGACTGGCAGACTGGGACGCGCGCTATATTGCGCTGCAATCGCTGCTCTTGGACGCCAAGATCATCATGGCCACTCTCATAGGCAAAGGGCGCGGCGACCGGGCCGCGACGTCGAAAGCTTAAGTCCGCACATTCCATTTCTGCCCGAGGGTCTTGCGCCTATGCGTCCCGGTGGTGTCAATGGGCGGGTAGATCGCAGGGAGGCCACTCATGGGCGCGCGTAAAGGTATCATTTTGGCAGGCGGCACCGGTTCGCGGCTGTTTCCCATCACCGGAGCCGTATCCAAGCAATTGATGCCCATCTACGACAAGCCGATGATCTATTTTCCGCTGTCGGTGCTCATGCTGACGGGTATTCGCGAGGTTGCCGTGATCACCACCCCCGAGGATCAGCCGCAGTTCCGCCGCCTTCTGGGCGACGGCGCGCAATGGGGTCTCAGCCTCACATATGTAACACAGCCCTCACCTGACGGGCTGGCCCAAGCCTATCTTCTGGCCGAAGATTTTCTGGACGGCGCGCCTTCGGCCATGGTGCTGGGCGACAACATCTTCTTCGGCCACGGCCTGCCCGATCTTCTCGCCGCTGCCGATGCCAAGGACGCGGGCGGCACCGTCTTCGGCTACCGCGTCTCGGACCCAGAGCGCTACGGCGTCGTGGCGATGGATGCCTCTGGGGCTGCGGTAGATATCGTGGAAAAGCCTGCCAAGCCGCCCTCCAATTATGCCGTCACCGGCCTCTATTTTCTCGATGCCAGCGCGTCTGAGCGCGCCCGCTCCATCACGCCTTCCGAGCGTGGCGAGCTGGAGATTACCACGCTCTTGCAAAGCTATCTGCGCGAGGGCGCTTTGTCGGTGCAGCAAATGGGGCGCGGCTATGCGTGGCTCGACACAGGGACCCATGGCAGCCTTCTGGATGCCGGTAATTTCGTGCGCACCTTGCAAAGCCGCCAGGGCCTGCAGGCAGGCTGCCCCGAGGAGATTGCTTTTGAGCAAGGCTGGATCGACGCAGACGCTTTGCGCGCGTTGGCCATGCGCTATGCAAAGACGGATTACGGCACCTATCTCCTAGGCCTTCTGGCCGAAAGTTAGAGCGCGCGCACAACTTCTGCCAGCGCCTCCCGCCAATCTGGCTGCGTGATGCCAAATTCAGTCTCTATCTTGGCGCAATCGAGCCGGGAATTCAGCGGGCGCTGCGCGGGGGTGGGATAGTCAGACGTGGGGATATCCTCCACCGCTACATCGCGGCCAGAAGCTTTGAAAATAGCGCGGGCGAAATCTGCCCAGCTTACCGCGGGCTGGCCAGCATAGTGATAGGTTCCGCCCGCATGACCGGCCTGCATCGCGGCCTCCATTTGCAAAAGCGCGTCGGCAATCCCTGCCGCAGGGGTCGGGCAACCAACCTGATCAGCCACTACGCGCAATTGGCTATGCGTCTCAGAAAGGCGCAGCATGGTTTTCACAAAATTCGCGCCAGAGGCCGAAAAGACCCACGCCGTGCGCAAGATCACATGTCGCCCCCCTGCCGCGCGCACCGCCTCTTCCCCAGCCAGCTTGCTGCGCCCATAGGCGCTGATCGGCCCCACCGGGTCCTCCTCGCTCCAAGGCGCCACACCGCCACCCGCAAAGACGTAATCGGTGGAGATATGCAACAACGGGATGTTCCGCGCCGCTGCCACCTCGGCCATCGCGCCGGGCGCAGCCGCATTGACAGTAGTGGCCAAAGCCTCTTCCGCCTCGGCCTTATCAACCGCAGTGAAGGCCGCCGCATTGATCACCGCGCGGGGTGCATGCGTCTCTATGGCGGCTCGAACCACCCCCAAATCCGTCAGATCCGCCTGATCGCGCCCCAGCGCCAGAACGTCGCCCCGGGCGCGCAATTCCCGCGCCACCTGTCCCGTCGCACCAAAGACCAGAAGCAGCCCGCTCATGCTTTCTTCTTAGCAAAAATACTCAAAATTCCCGCCCCTCATGCTTTACCCAGCCGTGTACCGACCCCGTCCCGGCCTTCCAGCGCGCGCCACCACGTCTCATTGTCGAGATACCACCGCACTGTGCGGCGCAGCCCTTCTTCCACCGTCACGGAAGGCCGCCAGCCAAGCTCACCGCGCATCCGCGCGGGATCAATCGCATAGCGCGCATCATGCCCGGGCCGGTCTGCCACGAAGGTGATCAGATCGCTATACGGCACGGGCCCGGGGCGCATCTCATCCAGAATCCCACAAATCTGGCGCACCAGATCGAGATTGCTGAGCTCATTCTCCCCGCCAATATTATAGCTCCGGCCAACAGCGCCTTTCGCCAGCACAGTCAGCAAAGCATCTGCATGATCCTCCACATAGAGCCAGTCGCGCACATTGGCGCCGGTGCCATAGATTGGGATGTAGCGCCCTGCGAGGGCATTGAGAATGACCACAGGGATGAGCTTTTCAGGGAAGTGATAAGGCCCATAATTATTGGAGCAATTGGTCAGCAAAACCGGCAAGCCATAGGTCTCACCCCACGCCCGGACAAGATGGTCGCTTGCTGCTTTTGAAGCGGAATAGGGACTGTTTGGTGCATAAGGCGTGTCTTCAGTGAACTGGCCTTCGGGGCCAAGCGAGCCGTAAACCTCATCCGTCGAGACATGGTGGAACCGGAACGCGGCGGGGCGCCCAGCACCCTCCCAAAACGCGCGCGCGGCCTGCAAGAGTGTGTAGGTGCCAGTCACGTTAGTGTCGATAAACGCGCCCGGCCCGTCGATGGAGCGGTCCACATGGCTCTCGGCGGCCAGATGCAGCACGGCGTCGGGCCGGTGCTGTGCAAACACCCGCGCCAAAGCACTCGCATCGCGGATATCGGCATGCTCAAAAACATAGCCCGGCGCATCCGCCACGGGGGCCACATTCTGCAAACACGCCGCGTATGTCAGCGCATCGAGGTTCACGACGCTATGCCCGCGCGCCACAGCCAGCCGCACCACGGCCGAGCCGATGAAACCCGCGCCGCCCGTCACCAGAAGCTTCATCGCGCGTCCTCATATACAAAGGGGCTGTCCAATGTGGCAAAGCCGGGTGCGGCGGCATCCTTGGCCGAAAGCTGCGCCTGATCACGCCCAACGCCCCAGTCAATCCCGAGATCCGGGTCATCAAAGGCCAGTGCCCGGTCACAATCCGGCGCGTAGTAATCCGAGCATTTATAGATGATCTCCGTCCCCGGCGCTCGGGTGACGAAACCATGGGCGAACCCCGCATGGATCAGGACCTGACGCCCGTTCTCGAAGCTCAGATCGCATCCGATCCACTGGCCATAGGTCGGGCTGCCCCGTCGGATATCCACCGCCACATCCCAAAGCGCCCCGCGCCCGCAGCGCACAAGCTTGGCCTGCGCATGGGGGGGCGTCTGGAAATGCAGCCCCCTCACCGTGCCGGACGCCTCGGAGACCGAATGGTTGTCCTGCACGAAATCGATGTAGATATCCGCTGCCTCCATCCGCGCCCGGTTCCAGCTTTCGGAGAAAAATCCGCGCGCGTCACCATGGCGCTGCGGCGTCAGGATCAGCACGCCCTCCAGCGCTGTCGTCTCAATCTGCATCCTGCTCTCATCCTCTATCCGGTTGATACGTCACCAACGTTTATCCCACCCCTAGCAACAAAGGGCGCGCCCTCAAACCACGGATTGGCAAGCGGTGCGATATGCGCAACACTGATACCCAAAAGAACGGGCAGAGCAAAACACTATGACACGAGTCCTTATCACCGGCAGCGCCGGATTTATCGGTTTTCACCTCGCACAGCTTTTGCTGGAGGAGGGGCACAAGGTGCATGGGTTCGACGCGCTCACCAATTACTATGAGGTGGCGCTGAAAGAGGCACGCCGCGCGCAGCTCTCGCCGCATCCGAATTATTCCGACACGGTGGCGATGATCGAGGATATGGACACGCTCACTGCCGCCTGCGATGCGTTCAAACCGGAAGTGATCGTCCATCTCGCGGCGCAGGCGGGTGTGCGCTACTCCCTTGAGAACCCGCGCGCCTATATCGAAACTAATCTTGTCGGCAGCTTCAACGTGATGGAGATGGCGCGCGTGCATAACGTGCAGCACTTGCTGATGGCCTCCACCTCCTCAGTCTACGGCGCAAACACCACCATGCCCTACGCCGAGACGCATAAGGCCGATCACCCGCTGACGATCTATGCCGCCACGAAAAAAGCCAATGAGGCGATGGGTCATTCCTATGCGCATCTACACGACCTGCCTACGACCATGTTCCGCTTCTTTACCGTCTATGGCCCTTGGGGGCGGCCGGATATGGCGCCGTTCAAATTCACCAAGGCTATCCTCGAAGGCAGCCCGATAGACATCTACAATCACGGAGATATGTTTCGTGATTTCACCTATGTGACCGATCTGGTGCGAGGTATTTGCGGCCTGATCAGTGCGGCCCCGGTGCGGCCCAAGCGCCCCGAGGATATCACGCCAGGCGACAGCCTTTCGCCCGCCGCACCCTGGCGGGTGGTCAATATCGGCAATTCGCAAAAGGTGCGGTTGTTGGATTTCATCGAGGCGATTGAGGCCGCGGCGGGCAAGCCTGCGATCCGCAATTACATGGATATGCAAAAGGGTGATGTGCCCGCCACATGGGCCGATGCAGACCTGCTACACCGCCTGACCGGCTATCGCCCCAAGACGGACATCCGCGACGGCATGGCGCGCACGGTCGCGTGGTATCGCGGGCATTACGGGGTCTAGCCCACCTTCTCGATGGCAGCCACCACACTCGCCACCACGGATTTCAATTGCGCGTGGTTCTCGGCCTCGCCCATGACGCGGATGAGCGGCTCGGTCCCCGATTTGCGGATCAAAAGCCGCCCCGACGTGCCAAGGGTTTTCTCGCCCGCCGCAATCGCATCCTGCACCGCACCCGCCTCCAGCGGATCGCTCCCTTTGGAGAACCGCACATTGCTGAGCATCTGGGGGATTGGCGTGAAGACGCGTCCCAGCTTGCTGGCCTTCTGGCCCGTCTCGACCATCGCGGCCAGCACCTGAAGCGCCGCAATCAGCCCGTCACCCGTGGTAGCATAATCTGTCATCACAAGATGGCCCGACTGCTCCCCGCCGAGGTTGAAGCCCTCGCTGCGCATTTTCTCGACCACATAGCGGTCGCCCACCTGCGTGCGCTCCAGCGCGATGCCAAGCCCCTCCAGATGCCGCTCCAACCCGAGATTGGACATGACCGTGGCAACAAGCGTGTTGCCGGCCAGACGCCCATCAGCGGCCCAGCGCGTGGCGATAAGACCCATCAACTGGTCCCCGTCGATCACCTGGCCCTTTTCATCCAAAAGGATCAGCCGGTCGGCATCGCCATCAAGGCAGATCCCCACATCGGCGCGCGTCTCCCGCACCCGCTGTGCTGCGGCCTCGGGATGGGTAGAGCCGCATTTGGCGTTGATGTTGAACCCGTCGGGATCGGTGCCGATGCGGATCACTTCGGCGCCGAGTTCCCACAGCACGGCGGGCGCGACCCGGTGGGCAGCACCATTGGCGCAGTCGATGACCACGCGCAGCCCATCAAGGCGCAGCTGCCGCGGGAAGGTCGTCTTGGCATATTCCACATAGCGCGCACCGCTGTCGTCGATCCGCTTGGCGCGGCCGATATTCTCAGGGTGCGAAAGGCTGACACCAGTGCCCAAAAGGCGCTCAATCTCCGTCTCGGCCTCATCCGAGAGCTTGAACCCATCAGGCCCGAAGAACTTGATGCCATTGTCGGAGGCCGGGTTGTGGCTGGCCGAGATCATCACGCCCACATCGGCGCGCATCGAGCGGGTGAGATAGCCCACGGCCGGCGTTGGCACGGGCCCGAGCAGAAAGACATTCATCCCCGTGGAGGTGAAGCCCGCCTGAAGCGCGCTTTCGATCATATAGCCCGAAAGGCGCGTGTCCTTGCCGATGACGACCCGGTGATCCTGATGATCGCGGCGGAAATAGCGCCCTGCGGCGGCAGCGAGGCGCATGGCAATCTCAGCAGTCATAGGGTGAGTATTGGCGCGCCCGCGCACACCGTCCGTGCCGAAAAGCGATCGTGTCATGGGGACGTCTCCTGTGATGGGCTCATGCGCAGATGTGCTTACGCGCGGCGGGCGGGGCTGTCCAGTTTGGTGGTGCGTCAAGGGCCGGGACGGCTCAGAGAAACCGGCACTGACCTGCGCTGAGTGCGGCCGCCGTCAGCCGCCCAGAATGATGTAGATATGTACGGACTCTTGGGACACTTCCTGTAAATTCCCTGATTTGGGATGGAGGAAGTATTCATGACGAACGAAGAACGCGACATTCAACGCAAACTTAAGGTGCTCCAGCACGCGGAGAAGATCGGCAATGCCCACAAAGCTTGCCGGTATTTTGGCGTCGGCAGGTCCAGCTTTTATAGGTGGCGTGATGCATACCAGTGAAGTGGTCCGGCAAATTCGGACAGCGTGCTAAGATGTATCCAACACTGATGAA
>ERZ887942.1517-NODE-1517-length-15791-cov-5.327339_pt1 | contig 15791 bp, 17 predicted proteins | sample MGYA00521099_ERZ887942 | MGnify/ENA primary metagenome ERZ887942 (study PRJEB32303, sample SAMEA104408605) | aquatic metagenome | biome: Brackish water; feature: Pelagic; material: water | place: Baltic Sea | collected 2014-06-07T06:48:00 | depth 16,251 m ... | reverse complement strand
TGCATAACGGATAAGGTCGAAAACAGCGTATTGTTGTCGATCACCGTCCAACCAGTTTCCAGAATGCCAGCCACGCGCAGTTCACGTGGTAGCATGACTTCTTCTTGCTTGAATTTCTCTATAATCAGCGGTGACACCACTTCCAGCATGTCCCCACGATAAGCCCCTATCTTGCGGGCCAACCCAGAGCTGATGATTATCGAATCATCGTCCAGGTCATCGATCGTACCTGACGTCAGAAATTGTTCGAACGGAATGACCTCGGCTTCCAGATTCACATCGATACCACGAATGGCCGGGAACACAGGAATATTTCTATTTTGCACCATCACGAATCCATAGGCGTAAGGCGCGACCGCTTGAACGACTTTTTCTCCTTCGTATTCGGTTTGGAGAACCGATTCCATAACGCCGTCATAATCATAAATAACCGATCCAGCTTCCACACGGATGTCACCCGAGGTTTCAACAATCTTGTCGCGGATCTCTTTTTGAAACCCGTTCATGACCGTAAGCACGACCACCAGCACGCAAACCCCAAGGCTTACCCCTAAAACAGATAGAACCAGGTAGAACGATGCAAAGCGCCCGGATGGGAACAGTTGTTTTACGGCTAAATAAAGATACCAAGGCATGAGCTAGAAGTTAGGAGCTAGAATTTAGAAAGCTAGCATTAAACGAACATCCACTTAACCTCCGGCACACCTGACGCCACATGGTGATGTTATCTTATTGACCGCCCTTTAATCGACTATTCACCACTCACCTCTTCGGATTCCACTTGCTGAACCTTGGACGGTCTCAACGCGGGGAAAAGTATCGTGTCGCGAATATTAGCAGCGCCAGTCAGCAGAATAATGAGGCGATCAATACCGACTCCCATACCACCTGCGGGCGGCATTCCCTGTTCCATGGCTGTCAAAAACTCCGTGTCGAGATCCTGCGTCTCTTCACCCACCTGGGCTTCGAACATCTCTTTCTGGATAAACGGATCATTTTGCTCAGAGTAAGCCGGAGCAATCTCCTGTCCATTGATACAGAGTTCAAAGACATCGAGAACACCCGAGTCTTCCTGATTGATTTTCGCCAGAGGACACAACTCCTTAGGAATATGAGTCACAAAGGTTGGCTGGATCAAGGTCGGCTCAATTAGTTTCTCAAAGACATTATTGGTCACTTCGTAGTCTTCGAGCTCAGGATTTACTTGAATTCCCAACTCTTTGGTAGCGGCCAGTTTTTCCTCAGTGGATTTGCTAAACCAATCGGCATCCTTGGTAGCTTCGAGTATCAGATCTTTGTATGATAATTCACGCCATTCACCACCCAGTTCGATCTCCACGCCTTCGGAATTTGTAATTTTGGTGGTACCCAAAACATCGTTACAGATAGTTTGGACCATTCCGTGAATCAAGTTCATCATGCCACGGAAGTCACTGTAGGCCTGATACACCTCCAACATGGTAAACTCTGGATTGTGGCGGCGGGAGAGGCCTTCATTGCGGAATACGCGTCCGATTTCGAACACTCGATCAAAGCCGCCCACCAACAACCGCTTTAGATGAAGCTCTAACGCAATGCGTAAATAGAAGTCGCAATCGAGAGCATTGAAATGCGTTACGAAAGGACGGGCCGCTGCTCCACCTGCGATGTGATGGAGGGTCGAGGTTTCCACTTCCATAAAATCCTGGGCTTCGAGGTACCGACGAATGCAAGAAATGATCGCACTGCGCTTTTTGAAACGCTCACGACTCTCTTCATTCACAATCAGATCGAGGTGACGGTTACGGTAGATGGTATCGCTATCGGACAGTCCGTGCCACTTTTCAGGCAGCGGGCGCATCGACTTTGATACAATCGCATAATCTGTTACCCGAACGGTGATCTCGCCAGTCTTGGTGACAAACAAAGGTCCTGAGACGCCGATGATGTCGCCAATGTCGTGCTTACGGAGCTTGAAATATTTTTCCTCACCGAGCTCGTCGCGTTTGGCGTAGATCTGGATCTTCCCATCACGGTCGAGAAGCTTGGCGAACATGGCCTTCCCCATTACGTTGAGGTTTGTAATCCGACCCGCGATTGAAACCTCAGCCTGAGCAACTTCTTCACCCTCTTCTTCAGGTTTATACAATGCCTTCGCCGTAGTAGAGGTATGGGCTTGATCCCAATTCTGACGAAAGGGATCGATCCCCTCCTCACGCAACTTATTCAACTTTGCCAAACGAACGGCAAAGAGATCGTGGGAATTGTCCGAAGTATTATTGCTCATGGTCGTGGTAAAAAACGCGCAACCATGAACAGCGCTCCGAGAAAGCGCAACGGAAAATCTGGAAGGTTCTAAGGCACTTAGCAGCCTAAAGCTAGGCAGCCGTTGGAGCTTTCAAATCGTCGTAGAAATTACCAAGGCTCGTAGCAAAGTAAGGAGCCACCCAAAGCATTCCGATGAATAATGTAAATACGGTCAGCAGCGCCCAGCCATAAAATACCAAAAACATCATAAACAACTTTTTCTTATGCCCCTTGGTGATCTCCATACTTTCCTTCAGCGCATTCACTGCTCCCAACTCCGGATTATCCACAGCAACGTAGAACGACATAGAAAACATGAGATAAATGATGAACGATCCGATCAGAATCCCAATGACCATAATCACCAGTCCAATCCAAAACAAGGGATTTGCTTCCACAGAACCCCCGGAACTCATGCCGCTGAGGCCCCCATGATGATCCCACCAGGAATCGCTGCCACCAACGTGACTACAATCGAAATCAGATAAAGTAATACGTATAAGAGAAACCCTAAAAGAAAGTTAGAGAACCCATTAAAAAGTTGACCGAACTCCGGATCTGCATTCCTAGAGCGCCTAAGAAAATATTCAACGACTCCGAGTATCAGTGGCCCGCTGCAGGCTATCATCACGAAAAAACCCAGTATAGGAATAAGACTACCGGCCATCATAAGCAAGTAAGCCACAATGACCACTCCGATGGCAGGTCCCCAGTTGCCTTTGAGTGACGCGAGCGCCGCAGCTCTTAGGTCCGGATGGGAGTCTGTCCTCCGGTGCCTCCCTTAAATCCAGGAATGGCTGATGCCCCTGAGGCCGCCGCCACGGGCTCGGCAGTTTCCACCGGCGCTCCCCCTTCGGTCGGCTGCGGCTCCGAGAAAACGGATCCGTATGAAACCCAGTCATCAAGACCCTCCCGCCAGACTAAGTCATTCGCGGTAATCTCGCCAGATGCATAGAGTTGTTTGAGGTCGCCTTCGGAAATTGGCCCCAGTTGTTGGCCATCTATAGCGTAATGCCAGTTCATAATTAAGAGAGTTTGAAATTTAGATGAGAGAGTTAAATCGCCGAAAAACCGACTCTAAATATCTTCCATCTAGCCACTGAGTGTGCAAGCTGTAAATCTGACGCTTCAGTATAAAAAAGCATCCAATTCGCGGATACAACGGTGTGTTTATTTGGCCTCAATCCAAAAAAGCTCTAAAAAGACTTGTGTGTTATGTGCGAGATCCTTTTTCATACACCTTCGTTTGGCGAATCTTCCCGCCAAGCGCGAGTCCGCACCCGCAATTTTCTGAGAGTCCTATAATGTACCGTCTTGTCATCTTCTTGCTGCTATTTGGCATCTGGATTATATTTTCTGGTCAGTTTGATTATTTTCACCTCTCTCTAGGACTCATTTCTTGCGGTATCATTACAGCGATTTCTTCGAGTTTTTTCTTCTCTAACCGCAGCAAGAGCTTCGGAACACGACTGGGAGAGCTGATGCGTCTTCCTGGCTACTCCTTTTGGTTACTCTGGCAAATTATACTTTCCAACGTCCACATTCTTAAGATGGCGCTTACTCCGGGAGAGATCAAAGAACTCGACCCCAGCCTGGTTCGGATCAAAACGAATCTGAAAACCGATTTTGGGAAATACGCCCTCGCAAATTCGATTACGCTTACCCCCGGAACCATCACCATCGAAATTGATGGCGACGAAATGCTGATCCACTCGATCAGCAAGCACACTGCCAAAGGGGTTAAAGACGACACGATGGAGCGCAAAGTCGCCCGCGTGTTTGAGGGAGGAGGTCAATAGAAGATGGAAAACTTTATCGCCTATGCAGGGGTAGCGATTCTGGCGTTGATGTTACCGATCATGTATCGGATTATCGCAGGCCCGACAGCGATCGACCGAATCGTCGCGGTAAATGTCATTGGAACGAAGACCGCTGTGCTCCTGATTATCATCGGGATGATCTTTGAACGTGTGGAGATGTTTGTAGACTTCGCTCTCACCTATGCGCTACTTAATTTCATCGGATCTATAGCCGCAGCCCGGTTCTTAAACCGGGTCAACCCCACAAAATCTTTCACAGCCATGGAGGCAGAGGAGTCGAAAGAATGATTATCGATACCATCAGCATCTGTCTCATCTGCATCGGCATTGTATTCTTTATTGGTGGAGCAGTTGGTATTTTGCGTTTCCCAGACTTCTATACCCGTATGCACGCTGCCGGCAAAGGCGATACCTGCTCGATGTTTCTGATTCTGCTGGGATTGGGTTTGTATCAACTCCATGAACCGACTCTGGCCAATTTCCTGGTTTTCGGGAAAATCATGTTCATCACCATCTTCATCATGGTAACGAGTCCAACCAGCACCCACGCATTAATAAAAGCTGGTTTTGAAGAAGGTATCAAGATGTGGACCCGCAACGGTGAAAAGAAAGGAAACGTCAAGTGATCTGGATTTTTGACATGATCATCCTGATCTTTTTGATCCTCACGGCGTTTATTTCACTCCGGGTTAAGGATCTCCTGAGTGCAGCGATGATCTTTGGTGTCTATAGCCTTCTCATGTGTCTACTATGGGCAGGCATGGGTGCTGTTGACGTGGCTTTCACTGAAGCTGCTGTTGGCGCCGGAGTCAGTGCCGTATTCTTGATTTCAACTATTTTGCGAACTTCAAGGAGGTCTTCAGATTGAAATTCCTAGGATTACTCACCGTATTAATAACTGGATTTCTGCTCATCCAAGCCGAACGGGATTTTCCTGATTGGGGAGATGTTAACTCTCCTGCCAGCAGTTATAAACTGTCTCAGCACTACATCACGCAGACCTTTGCTGAAACGAGCGTCCCCAACATGGTAACTGCCGTGCTAGCTGACTACCGTGGCTATGACACGATGTTCGAGACCGTTGTAATTTTTACGGCTGGCATCGCCATCATTGGAATCCTCCGGGTATTCGGTTCCAATATTAAACCCGACCACCCAGAAGTGGTGTTAACGAAAAAGAAACCAGACCTAATCGTTGAGACCACCTGCCGTTTATTGATTCCGATCATTCAGCTCTTTGCACTCTACGTGGTTGCTCATGGTCACCACAGTCCGGGCGGCGGATTCCAGGGAGGTGTAATCTTTGGAGCGAGCTTTATCCTGTTGGCTTTGGCGCGCGATTTGCAATACGCTCAGCAGTGGGTACCTGAAAACCGAATACTCAATCTGGCCGGAATCGGAATATTCATCTACGCTGGCTTTGGTGTAGCTTCCTTATTACTGGGAGGAAACTTTCTCGATTACGGAGTCCTCACTGCAATCATACCCGGTGATGTGAAGGACGCACACTCGCACAGCATGCTCGGTGTTGAAATCGGTGTCGCATTCACAGTAACGGCCATCATGTTTTCTATTTATTCAAGCCTTTCCTCGAACGGACACATGAAGGAGGGCATTTAGACGATGGTAGCCATTGAAGCATTAGCAGATAAATTTAATTACTGGGTCTACATCGTCATCATGATGATCGGGCTCTATGCCATGGTTTCAAAAAACAACCTGATCAAAAAGCTGATCGGGATGTCTGTTTTTCAAACCGCCATCATTCTCTTTTACGTATCCATAGGCTACAAGGACGAGGCAACCATCCCGATCCTGTATCATGACCAAGTTCATGGAGCTCATCATGCCGAAGAAGGCGACCACTCAGACGAGGGAGCTCACCACGACGAAACGCATGCGATGGAGGCGATCGCCAAAGAAGCGACGCATCACGGCAATGACCATGCTGTCGATGCTGACCACGCCGAAGTAGATGAACATGAAGCAGATCACGTAATCGATGCCCACGTAATGCACAATGAGTCTGACCACGCATTTGAAGCGGGGCACGGCGGACTCGACATCGATCCCAACCAATTTGAAAATCCACTTGTTCACGTATTGATGCTGACTGCAATTGTTGTCGGCGTGGCAACCCTCGGAGTGGGGCTTGCCATTACGCAAAAGCTTTACGGTGAATTTGGGACGATTGAGGAGCACGAAATCATAGAACAGTTGAGGACCGGAAATGACTGAGCAGGCTCCTATACTCATATTACTATTCCCTTTCCTGACTGCCATATTCGTGGCACTGCTCGGGGCGAAGGTCCCCGCAGCTAGCTGGCCATTGACCATCGCCAGCCTCGGAGCATCGATATGCGCCACGCTCACGACATTGATACAAGTTCTGGAAAACGGCACCATTCGTTATTACGTCGGTGGCTGGGCGCCCCCATTTGGAATCGAATTGAGAATCGACGGACTCAACGCTCTGGTGGCCGTAACCGTTGCCACAGTCGCGTTTCTCGGCGCCATCTACTCTAAAGATCGTGTAGAATCTGAAACTGAGAACAAAGGTCCTCAGTATTACGCGCTTTACCTACTCCTTGCCGCTGGTCTGCTCGGAATCGTTATCACTGGAGATGCATTCAATCTGTATGTGTTGCTAGAAATTGCGGCGCTGACGAGTTACGCACTCCTTGCCATGGGTAATAAGCGCGCAACCTTGGCGGCGTTTAAATACCTGATTATGGGAACGATCGGGGCCTCCTTCTATCTCTTGGGAGTCGGTTATTTATACATTAAGACCGGTTCCTTGAATATGGTAGATATTCAAGAGCAGCTTATCGCCAACGGGCTCCAGGATTCTTCAACAGTGCAAGTAGCATTCATCATGATTACAGTTGGCCTGTGGGTGAAGATGGCGTTCTTTCCCCTCCACGCTTGGTTACCTAATTCCTATGCATTTGGCCCGACGACTAGTAGCAGTATCATGGCTCCTTTGGTAACCAAAGTGATGATTTACGTTATGGTAAGAATGGTGCTAACGGTCTTCGGCCCCGTGTACGCATTTGAGGTTCTTGATTGGGGTAACATCGTTGTCTGGCTAGCTGTCATCGCCATACTCGCTGGCTCGATTGGCGCTCTCGCCCAAAAGGATCTGCGCAAAATGCTTACTTTCCTGATCATCGCAGAAGTCGGCTACATGGTCGGCGGCGTTTGGCTAGTCGATGAAACCGGTATGACAGGTGCGATTTATCACATCATAAGTGACGCCTTCATGACCCTATGTGTATTTCTGTTCGCCGGAATCGTTTTTGCAAAAACGGGTGCTCGGGATATATACGCAGTTGACGGACTTTTTAAGAAAATGCCGATCACCATGATCGGATTCATCGTAGGAGCATTCTCCTTGATCGGAATTCCGCCTACGGCTGGCTTCTTCAGTAAGTGGTATTTGATTCAAGGCGGAATCAACTCCGGAAACTGGGAGTACGTCATCGCCCTGCTGATCTCTAGCTTGGTCAACGCAGTCCTATTTTTCCGCATCATTGAGATCGCCTACTTCGGTAAGAAACCCGCTGAAGGCCACATTCATCATCACGGTGACGATCACACCAAGATCTCTGAGGCTCCAATTACCCAGCTAATCCCACTCTTGGGAACCGCGGCCATCATTTTGCTCATCGGAATCTTTAACAAAGACCTGGTTGCAGTGATTCAGGACTTCCTCGAACCTTTTAACCTGGTAGCCGGTATCCGCTAGTATGAATCCTGCAATTACCAGCAGCACTCCCCTACTCGCCTGTCTGGCCTCTCTGGCAGCAGTGCTCCCGATTCTATTATTGAGAAAGTCCCCAAATCTGCGGGAAAGCGCCACTTTTGTAGCGGGGTTCATTAAGTTCGGGTTAGTGGTTTCGATGCTACCAACAATCTTGGGTGGAACACAGATCGAATACACCCTTTGGCAAATCCTTCCAAATCTATCGATCGCCTTCCGCGTGGATGGATTAGGGATGCTGTTTGGGTTGGTTGCATCCAGCCTCTGGATATTAACCTCACTTTATACGATTGGCTACATGCGTGGCCTCAAAGAGCATTCACAAACCCGCTTTGTCGCATTCTTTGCAGTATCCCTTTCAGCGACGATCGGCGTGGCGTTTTCTGCCAATCTCTTTACCCTTTATCTCTTTTACGAGATGCTGTCCCTGGCCACTTACCCATTAGTAACTCACCACCAGGACAAGGAAGCAAGAACCGGCGGACGCACCTATCTTTCTTACCTTCTTTCTACATCCATAGGATTTGTGCTTCCAGCAATGATCTTTGTATTCCTGAAGACAGGAAGCAGTATGGAGTTCGCTGAAGGAGGGTTCCTTGCTGGTCATGTCAGTGGAAAGGAAGCGCTCATACTACTTCTCCTGTTCACCTTCGGTTTTGCGAAGTCTGGACTCATGCCATTTCACTCCTGGCTACCCGCTGCTATGGTTGCTCCAACCCCGGTCAGCGCACTCTTACACGCAGTGGCTGTCGTAAAAGTCGGTGTGTTCTGCGTGATTCGCGTTTTCACCGGAGTCTTCGGTTTGGAGTTCCTCAAAACCATGGATATCGCTACGATCATTGCATGGGCAGCGGCATTCACGATTGTGGTCTCTTCGCTGATCGCTCTAACCCAAGATAATCTAAAACGCCGCTTGGCGTTCTCAACCATTGGTCAGCTTTCCTACATCATTCTTGGAGTCGCACTGCTCAGTGATCGAGCCGTCATAGGATCCATGGCCCACATCGCCATGCACGCGGTAGGAAAAATCACGCTCTTCATGTGTGCGGGAGCCATTTTTGTAGCTTCCGGCAAAAAATACATCAGTCAAATGGATGGTCTCGGCAAAAAAATGCCGATCACCTTTGCTGCATTCACGATCGGATCCCTGAGTGTAATCGGACTACCTCCCACGGGTGGACTGATTAGTAAGTTTTATTTGGTAACCGGTGCCATGGACGCTGGCCAAACCGCTCTATTAATTGTGTTTTTGGTAAGCACTATGCTCAACGCAGCCTATCTGCTTCCCATTGGTTACCGCGCATTTTTCCCAAAAGACCCAGAGCTAGCTCGCCAACCGTTTTCCTGGAAAAACACAGAAGAGGCCTCCCTCCCTTGCGTGTTGCCGCTCTGCATCACCGCCGGCCTCGCACTTGTTTTGTTTATAAAACCACAATTTCTACTAAACCTTGCCGGCCTAATGGTCGGCCACGGCGGATAATTTGAACGATGAGTAATCCAAAAAAAGAATTCGATTGGTTTGATCATCCCTCTTCGAGGAGGCTCCTCTGGTGGTTACTGTGGATCCTTTGTGGGCTGTCGATCATTGCGGAGTTTTTTATTCACCGCCACCCGCACTTTTCCATCGATGGTTTCTTTGGATTTTACGCAGTGATAGGATTTGTAGGCTGCGCAATCATGATTCTAGCAGCGAAGGGACTGGGTATTTGGTTAAAGCGCAAAGACAATTACTACGGCGAACCTGAAGAAACTCAACTACCGGAGGACATCGATGGGGATCTTCGATAATTTACCACCGGCAGTCCTGCTTTTCGTAGGTGCTTGTATCGTTCCCCTGCTCAAAGGGAAGGTTCGAAACACCTTCTTGATTCTAGTGCCGGTTGCCGTGTTCTTCTACATCATGAAACTCCCGATCGGGGACGGACTCTCATTTTCGTTCCTACCTAGTTTCGGAGAGATAGAACCACTGAGAGTTGATAAGCTAAGCAAGGCTTTCGGATACATTTTTACGATTAACGCGGCCGTCGCGATGCTCTTCGCCTTTTACGTTAAGAAGGCTTTTCAGAATACTTGGGCGCTCGTCTATATCGGATCTGCCCTCGGAGTAATCTTCGCGGGTGACCTGATAACTCTCTACATCAACTGGGAAATCATGGCAGTGAGCTCGACCTTTGTCATTCTGGCCAGGGATACAGAGAAAGCTAAAGGTGCCGCCTTCCGATACGTTCTGGTTCACATCTTCGGAGGACTGCTGCTTTTAGCTGGCATCGTCATGAATATCTCGGCTGGCAATGGCATTGCGTTCGACGGGTTTGCGTATGCAGATGCAAACATCGCGACCACTTTGATACTTTTAGGGTTTCTGGTGAATGCTGCGGCACCTGGTGTTTCTGCCTGGTTATCTGACTCCTATCCGGAGGCCAGCGTAACGGGCGGTCTTATTCTTAGTGCCTACACCACCAAAACTGCTGTTTATGTCTTGCTCAGGGGATTTTCAGGTTGGGAACCACTCATTTGGGTTGGCTGCGCCATGACAGTCTTCGGAATCATTTACGCACTATTGGAGAACGATATGCGTCGAATCCTGGCTTATTCGATCATCAACCAGGTTGGCTTTATGGTCTGCGCCGCTGGAATCGGAACACAGATGGCGATCAGTGGAGCCACGGCCCACGCCTTTTGTCATATCATCTACAAGTCCCTGTTATGGATGTCAGCCGGAGCTGTCCTTTATAGAACTGGTAAGAGTAAGTGCACTGAATTAGGTGGTTTGTACAAAACTATGCCGCTGACCTTGATCTTTGGGACTATAGGAGCCTTAGCTATTTCCGCGGTACCATTCACCAGCGGGTTTACGAGTAAGACGATTATTATCGCAGCCACCGAACATGAGCACTTGCTGTGGCCATGGCTAATTTTAGAACTGGCATCTGCGGGTGTGTTCTTACACGCAGGCATAAAATTTCCGTACTTTGTATTCTTTAATGTCGATCGAGGGCTTCGTCCGAAAGAAGCCCCCAAGACCATGCTTGTGGCCATGGGAATTCTTGCGTTCCTCTGTATCTACATGGGTGTAAGAACAGAAGAGCTCTATAGCATATTACCTTACGCGGTGGATTACGAGGCTTACACCGTTCCCCACATAGTAACTCAGTCACAACTACTGATGCTATCGGCCTTGGTATTCTTCCTCTTTCTCCCAATGCTCAAACGGACGGCGACCATCAGTCTCGATACCGATTGGTTCTACCGTAAAGGCGGCAAGCTTTTCTACAAGCTGATGGACTCTAGCTTGAACGGCATAAATGCGGCTGTTCATAAATCCTTTATAGGGGGAATGGTTGCGTCGATCATTCGTATGGCTTCCGAAGGGCCTGCTAAAATCCTTATCCTCGTGATGACCCCTTATTGGGCCGTAAAGGGTATTGACGCCAGTCAACAAAAGGAACTCAGGAACGAAATACGAACCAGCGTTGAAACCGGAGCCTTTCCGATCGGTATCACTGCGTGGTTGTCGGTTCTCGTATTAGCGATTTTGTTCTTTTTCTAAACAGCCGATCAATTTCCTTCGCTGACCCATAATGCGAAAGACGCTTGCGATTTCTTTCGAACTCCTTGCCTTAGTGGCTCCTAATGAAACCGATCGACCCGGAACAGATTGTCCGACCTTTTCTGATAGAAGACTGGGGCAGCACCGAATACGGAACAGCTTTCGAAAAACAGAAGGCCTACGTAGCAGATAGACTTGCCGGTGCAAGAAAAGATACACTGATCTTCACCGAGCATGAGCCCGTCTACACAATGGGACTTCGAAAGGGGGCAGAATTGAATTTGGTATGGGATGAAAATACCTTATCCGAAAAAGGTATCGCACTTTACAAATCCAACCGCGGCGGCGATATAACCTATCATGGCCCAGGACAACTAACTACCTATGCAATCGTGAACCTTGATAAGCTCCGTGACCTGCATGCATATCTGCGCCTGATGGAAGACCTGCTGATCAAGATCGTCTGTCAATTCGGACTTAAAGCCGATCGACGAGAAGGAAAGACCGGTATTTGGATAGAAAAGCGGAAAATCGCTGCAATCGGAGTGGCAGTAAGATCATGGGTCACCTACCATGGGTTCGCTCTCAACGTGAATAATGACCTGGAAGCATTTTCGGGAATTGTACCCTGCGGGATCGTCGATGGAACCGTAACCTCCTTACGAAAAGAACTTGGTTTTCCCGTTGAAATGGAAGAAGTGAAAGGCGTAGTGTGCCAAGCTTTTCTGGAAACCTTTAATGACATTCTGAATTGATCCCATGTTGAAGAAACCAAAATGGTTGAAAGCCAAGCTCCCATCCGGACCGGAGTATCATGCGGTTAATGAGCTCGTTGAAACCAACAAGCTGCATACAGTCTGCAAGAGTGCTCAGTGTCCCAACATGGGCGAGTGCTGGACACGTGGAACTGCGACGCTGATGATTTTGGGGAATGTCTGCACCCGTTCTTGCGGTTTTTGCGCGATTCAAACTGGCAGGCCTCCTGAGCTTGATCTGGGCGAACCCGCACGGGTTGCCGATGCGGTGGCAAAAATGGGGTTGAAACACGCGGTTATTACATCCGTTGCCAGAGATGACCTAAAAGATGGAGGTGCCTCTGTCTGGGCCGCAACCATTCGCGCCATTCGTCACAGAAACCCCAATACGGCTGTTGAGGTACTCATTCCAGATTTCAAAGGAATAAATGAGCACCTCGATATCGTACTCGAAGCCAAGCCAGATATTCTAAACCACAATGTGGAAACGGTGGAGCGTCTGCAACGCCCAGTACGCAAGACAGCCAGCTATCAACAATCTCTCAACGTACTTAGACACGCAAAATCACGAGGATTCACAACCAAATCGGGAATCATGCTGGGATTGGGAGAAACCGTTGAAGAAATCGAAGCCTGTCTGCGCGATATGCGGAAGGCTCAGATCGATATTGTCACCATCGGGCAATACCTCCAACCGACCCCAAAGCATTTGCCGTTGGAGCGCTGGGTCACTCCCGATGAATTTGAGCATTGGAAGACATTCGGGTTGGAGATCGGATTCGGAGTCATTGAGTCTGCTCCCCTTGTTCGCAGCTCATACCATGCAGAAGAGCAATCGGACCGCTACGCCCCTCGAGACGCATCTGCTAAGTCCGCATAGCTCGGAATTCCAGAAAGATTCTGTATTGATCTTTGGTTATTTGGACGTAGATCTAAACCATGGTAACCAAGAAAGGCATAGTAGAAAACTGGCTACCTCGATACACGGGCGTCCCTCTCGAGGGTTTTGGAGAATATATACTCCTGACCAATTTCGACGACTATTTAAACAAATTCGCCCGATGGAACCGAGTTAAAGTTTTGGGCAAAGGGAAACCAATGCCAACCGCCACAGCAGATAACATAACCATGATCAACTTTGGCATGGGGAGCGCCAATGCCGCGTCAGTTATGGACCTCCTAACCGCCATTAACCCAAAAGGAGTCCTCTTCTTGGGAAAATGCGGAAGCCTGAAGAGTGATATGCCAATTGGTTCGTTTTTGTTGCCCATTGCAGCTATCCGCGGCGAAGGGACCTCCAATGATTACTTCCCACCTGAGGTCCCTGCCCTACCCGCTTTTGAACTACAACGAGCGACCTCAGAAGCCATCCGTGATCATAATCAAGATTACTATACGGGCGTAGCCTACACCACTAACCGTCGCGTCTGGGAACATGATGATAAGTTCAAAAACTACCTGACTCGCATCCGCTGTAATGCCATAGAAATGGAAACAGCAACCATCTTCTCTGTAGGCTTCCGCAATAGAATTCCAACCGGCGCTCTTCTACTTGTTTCCGATGAACCCATGGTCCCAGAAGGTATAAAAACAGAAGAAAGTGATGCTATGGTGAATCAGAATTTTACCAGCACACACGTTAAGATTGGGATTGAAGCCCTCAAACAATTGTCCGAAAGCAAGGCTTCACTGAAACACCTCGTCTTCTGAGGCAACCAATCCGGTCGACCTAACGATTCTTGACGTAACTTCGACGAGACTGTTGGAGGCTGACCTGTCGATTCCTCGTCTGCTTAACGACGTTAGAAAGCGTTGAACTTCCAAACAGGAACGATTGTAGCCACACAATAGCGAAGCCCCCCAGAAGGTAGAGCGTCGCCGAAATGGGCGGAACCCACCCCACAGATGCGGCGGCACTGGTAAGAACAAACGCGCCGCAAAAAAGCCACTGATTACGTTTAGATAAGCGGACGATACGCCGACAATAGGAAATCGCTGAAATCACCGAAGACACCTGGTCAGACTTCAGTACCGCATCTGCTGAACCCAAAACAGAATCCGGAGCATGACGCATCCCAACAGAAACGTCCGCCTCCGACATCGCACGATAATCATTTAAGCCATCTCCGAAATATAGGACTCCCTTGGAAGTCTTTTTAGCTTTGGCAACTTCGTCCTGTTTTTGGAAGGCACTAAGCCCTTGAGCCAATTTGAGCCCATCGAAACGAGAATAATTAAAATCCGAATCCCCCGTCAGGACCCCAGCTTCCACACCCAAATACTCCAATTGAGCGAAGAATGGCTGCGGAGATACATTCCAGTGTTCTTTAATTTTTGCGATCGCACAGAGTCGATTGTCCAAACTAATCCAGATACGCTGACCGTCGCTCAAGTCATGTTCTTCCAAAATAGCTGACAACCGTGATTGTCCTCCCTTCCAAAGCACAAAATCAGCCTCCCCTATACGCAATTTTAACCGTCGGCCGTGACCATCCGTCAACGAGACTTCAACACCTTGCCCAGAAAATACCTCACAGCTAAGATCCTCACGCACAGGTTCACCCTGAATAAGCGATTCGACTGTGGACAGCGGATTAACCAGCGGATGGTGAACCAAGCGACTTGTCTGGCTAACGATCGACATGATCCAGTCTTCACGGTCTTGAAACACTGGCATCACAAAGAAACGTTCCAAGCCGAGCTCTTCTTTGGAAATAACCCCCGTTTTGCCGAAGAAAGCTTTATCGGCTTCAGCGACTTTGCTTACGAAATCAGGGCTCTTGGCATACAGGCCGCGTTTTCCAAGGTGAACTAACCCTGTCCATTGGTGAACAGGAGTTCCTGAAACCCAAGTCAAGGTTGCCCCCATCATCAAACTCGTGGCCAAGATAACTAACGCCCCCGAAAACCCGACAGTCATCATAGAAACGCCCGCACAGAGGAACGCTATGGAAAATACCAATAGGCTAAATACTGTTTGGTTTAACTGAACATTGCCCTGATCTCTTTCTGAAGACAGCAGCGGATGCTCTAACGCTTGCAGCTTCCTTGGGACATACGGCGATAGAGCCTTAATCGTAAAGACACCGTCCTCAGACCTACTCCCTGCCAAGATCGGATCACCCGTTTGCTTAAGCTTGGGGAACGTCGACCCATTAAGAGAAGCTTCTGAAACAAAACCGATTCCGGACAAAACAACCCCGTCGACAGGGATCAACTGGGAGGTGGAAACCTTAATCTCATCTCCAACGACCACGTCCAGCAATGGCACCCGCGTCACGGAGCCATTTGGCTCCACCCGATAGCATCGCTCGACTCGATTAAACAAAACAGGCAAGCAGGCATTGATGATTCTTTTTTTGCGAGACAACCAATAACGACTCAGCGTGTAAATCGCCAGAGCGAAGGGTATCACCTCATAATATGTCGGCGTCTCAAGTTTGATAGACGCATTTAAGGAAACGCCAAAGAGCACAAGTAGCCCGAGCAGAAATCCGGTTTCAACACGGATACTTTTTTCCGCTAACGCTTGAAAGCTATCCCGAAAGAGGGATGGCGCGAGCAGTATAAATGACACGAATGCACCGACAGCGAGTCCAGAATGGACAAGCCCATAA
>ERZ887942.1516-NODE-1516-length-15795-cov-12.851715_pt1 | contig 15795 bp, 13 predicted proteins | sample MGYA00521099_ERZ887942 | MGnify/ENA primary metagenome ERZ887942 (study PRJEB32303, sample SAMEA104408605) | aquatic metagenome | biome: Brackish water; feature: Pelagic; material: water | place: Baltic Sea | collected 2014-06-07T06:48:00 | depth 16,251 m ... | reverse complement strand
TCTACGCGGATGATTTGATTGGAAAAGGCCTCTCCCCTTTAGTCATCGCAGAGCTCATGATGTATGCCTCGGCCCGCCTGGTGAATTTGGCCCTGCCATTGGGGATTCTAGTCGCTTCCATCATGGCTTTGGGCTCTTTGGCTGAAAAAAACGAGTTGACAGCGCTCAAATCGGCCGGCATGTCATTGAATCGCATTTTGCGCCCCCTCGTTGCCACCATGCTCATCGTCTCCATGGGAGCATTTTGGTTTTCCAACGCTGCCTGGCCCGTGGCCAATTTGAAATTTCGCGCGCTGCTCTTTTCTGTGACCAAGAAGCGCCCTGCTCTGAACTTACAAGAGGGTGTTTTTTACAACGGCATTGAGGGATTTGCTATTCGAGTAGACGAAAAGGATGAAGACGGCACATTGCATGATGTACTCATTCACGATCATCGGGAAGGCACAACCGGCGTTAGCCGGGTGATGCGTTCCGAACTCGGAAGAATGGACCAAGTGGGAGAGCGCCTTGTTTTGACCATGATCAATGGAATCAGCTATGAGGAGGATCTGGAGCAATCTGCACGAAGAAAAGAACGACTTCATCCACACATTGTTACGGAATTTGGGAATCAGACATTTGAAATTGATTTGGCCTCTTTGGACTTTAGCAAAGTGGACGAAGGACTGTTCAAACGCGCTCATGAAATGATGACCATTGCGCAATTGTCTGCGGCGATGGACTCGCTGGAATTGTTGACGACCGCGAGGTATCACGACGTTGCCCTATACGGAGCGAGACAATCCACTTTGTTGCGCGATACGGTCACTTCAGTGGGCAGCATCATTGCGAGCGGATCCATTATCGATCGACTCAGTCCAACTCAACGACGCATGGCATTTGATGGGGCTCGAAGTCTTTGCCGAAACACGCGACAAGGCATTGCCAATGCGATAGACGATGCTGAAGCGAAAAACAAACTCAAAGATCGCCATGCCATCGAGTGGCATCGCAAGTTTTTCCTGGCCACGAGCTGTTTGCTGCTCTTCTTTATCGGTGCTCCACTGGGCGCCATTATTCGGAAAGGGGGCTTGGGCATGCCAACGGTTTTGGCCATCCTCATTTTCCTCGGGTATTACATTCTCTCCATTGTTGGAGAGCAGATGATCCGCGCCGGAAAACTCTCCCCCGCTGTCGGAATGTGGATGAGCACAGCCATCTTGTTGCCAGCCGCCATTTACTTGACGCGCAGGGCAGTACGAGACGCTCATGTATTTGCTTGGTCATTTCCTAAATGGAGGCGTTCAATAAAAGCCGAAGCCAACTAATTTTGCAACACATTCATTGTCATGCGCATTTTACAAATATGTCACAAACCACCTCGCCCCAGCCTAGATGGTGGTTGCCGTGCCATGGATGCAATGACGCGCGGACTTTTAAACGCTGGGCATTCGGTCAAAGTGCTGACAGCTTGCACTGAGAAGCACCCTTGGCTACCTGAATTAATTGATGCTGATTGGATTGACAAAACCAAGGCTGAAGCCGTTTTCATCGATACACGACTCAACAAGGTAGATGCCTTCTCAAGTTTGATTACGGGAGACAGTTACAACATCAGCCGGTTCCATTCGTCAGACATTGAACACCGTCTCACCCAAATATTGAGAACAAACGTATTTGACTTGATTCTCTTTGAATCGCTTTTTACGTCTCCTTATTTAAAAACGGTCCGTCGATATAGCGATGGCTTGGCCATTCTTCGCGCTCACAACGTGGAGCATCGAATCTGGCAACACCTTGCCGATGAGACTCACCAATTCACTCGCAAGAAATACTTGAATTGGCTCGCTGAAAAACTCGAGCAATATGAAGTTTCGGTTTTGTCTGATTTTGATGGAATCGTTGCGATCTCCGCGGAGGATTTAGAGGATTTCAGAGAACTCGGTTGTGAATTGCCCATTCAATTGGTTCCTTTCGGATTGGACGATGCGGAATGGCCGCTTGACACCTCTGGTCCCGCCAATCATGTATTTCATCTTGGCGCAATGGACTGGCGTCCCAACCAACAGGGCGTTCGATGGTTTATCAACCGGGTTTGGCCCTTGGTTCGCCAGCGCATTCCCCATGCCACCTTGCGACTTGCTGGCCGTCATTTCCCTTCCACCTGGAGCGTGCCTGAAAACATGGGCATTCAAGTCTTGGGCGAGATTGAAAACGCATGGGACATGATGACCGATAGTGGAGTCATGATCATTCCACTCTTAAGCGGGAGCGGCATGCGAATCAAAGCCATTGAAGCTCTAGCTGCAGGCAGAGCCATCGTATCGACGCCCATCGGAGTCGAGGGCATACCTGCCGAAGATGGAACTCATTTCATGGTGGCATCGACACCCGAAAAGTTCGCCTCAAACTTGGTCAGTTTGCTTGAAAACCCAGAATTGGCAAGTGAAATTGGATCCAATGGGCGAAAATGGGCGAAGACACATTATGAAAACGATCAGCTCATCGCTTCCATGGTCTCGAACTTTCATGAAGTCTATCAACTTTGAGAGTATTGATGCTCACATCAAGGCTTCCATGGCCTTTGGATAAAGGAGATAAACTGAGAGCGTACCATCAATTGCGCGCATTGCATGAGCATCATGAAGTGCACTTATTTTGCTTGGTTGAGTCGCCCCCTTCTAACGAGGCATTGAAAGCATTGGGGGAAGTGACGACCTCTGTGCAATGGAGCAAGACGCGTTGGATTTCCCGCTTCCTCCGCATGTTATGGGCTCCTTTAAGCAGCCGTCCGTTTCAAGTGCATTGGTTTTATCAAAGCCACGCTGCCAAGCAGATATCGGAGTTGTTACCCCGCCTGAAGCCCGACGTCGTTTATTGCCAACTCATTCGAATGGCTGAGTATGTCAAGACCCACCATGAATACCCTCGCGTATTGGACTACATGGATGCCTTGAGCGCTGGTGTGATGAGAAGGTCATTACTGAAGAAATGGTTTTCTCGTTGGATCTACCAAATCGAAGCGACAAGACTGGCCAAATATGAGGCCTCAACCTTTGATTACTTCGATGCTCACACCATTATCAGTGTGGCCGATCGCAAACTCATCTCACATCCCGAAAAGAACTCGGTCCGCATCGTCCCCAACGGGGTTGACCCTGATTATTACCTGGCAAATAGCATTCCTTCCGAATCGAGTCAGTCGACACTCAGAACCATTGCATTCACTGGCAATATGAGCTATCCACCGAACGTCGATGCAGCCGTTAGACTCGCCAACGACATTCTCCCTTTGACAAAGACAGATCAACTCAAGTTGATCATTGCAGGCACATCCCCTAGCTCAAAGGTCAAGCAGCTGGCGCGGGATGGGGTTCAAGTAACCGGTTGGATTCCAGACATCCGATGGGCCTATCAGCAGGCAGAACTCTTTGTTGCGCCGCTGCGAATCGGAACAGGGCAGCAGAATAAAATTCTAGAAGCCATGGCATGCGGTGTTCCCTGCATCACAACGTCCCATGTGATGTCGGGGTTCATGTCCGAGCATGGAGAGCAGGCTTCATTGCCTCCTTTGATCCTAGCCGATTCTGATGCGGAAACAGCCCGTGCTGTTGATGTCTTGTTGCATGATGACCAACAATGCGCAAAACTCAGCTTATCAGGAAGACAGTGGGTTGAACAAAACGCTTCTTGGCACACTCATTCACTGAAATTGGTCGATTCATTCGTACATTCCTCGAAGCTTCAAATACATTAAAATTAATGACTAAGGATACTATCAACATGTTGGCCGGAATTCCGACTTTGGACATCCGATCTTTTGAATCAGGAACGAAAGATGATCGCAAACAATTTGTTGAACAGCTCGGATATGCTTATGAAACCATTGGTTTTGTAGCCATCCACGGACATGGAATTCCGACTTTGTTAATCGATCAATTGTACGCGCAATCCCGAACGTTTTTTGAACTTCCACAAGATGTCAAAAAGCGGCACGCACGTCCCGAAACAAACAACCAGCGGGGATTTGTCTCCATGGGAGTGGAACATGCCAAAGGAAGTGATGCCGCTGATTTGAAAGAATTCTGGCAAGTTGGACAACCCGATCCACCCGCTGGCGGTGACCCCGTTCATTTTCCAGCAAACCATCCTGTGGATGAATTGCCAATATTCCAGGATACAGCGGTTGCTGCCTTTCGTGCACTCGAAAAGCTCGGACAAACAGTTCTCAAGGCCATCGCCATCCATTTAAAGGTTGAAGAAGACTACTTCCAAAATTGGGTTTCTGGTGGAAACTCCATTCTACGTGCCATCCATTACCCCCCTATTCTAAGCGAACCGGTTTCCGCTGTTCGTGCAGGACAGCACGAAGACATCAATTTGATCACGTTGCTGGTAGGGGCTTCTGCCTCAGGTCTGGAGGTCTTAAGTCACGACAATCAATGGATTCCCGTTACGGCTTTACCGGAACACATCGTTGTCAATGTCGGCGACATGCTTCAAAGACTCACCAATCATCGATTGAAGAGCACCACTCACCGGGTCGTTAATCCGCCGCAATCAGAATGGGCGAATCCTCGTTTCTCCATGCCGTTTTTCTGCCACCCTCGACCCGATATGAAGTTGGACGCGATGTCCCATTTGCTCGGTCATGGAGAATCCCCAAAAGAAGGCCCAATAACCGCTGGTGAATATTTAGAGCAAAGGCTGAGAGAAATCGGGCTGGCATAACTCCATTGCAATTGCTTGCTTGCTTGCTTGCTTGCTTGCTGAGCGTAAGCTAGACTCACCTTAAACGAAGCTAGAATGGAATGGATCGACATTTTGGGACATGGCATGGGCCTTGTCATTGGTCTAATTCTGGGGTTGTTAGGCGGAGGAGGGTCTGTTCTCATCATGCCTGTTCTCGTCTACTTGTTCCACATCGCTCCTGCAGATGCCACAGCTTATAGCCTTTTGGTGGTAGGGTTTGGAGCGTTGATGGGGACTTTAGGTTCGATACAAACGAAACAGGTGGACTGGAAGACTGGTGGCCTTTTCGCCTTACCATCCATGCTGGCCGTTTATGCTGTTCAGCGATGGGGCTTGACGGCCATTCCGACGTCATGGACCTTGTGGGGCTTCGAGCTGACCAAAGACACACTGATCATGGGAGTCTTCTCCTTGCTCATGATTGCAGCAGCTCTTTCCATGCTCAATCCCAAAGTTGAGATGGAAAAAAAGTCTTTTGGAAACAATCTTTGGTGGATTATTTGTCTGGAAGGACTCCTCGTAGGTGCGCTTACGGGATTTGTTGGAGCCGGTGGAGGGTTCTTAATTGTTCCCGCGCTGGTCGTTCTTTTGGGCATGAGCATGGAAGTCGCCGTGGGCACTTCCCTCTTCATCATCACAGTCAAATCCCTCGTAGGCTTTTTTGGCGCCATGGGCAGCGGGGTTGAGATGAACTGGGCGTTAATTTTGCCCTTTATGGCTTTGACCATTGTCGGATCCTATCTAGGAACGCGATTGCGGAGCCGCATTCAAGGCGCCACTTTAAAACGGCTTTTTGGTTGGTTTGTCCTCATCATGGGGGTCGTGATTTTATTAAAGGAATGGAATTAGAAAGAAGCACCATGGTCATCGAACAAATTTACACTGGCTGTTTAGCCCAAGGAGCCTATTACATTGAATCAGACGGATTCGCAGCCATCATTGATCCACTCCGGGGGGCAGACCCTTATCTCCTTAGAGCTCAGAAAAGTGGCGCGGTAATCACCCACATCTTCGAAACGCATTTTCATGCGGATTTCGTTTCTGGTCATGTAGAACTTGCACAAGCCACAGGAGCTACCATTGTTTTTGGCCCCTTAGCCAATCCACTGTTCCCATTTCATCAAGCAGTTCACCACGAAGAAATTTCAATAGGAACTTGCACAATTCGCGTGCTGCACACCCCTGGTCACACGATGGAGTCCACGTGCTACCTGCTCCTTGATGCGGACCAGAAGCCCCACGCTCTTTTCACTGGAGACACCCTTTTTATTGGTGATGTCGGACGGCCTGATTTGGCTCAAAAAGCGGCAGAAATCACCCAAGAAGACTTGGCCAGAACACTCTTTAATTCCCTGCGGGAAGAAGTGATGCCGCTGCCGCCCCATGTGATGATTTATCCTGCGCACGGCGCTGGTTCTGCTTGCGGAAAGAATATTAGCACCAAGACATGGGACACGTTAGAGAATCAACTCAACACCAATTATGCCTTGAGAGCTGACATGTCAGAATTAGAATTCGTGAAAGAGGTGACTTCGGGCTTGTTGCCCCCTCCAGCGTACTTCCCAGAAAATGTCGCGCTGAATAAGCAACGTATTCCTGCACTTTCACAGGTGATGGCAAAGAACAATCACGCTTTGACACCGGATGAATTCGAAGCACATCAGGAAATAGAAAACGCCTTGATCTTGGATACGCGTTCAAAAGAAGCCTTTGCTCAAGCTCATATTCCTGGGGCCATTTTCATTGGCATCGATGGCAACTTCGCTCCTTGGGTTGGCGCCATGATCAAAGACGTAAAGCAACGGATGCTCATTGTCGCTGAAGAAGGCTTCGAATCGGAAGTGCTCATGCGTTTATCGCGCGTTGGTTTTGACGGCACCATTGGCTATCTCAAAGGTGGAATCGATGCTTGGAAATTAGCCGGGAAGGAATGCGATCACTTGGAACAGATCAGCGCAATCGAAATGGCCGAGCGATTCCAACCTGAAAACACTCACTTGCTAGATGTTCGCAAGCCGGGAGAATTTGAAGCAGAACATGTGGATGGGGCTTACAGCATTCCGCTAGACTTCATCAATGAAAAAATGCACACATTGGACGCAGAGACTCCGTACTTTGCCCATTGCCTGAGCGGATACCGCTCCGCTATCTTCATTTCCATTATGAAGTCACGCGGTTTTCACAACATCATTGATATCCAAGGCGGCTGGGACGCACTTGCTCAAACAACGATTGCGAAGACTGATTTTGTCTGCCCATCGAAAGTGAAATAAGGCCTCTTTACGGTACGCTTTAACGGCAATTGGGAATCCATTTCGATTTATTTGCAATTGCAGGCCATGGCATTTGATGGATGTAGCGTTGTTTCAGGACTTCAATCCGACTTGCATGAAACACACGATTATGACCGTCGCCATAGCGGCTTGCACCAGCGCAATTTTGACATGGTCCCTTGGCAGACAGACTGCTGATGATCCTTTTGAGACAATCGAATCAACTCATCAGTCTCATCGAAATTCAGCTCAATACACCGGAACGACAACAGGAAGCCTCAATACATCATCGCTCGAATATGCAGCCGAAACAAGCATTAACGCTGTAGTCCATGTCAAAACAACTAGCCGAGTTCCCACCCATTTACCTCCGTGGTACGAAATGCTTGGTTACTCGCTCCCTGATCAATGGCAGCACGGATCGGGATCGGGGGTTTTTCTGGATCCGGAGGGGCATATTCTGACCAATTTCCATGTCATTGATGGCTCGGAAGAAATCATGATCTCAACCAATGACAACAGAACACACAAAGCCATCATAGTTGGAACGGATCCCGCTACAGACCTGGCCGTTTTGAAAATTGAAACGGATACACCGACGCCATGGATTCCTTTTGGGAATTCGGACGACCTCAACATTGGCGAGTGGGTCCTCGCTGTTGGCAACCCACTTGACCTCACATCCACAGTAACCGCCGGCATTGTATCCGCCAAATCACGCAACATCAACTTGCTTCGAGGCAAACCGAAAGAAGCCATCTACCCCATCGAATCTTTCATTCAAACAGACGCAGCCATCAATCCAGGGAATAGCGGTGGCGCTTTGGTCAATTCGAAAGGCGAACTCGTGGGCATCAATACAGCCATTGCCTCCAAGACGGGATCTTATGCAGGCTATGCGTTTGCCGTCCCCGCTTCGATTGCAACAAAAGTCGCAGCCGATTTGATTCGGTTCGGTTCCGTGCAAAGAGGGTATTTGGGAATTCAAATTCAACCCGTCAATGAGGAAATCGCGACCCAATTGAATCTACCCGAAGTCTCGGGATGCGCCATTGTTCATGTGGTTCCTAACAGTGGAGCCGATGACGCCGGACTGCATTTCGGAGATGTCTTGGTCGGGATCAATGAATCCCCAATTGACAATTTCCCTGATCTTCAAGGTGTCGTTTCGCGCTTTGAGCCTGGCGACTGGTTGCAATTGAACATATGGAGGGACGGAGCTTTGCTGTCCACTGATGTTGAAATTAAAAGAAAGTAACCCCTCTGTCCATTTCGACCTCTGCTGTGTCTTAAGATGACACGTGGCAACCAAGTCTCCAATGTCACAGGGTTAACGGCCATTGCCCAGAAGCTCAGTCCCATCCAAGTCCCCTGAATGAACCGCTTCACATGAGCGACAGAGCCGCATGGAACAATCCTGATTGGGCGTAAAAAATCAACGTTTAACCATCCGCATACAATACAGGATTGCAACAAATATTCCGGCAGTTGGCTCCTAGTCCATTTTGGTGAGGGGACTAAAAGACGGCAAGTGCTTTGAGTGATTCTTTAGATCAATTGAACGTCCATTCAGTTTTTATCCAACTCATCAGATGAGCACCAATTCCACACCGCGAGTCGCTCATCTCGCAACCGAAGTGACAGAATCATAAAAAGCGCTTACTCCATTTGAACTGTTTCCCATTTGCAATGTTATTCTAGTGATGAGTCATTACGATGCGTTTCCTCTATTTCCTTTGTCCATCTTCCCTGTTCCAGGACAACAATCTGGTCTCCACGTATTCGAGCCGCGGTATCGCCGGCTGTTTGACCAACTCGAGGCCATGGAAATTCTCGAGTTTGGCATTCCTTTTTCATTGAATGGAAAGTTATCCGGATTTGGAAGCGTCGCTCGTTTACTGGCCTCTGGGGAACCTGATTCCGAGGGGCGCAGGGATGTCATGATCCAAACGACCGATTTGTTTCGGCTCAAAGCATTTTACCCCCACTCCGCTGAAGCATCCTTTCAATATCCCACAGGCAGCATTGAACGGATTCAAGGTTGGAATTCATGGGGGATTCAAGGAGAAGCATTCGATGATTGGACGCAAATGCAAACGCTTCAAAAACGCACTTCAGAGCCGCGAGAAAACAATGCTTCCGTCGTAGAAATTTTGAATGAATTGCGTCCGGAAGGGGCTCAAGTCAATCAAATCATTTCCGATTTAGAACTTGGCAGACGTCCAAAACGCTTGTTTGAAATGCTCCGTTTCGCGCGTCTGGTGATGGAACAAGAAGTCCAAATTAAGTCCGGCTATTTTCCCAATTGAAGCCGTATTTTTGAACCATGAAATTCATGGTTCCCCTTTTCTCACTCTGCATGGGAGGCGTTTTTTTGTTCACCCTTCAAGCATGCTCTGAAGGAGACTCTCAAATCAATTCGACTGCAACGGAAAATACAGCCCTTGCATACACAGATTTGACAGGGATGCAAGAAGCAGATGACAATCGAAATGTTGCGGTCAACATCGCAAAAACTGGTCTCCACTCTTTTGTTGGACTGGACACGCTTGAGGGCATTGCCTCCGATTTACATTCCTATTTTCAAAGCACCAACGACGGAGACTGGGACGTTCTCATGCGTCACTTTCCCTTGCACAAGCGAAGCGACACGGCGTTCACAGAGTCGAGCAAAAGACAGCTTCAAATGTGGTGGGAAAAAGGCGTTCGCAACAGGACGGAATTGGCTGAAGTCGTTTATGCCAGCCCCGCTGTATTGGACAATGACCAACAAGTCGTCTTGATCAACATGAACTTGAAGCACATCGTTGAATTTTATCCATTCTATACAGCAAGCAGTCCCAGCGGGATGAAGGGCATGGTAGAATCCAATTATGGCAAAGGCAATGCCACCTACCATGAGCGGGAGCTTGTTGAAGGGGACTCCCTCCCTTTTCGCTACTGGGAAATCAACGGTTTAAATCGAATTTGGGCCGTTTCGCACGTTGACTCAAGTCATTGGTGTTTCCTTCCCGCGAATTTTAACGAGGGCGGTGCAGCCAACATGATGGGCAGTGATGCGATGGTACAAGGTTTGCGCCATCGAAGGGCCAACGACCCAACTGCGGCGAAATAAGCAACAAAAACGGCCGATTCCAACCCCATGAAAATTCAACCTGTCGCCTGGTCCATTCAAGACGAATGGTCTTCTTTAGAGGCTGTGATGGTAGGCACGGGTATAGGCATGGGCGATCCGCCTAGCCTAGAGGAAACCTTCGACCCTCAATCGCGCCAACACGTTTTAAACAATACCTACCCCACTGAATCTCAGGTTTCCGCTGAACTGGATGATCTGGCAGCATTGCTAGAACATCAAAACGTGCGCGTTTTACGTCCTGATTTAGTCGGCATGAATCAGGTCTTTACTCGGGATATTGGGTTGGTCATCGATGATCGATTCATTATGACACACCTGGTCGAGGACCGTGTGCTAGAACAAGCTGGACTGAAGTCCATGTTGCACAGAAACACCGGTACGGTGCTCACACCTCCTGATCATGTTCAAATGGAAGGCGGCGACATCATGCCAATGCCCGGTGAGATTTGGGTGGGTTATGCCAAAGAATCCGATTTCAATCAGTTTACCACAGCTCGGACAAATGAAGCGGCACTCGATTGGCTACAGGAGCAATTTCCTGAGCGGAAAGTTCGCGGTTTTGAACTTCAGAAATCCGATACTGATCCGTCTCAAAATGCCCTGCATTTGGATTGTTGCTTAGCCCCTCTCGGTATGGGACATCTGATCTTGCATCCTGCTGGCTTCAAAAACCCTGATGACATTGCGTGGTTGCATACACAATATACCGCTCAAATGCGGTTAGAATTGTCTTCACTTGAAATGGAAAAAATGCATGGCAATGTGTTAAGTATATCACCAAATCGTGTCATTTCGTCTATTGGATTTGACAGAACACATGAACAAATGAAACGATGGGGATACGACGTTCTTGTCATCGACTTAAGTGAAGCTGCCAAAATGGGCGGACTCATTCGATGTTCTACCATGCCACTGCGTCGACAATCTCAAACCGTATGAATCAAAGCACATCCAACGTGATCATGGTCCGTCCAGACTCATTTCGAATGAATGAGGAGACGGCCGAGAACAATCACTACCAGCAATCCATTGCGGCGCTGAGTTCTGAAGAAATAATCGACCAAGCTCGCGAAGAATTTGAGGGACTTGTCAGCATTCTCGAAGACCACGGTGTCAACGTATTGGTTTGGGATGAGCTTCCCGACTTTGACACACCCGACTGCCTGTTCCCCAATAACTGGTTCTCGACACACGGCGATGGAACATTTGTTCTCTACCCGATGTTCGCTACAAATCGCAGACTGGAGCGGCGTGATGACATTGTCGTCGACTTAGAGCACTTGCACGGTTTCAAAGTCGAGGACATACTTGATTTTACTGAATTCGAGGAGCACAACAAGTTCTTAGAGGGCACCGGAAGCATGGTCCTGGACCGCGTCCACAACAAAGCTTACGCTGCATTGAGTGAGCGCACAGACAGAAGAGCTTTGGAGCATTTTTGCTCTGCCATGGATGTCGAGGGCATCGCCTTTGAAGCCTTTCAATCTGTGAATGAACAGCGTCTTCCGATTTATCACACCAACGTGATGATGAGCATTGGTAGTGGGTTCGTTGCCATCTGCTTAGACTGCATTGACGACGCCGAAGAAAGAGCCCTAGTAGTTGATTCCTTGGCTGAGGATGGCCTCGAAATCATTGAATTGACTGAAATTCAGATTGGTGCATTCGCGGGAAACATGCTGGAGATCCAAGGTGAATTTGAGCTCCTCATTGTGATGAGCACATCTGCATTCAATGCACTTACACTTCCACAGAAAGAACAATTGTCCCGGCATGGAAGGCTGGTTCACTCGCAGTTAAGTACCATCGAAACATGTGGAGGAGGCAGTGCCCGATGTATGATTGCTGAAAACCACCTCCCCAACCACTAAGCACTTTTGATCTATGAATCAACTTGACCTGGATATTCAAGACGCCATTTCCAAAGCGTGCTTAGCCTGTTTTGACGCCGTTGTCCCTGCCGAACAAGTTCAAGTCCAACGGACTCGAAAAGAATTCGACGGTGATCGCACGGTCGTCGTTTTTCCATTGACACGACTTTCCAAAAAATCACCGGAAGAAACCGCGCAACTTCTCGGCTCCTGGTTGGTCGATCAAGACGACCGCATGACGCACTTCCAGGTCGTCAAAGGATTTCTAAATTTGAGTGTTTCAACCCAGTATTGGGCTGAATCCCTTGAAAATGCAATCAACACGAATGCATTCGGCATTGCTCCTGCCAACTCCAAATCAAAAGTGATGGTGGAGTTCTCCTCCCCCAACACCAACAAACCCCTTCACCTTGGCCATTTAAGAAACATCTTTCTTGGCTTTAGCGTTTCCCAAATATTAAAAGCTGCAGGACACGAGGTGATCAAAGTTCAAATCATCAATGACCGCGGCATTCACATCTGCAAATCCATGGTCGCCTGGATGCATTTTGGTGAAGGTGAAACGCCCCAAACGAGTGGCTTGAAAGGCGATAAGTTGGTTGGGAAATATTATGTCGCCTTTGACAAAGCTTACAAAGAGCAAGTCAAACAGGCGCAGAATTCCGGCATGTCTGAAAAAGAGGCCAAGGACTCAGCTCCCATTTTGACCGAAGCGCGAACAATGCTCCAAAAGTGGGAACAAGGCGATGCCGAAACCATGAACTTGTGGAAAACCATGAACCAATGGGTTTATGCTGGTTTTGAGCATACATATACCGAGATGGGGGTCACTTTTGATCAGTTGTATTACGAGTCCAACACCTACTTACTGGGTCGCGACGAAGTCTTAAATGGGGTGCAAAATGGCGCATTCAATCAGCGGGAAGACGGGAGCATTTGGGTTGATTTATCCGATGATGGATTGGATGAAAAATTGCTTTTAAGAAAAGATGGTACCGCGGTTTACATGACCCAAGACATTGGGACAGCCATCCAACGATACAAAGATTTTCCAGGATTGGACCGGCAAATTTACACCGTCGGGAACGAGCAAGAATATCATTTCAAGGTGCTTTTCAAGGTGCTCAAGAAACTCGGGATCGAAGGTGCTGAGCGCAATTTCCACCTGAGCTATGGCATGGTAGAATTGCCCGAGGGAAAAATGAAATCTCGGGAAGGAACAGTTGTGGACGCTGATGACTTGATGCAAGAAATGGCTCAAACAGCGGGGGAAATGGCTGAAGAGCTGGGGAAAACAGATGGATTGGATTCGTCTGAAAAAGAAAATCTCCACAAAACAATCGGCTATGGTGCGTTGAAGTATTTCTTGCTGAAAGTCAGCCCTACGAAATCCATGATGTTCGACCCGAAAGCTTCAATTGATTTCATTGGCAACACCGGTCCCTTCATACAATTCAACTACGTTCGTGCTTTGAGCGTATTGAATAAAGCAGAAGGCCTGATCGCCTTGCGCGTTCCCAAAGAAGATTCAGCTTGGGATGAATCAGAAATTCAATTGATCCAATCCGCTTTGGAATGGCCTGAAATGGTTCAAGCTGCAGCAAAAACATACGACCCCAGTATAGTCGCCAATTACTGCTATGATCTGACAAAAGCATATAGCCGCTGGTATCAGGACCATCCTGTGCTGAAGGAAACGGTTCAAGCCAAACAGGAAGCAAGGATGGCCATCTGTGCGATCTGCGAACGAAACATCAAAGCAGGGATGGCCATGCTCGGTATTGAGATGCCACACCGTATGTAAGGCTCATCGATCGAATCGCATGTAGCGTTCAAGACGTTGGTTCTTCGATCGCAGCACGAGAACACAACGACCTGTCCATGGACCGACCTCGCAACTGCGGGCATGACGTCCAGGACCACAAACACCTTGCTGTAAGGTCGCCAACTCCCCTCCCTCCTCTGAAAGCAACACAACTTCCACGGGCATCTTGAATTTCTCAGGAACGTGAAACGCAATGTTCAACATGCCGTTTTGAATGCTACTCTCAAATCGATCGACCAGAGCAAAACCAACCTGTGTTTCAGATTTTCGCATCGACATGGACATCCGTTTCCACAAGATGTACAGTAAAATGCACACGGCCGAAACCGCCAAAGCCGAGCGCATCGTCATGAGCAATTCTTGCATCGACACAGACATCACAGCGATATGATTCCAGGGACCTTGGCAGCACGCTCGTAGCGCTCAAAAACAGACTCAGCATCTGGGACAACTTCTTCGATGGTCACAGAAACATAATTCCCCTTCTTAGATAGACGCTGATTTACAGAGGCTGATTCTCCAAACCCTTTTCTCAAGGACTCCAGTGATTCAGGCAAATTGGGTAGGATGAATTTGAACATGAACTTACTCGGCCACTGATGAAAATCATCCAATTGCTTGCGTAGGCGCTCTCTTTTCTCCAACTCTGATTCGTTTTTTTCCATCGCTATTGAACTGCTCATGCTTGCTCAAAAGTACAACAGCGTTCCTGAAAGTTGCTTGTGATTTTGCTAAAACGACAAGAGGGGAACGCATCGAAATGCGTCCCCCTCCCTAGGAATCGGTCTTGCCAGACTCGAATACTCTAACGTCTCTTAAAGACTAATTACTCTTCGCAAGACACTCCATAGAATTGGAAGAACTCAAGGAGGTCAGCTACATTCACTTCTCCATCTAAGTTGATGTCTCCAGGACAAGAATCAGGATAATCACAGCCCCCTGGGTAGTTGGCGTTCTCATCGTAGTCGTATCCTGCAGGATCCATGCAACCAACGGTCACGCATGAACCATCATCAACAGATGCGATCGGATTGTAGTTGGCAGAAGCCATTTCCATGCACCCTTCGTAAACACATGAACCATCGTCAACCAAGGCATCTTGGTTGAAGTTCACAGCGTCAGGATAGGTACAGCCCGAAGCGAAGATCGCAGTGATGTTTTGCTGGATGGTCGTGGAGTTGCCACAATCATCAGTAAACACCATTGTACGATCCAACTCGTAACCCAAAATGCTTGATCCAACATACACATCCGTAGTGGTGTAAGTATAGCTACCGCATGCATCATAAACTTCAACTCCTTCGAAATCATTCAATGCCTGGCTTGCTTCCGCATCCAAGACAACGTTTGTCTCAAAGGTCACTACAGGAGCTGCTGTATCCTCAAGGGTGATTGTTTGAACTCCTGATGAAGCATTGCCACAACCATCCACTACAGTCCATGTACGCTCAAGACGATTGTTTGCAAGGCAAGAACCGTCAGTCGTGCTGAAGCTATCCGTGTATGAAATCGTAATGTCTGCACTGCAAACATCTGCAGCGTCCATCACATCTCCTGCAATGGTCAGGTCAGTCACATCTGAATCACATTCAATTGTGACGTCCGCTGGAGTCGTAAACGTTGGCGCAACGTTGTCTGTGAAGTTGACTTCCATGCTGGCAGAAACTGCATTGCCACATGCGTCAGTTGCTGTATACGTTCGGATGAAGTTCATTTCACCAGTGCATCCCGTGCCGTTGTCGACATCAGTGAAGGTAACTTCAACGGATGAACAAGCATCGATCGCACCCGGTGTAGCGGGCAACTCCTCACCGCATTGAATCGTCACACTCGCTGGAACTTCGTCCATCACCGGTGCGTCTTCATCAAATACAGACACGGTTTGAATCACCGTGGAAGCGTTTCCACATCCATCAGTGAAGGTGTATTCACGCTCAACATCGAAGCATCCTTCATCTT
>ERZ887942.1510-NODE-1510-length-15846-cov-11.124121_pt1 | contig 15846 bp, 12 predicted proteins | sample MGYA00521099_ERZ887942 | MGnify/ENA primary metagenome ERZ887942 (study PRJEB32303, sample SAMEA104408605) | aquatic metagenome | biome: Brackish water; feature: Pelagic; material: water | place: Baltic Sea | collected 2014-06-07T06:48:00 | depth 16,251 m ... | reverse complement strand
CGGATTCAGGCGATCTTCGCGCCAGACAGCAGGCAACTTGGGGAATGTCGGTTGAGCTGACAAAAAGCATCGGAGGTTGTTAGCCAGACCTGGCGAAGCCCCGCGAGAGGAAGAAATTGGCGAGCAATTCCAGTACCTTTTCGGGGAAATAAGAATTCAACTATCCGGTAAGCGCCATTTTGCTATGTAATCTGCAGACAAGCCTTGGGCAGGTATTCCAAGCCAGATCTCGGGGACACTGCCTATATCAATAGCAATTCCTCCGCGGGCCTTGACAAGAGAAGAATACATCTTGCCAAGAAGTCCCGCTGCAACAAGAAAAATTTGGCCTGGCAAGGGATCTATTTGGTTCACTATTCTGTTCATTGCATCTGGGTAATGCTTTGTATCCACTCGCTCGCTTGGTTTATGAAAGACAGCCTGAGTAGGCACCTCAATTAAGTCAACAGTTGCCTTAAATGCTTTCGCCAGAATTGGTGAGAGTTGAGGGTAAGACGAAATCAAGACGATGTCTTGGCCGCCAATTATCTCATCGTATCGGTCAAGCAGTGAACGATTGAACCAAATGTCGGTCAAGTTTTTATATTTCAGGGCAAGGGCTGCAGATGCTCGCTGCCCCATAATTCCACGGACATCCTTTTCCTCTTCAGGCTTCGTGAAGCCAGATTGAATGCTTTGTGCACCTACAATTCCTATAACATCGGCCGACTCAACAGCATCTACAATGAAATTCAAAAATTCTTCCCCAGCCCGAGCTGTCACATATTTGTCTCCAAAGTGAATGTAACTAATTCTATCAACGCAATAGGCCTTGAGCTGCATCCCAGCATCAAGCCCCACATGGTCAAGCAGAAGATTGCCTTCGCCATCCCCCATCCGAATAAATGATGACGGCTTCTTGGCTTCTCTCGCTGCTATTATCATCTCTACCAATGCCGTGGGGCCTAGAAGCTCTTTAGGTTCTATCGCGGCAAAGAACTCAGGTCCAAATCTGTCGGACACGGAAAAAAACTCTTTAGCAACTTGAGGCGACGGAGCACCCCATAACTTACTACCCAACATGACGTATGGTCTCCATTTCTAACCTTGCAGATTTTGTCCCGACTTTTCCTAAGTGGGTTACCACTTGACGTGAAATTCGCCTGATTGTTTGAGTTGAACAAGAGGCTTTTGCCAAAAGCGGTCGCTCCGGTGTCACTCACGTCTTGAACTGGACGGACCCCGATCCAACCTGGCATAGTTTCAGGCCAGAGAGGGCTTGTTTCATCGTCGAAGGCAGACCTGTGCTTCGGTGTCTGTAATATCTCCCCCCAAATCGCGGTCATGCCTAAGGCATTCGTGCCAAGCAATCAGTGGATGGTGCAAGGACGGCGTGCACCTTCAGGCCGGAGATCGCTGCCTTGGCTAATTCGTAACGTGATGCAGCGGGCGTTCGACGAAACGCAGACCCAAATCTTGTTCCGCTCCAGACATAAGCCGGTGAGCGACCAGTCGACCATAGTCTCTGGCAAGGTGTGACAGCACAGCAACGTGGTGAGATTGCAGGCCAATGTCTGCAAATGTAACCTCAACCCATTGTTGGAATTCGCATGCTCGACCTCCGGATTCGAAGAAGGGCATACTTATCTTCTTTGATGTGTTGCTTAGCCGTGCCATGAATGGCGGCCGAACCACAGCACTCATTCCGGCACCAACTCGGTGCTGGCGCCTGTGACGTCGAGCTTGGGGTATTGCTGGCTCGAATGCCATTCGATCTTTGCGTTCACACGGCACCACTTTTCTCAAGATATGGACCGTTGGACGATTTACACATGGACGCGTTTGAACTTGCGTAGTGATGCACTTCGAACTGGTCAGGCATACCGATGCGCGATTTGCTGCTTGAACGTGGTGTTGGCGAGCTGCCGACTGGCGAAGGGGGAGCCCGCTTCCACCAGCCTCGCATAGATTGCGGATAAACCGCAGTGCCGCGAATGCTAGGGCAAACAAAGAGAGCGCTTCAAAATTTATCACATCACCAACAAGCTACTGTGAAAACTGAACTTTGTGCCCTTGGATATCTGCGGAACAAGACGTTTGAGACCCATTATGTCGAACTGCTGCAAGATCCCAATCTCCGGACGATCCTAGATACGCCCTTGTCATCCATCGACAAGGAGGCTACCGACAATCTTAATTTTTCTAGACAAAGAAATCATTACCTTACTTAAACAGATGCAAGTAACAAAAAACACCCAAACAACGCTCAAAGGGATCACCATGATCCTCGGGCTCGCGGCTTTGACAGCAGGCTGCACGCCGATCGGCGCGGCCACAACGGCGGTCACAACAACGGCCGGCGTCGCGGCCTCTGCCGTCACAACAACGGCCGGGGCCGCCGTGGACCTTGTCATGTAAATCCCTTCAGGACCCGTACCGCGCATCGTCATGCCGGACGGGTCCCATGGTTTCTTCGGATCCAAAATATCCCCGCCGGAGGCTCCGCGACCGGCCGCAGGTCCAGCCGCCGGGACGACGCACCAAACCAAAACAAATCCCCAAAACTGCCAGATGTCACGCCAGCGACGTCACCCAAAGGATGGTGGCATCTTCGGCACTGGTCGAGATGACGTTGTGGCCCATGGCCGCGTCGTAATAGGCGCTGTCGCCGCGCTTCATCTCCACGGGCTCATAAAACTCGGTATAAAGCCGGATCGTGCCGGTGAGGACATATAGAAACTCTTCCCCGCCATGGCGGACCCAGCCGTCGAACTCTTCCAACCGGCGGGCACGGACCCGGGCGCGATAGGGCAGCATCTGTTTCTGCAGCAGACCTTCGCCCAGCAGCTCATGCTCATACGTCGTGGTCAGGTGGACCGCCCCTTCGCCCGCACGGGTGGACACCATGCGGCCGGTCACCTGGCTGTCGTCGGGTGGCGTGAACAGTTGCGGCACCGAAATGCTCAGACCCACTGCCAACTTCTTGAGGGCATCATAGGTGGGTGACATCTGCCCGTTCTCGATCTTGGACAGGGTCGAGCGGGCAAGACCTGCCTGCCGTGCAGCCTGTTCCAGCGTCCAGCCCTGTGCCTTGCGCAGGCTGCGCACCCGTTCGCCAAGGTCGACGGGGGCCGCGATTTCGCTGCCACCCGCTTCGCGGGCAATCCGGATGAGGGATTTGGGATCACGACCTGTCATGGCGGACTGCATATACCGGCGCCAAGTCTGCTTGCAACTCACTGCCCGCAGGACTAGCCAAGGATCATGCACACTTCCTTCGATGACGGCGGTTTCGCCCCCTGCCCCGCCCCTTTCAACATGGCCGCCCATGTGCTGGCGGCTGGTGCCGATCTGCCGGACAAACCGGCCTTGGTGGTGCTGGGACCAGAGGGTGACGATGTCTGGACCTATGCCCGCCTGCGTCAGGCCGTGGGTGGCACGGCAACGGGTCTGTTGCGGTCAGGGTTACAGCCCGGTGACCGGGTGCTCTTGCAGCTGGGCAATACGGCCGAGTTTCCGCTGGCCTTTCTGGGGTGCATTGCGGCGGGGCTTCTGCCCGTCCCCACCTCTGCCCAGCTCACCGCTCCCGAGATCACCAAGATCGCGACCGAGATTAAACCGGCCTGCATCATTGCCGGGCCAGACCTTGTCTTGCCCGATCACCCTGCCCCGATCCTGACGACTGGCGCGCTCGAGGCCTTTCACGGCTTGCCCCCCGCCCCCTTTGAGATGACGGCGCCAGACCGCCCCGCCTATATCATCTACACCTCCGGCACCTCAGGGCAGCCTCGCGCCGTGGTGCATGCCCACCGCGCAATCTGGGCGCGGCGGATGATGTACGATGGCTGGTACGGGCTGACACCCGCGGACCGGTTGTTGCACGCAGGCGCCTTCAACTGGACCTATACCCTCGGCACCGGCCTGATGGACCCCTGGACGCTGGGCGCCACCGCCCTGATCCCGGCCCCCGGCACACCGCCGGGCGATCTGCCCGCACTGTTGCTGCGGGCCCGCGCAACAATCTTTGCTGCCGCCCCTGGGGTCTACCGGCAAATGCTGCGCGCCCCGCTGCCCGCACTGCCTGACCTGCGCCACGGCCTGTCAGCCGGGGAAAAGCTGGCCCCCAGCCTGCGCGAGGCCTGGGTGGTCGCCACCGGCACGGCGTTACAAGAGGCTTATGGCATGTCCGAATGTTCGACCTTTCTGTCGGGCAGCCCGTCCCGCCCGGCCCCCGGCGACACCCTGGGCTATCCGCAGCCCGGACGCAGGCTGGCGCTTCTTGGCCCTGATGGCCCGGTCCAGGCCGGGACGCCCGGGGTCATCGCCATTCATCGCAGCGACCCGGGCCTCATGCTCGGCTATCTCGACCAGCCGGAAGAGTCCGCCGCTCGGTTTCAGGGCGACTGGTTTCTCACCGGCGATATCGGCGTGATGGACGCCAGCGGCGCAATTGCTTATCTGGGGCGCAACGACGACATGATGAATGCAGGCGGCACGAGGGTTTCGCCGGTCGAGGTGGAAACAGCCCTGGGCACCCATCCCGGCATTCAGGAAGTTGCCGCTTGCGAGGTCCGGGTCAAGGCCGACGCCAGCGTCATTGCCGCCTTCTGGACCGGCCCCGCGCCACTGTCCGACACCGAACTGGCGGCTTTTGCCGCTGAACGACTGGCCCGATACAAATGCCCGCGCCTTTTTGTCCGGATGGACGCCCTGCCGCGCGGTACCAACAACAAGCTTCTGCGCCGCAAGCTGCGCCAAGACTGGGAGACCGCACATGGTCCGACTTGATATCCTTTCCGACCCGATCTGCCCCTGGTGCTATATCGGCAAGACCCATTTGGACCGGGCCCTGGCCGCGCGTCCCAACCATCCCTTCGTGATCGAATGGCATCCCTTTCAGCTGAACCCCGACATGCCCAAGGGAGGCATGGATCGCCGCGCCTATCTGGAAGGCAAGTTCGGCGGCAAGGATCGGGCCGTGCAGATCTATTCACAGATCGCCGAGGCTGCGGAGGCCGCCGGGCTGATGATCAACCTTGGCGCCATCGAGCGGACGCCCAACACCATTGACGCCCACCGCCTGATCCATTGGGCCGGGATCGAACAGCGCCAGACCGCCGCCGTCAGCGCCCTCTTTACTGCCTATTTCGAGATGGGCCGCGATATCGGCGACGCCGAGGTTCTGGCCGACATCGCCGACAGCATCGGCCTTGATGCCGCAGCCATTGCCCGGCTTCTGGCCACCGACGCCGATATCGACGGGATTTCGCAGCGCGATGCCCATTCCCGCGAGGCGGGCGTGACCGGCGTGCCGACCTTTATCGTGGCCGGGCAACACGCTGTGCCGGGCGCGCAGCCGCCCGAGGTCTGGGAACAGGTGATCGACGATATCCTTGCCCAACAGGCGGCCGAGGCCTGATGTTCCGACCGACCCAACCGCTGTCCCGGCCCGAGTTCATTACCCTCGTGGCCATGTTGATTGCCGTGGTAGCCTTTGCCATCGACGCGATGCTCCCCTCGCTGCCCCTCATTGCGCAAGAGCTGACGCCAGAGGACCCGAATCGGGCGCAGCTCGTCCTGGCGGTCTTCATCCTGGGGATGGGGCTTGGCACGGTCATTACCGGGCCGCTCTCTGACACCTTGGGGCGCAAGCCGGTGATCACCTGGGGACTTGTCCTGTATAGCATCGGGGCGATTCTCGCGGTCTTTGCCACCTCGATCGAAATGCTCTTGGCGGCCCGTCTGATCCAGGGACTTGGTGCGGCGGCGCCCCGAGTGGTGGCGCAGGCGATGATCCGCGACCTCTATTCGGGACGGCGGATGGCGCAGATCAGCTCTTTTGTCATGATGATCTTTATCCTCGTCCCCGCCCTTGCCCCCTCGGTCGGGGCGTTGATCGCCAGCGGCTTTGGCTGGCGCGGGGTGTTTGGTGGCTTTGTCGTGTTTGCCGCCATTGGCGGGCTATGGCTGAACCTGCGCCAGCCCGAAACGCTGGCGTCCGAGAACACACGCACGCTCAAGCCATCCGCCCTTTGGGAGGCCGCGCGCGAGGTGCTGACCAACAGTCTTGTCCTGATCTATATCGCGGTGATGACACTTGGCTTTGCCCTGTTGTTCGCCCTGTTGTCATCGATCCAGCAGATCTACGGCGAAACCTACGGCAAGGCGGACAGCTTTCCGTTCTGGTTTCTGGTTGGCGGGCTTTTGTCGGGCCTTGGCACGGTCTTCAACGCGGTGCTGGTCATGCGGGTCGGGATGCGGCGGCTGGCAATGTTCGCTTTTGGCGCACAGGTGATCATTTCCGTCGCACTTCTGACGATCACCCGGCTGCATGTCATCGGGCCGGTTCTGCCGTTCGAGGTGTTCTTTCTGTGGCAGGTGTCCGTGTTCGGGATGGCGGGGCTGACCTTTGGCAACCTCAATGCCCTGGCGTTAGAGCCGATGGGCCATATCGCCGGCATGGCTTCATCGGTCGTCACAGCGATTGCCACGGTGGCCTCTGTGGTGATCGCCGCCCCCATCGGGCTGGCCTTCAATGGCACGCCAAACCCGCTCCTGATCGGGACGGCGGTCTGCTCTGCCCTTGCATGGGCCCTGATGCGGACGGCGCGTAAGCTGGACCCTGAGGCCAAGAAAGCACCGCTGATCCACGTCTGACGGCCTGTCAGGCGGCGGGCTTGCCTTCGGGCTTGCCCTTTGCCTTACGCTCGTCCGACAGCTTTTGCGCCAGATCCCGGGCGATGTTGAAGGCCCCCTGGATCTTGTCGCGCTCGCGGCTCCAGTCCCGGCGGATGACGATCTTGTTGTCCTTGACCTTGGCCAGCCCGTTTTGATCGTTGATGAAATCGACCAACCCCTTGGGCGAGGCGAACTTGTCATTGTGGAACTGGATCGTGGCCCCCTTGGGCCCGGCGTCCAGCTTGGCGATGCCGGCGCGTTTGCACATGGCCTTGATGCGGACGACCAGAAGCAGGGTGTTCACCTCTTTGGGCAGGGTGCCGAAGCGGTCGATCAGCTCGGCGGCAAAGCCTTCCAGCTCGACCTTGGTGGTGAGGTCGGACAGGCGGCGATAAAGGCCGAGGCGGACATCAAGGTCAGGCACATAAGCCTCGGGGATCAGGACAGGCACGCCGAGGTTGATATTGGGCGCCCATTGCCCGTCATCCACGATCCCTTCGGCCTCGCCCGAGCGGATCTTGGCAATCTGTTCTTCCAACATCTGCTGGTACAGCTCGTAGCCCACTTCGCGCATCTGGCCCGACTGTTCTTCGCCCAGAAGGTTGCCCGCGCCCCGGATATCAAGGTCTTGCGAGGCAAGGGTAAAGCCGGCCCCAAGCGAATCCAGACTGCCCAATACGCGCAACCGCTTTTCCGCCTGGGGGGTCAGTTTCAACCGGGGCTTGGTCGTCAGATAGGCATAGGCGCGGGTCTTGGACCGGCCCACCCTACCCCGGATCTGATAAAGCTGGGCCAAGCCAAACATGTCGGCCCGGTGCACGACCATCGTATTGGCCGTGGGGATATCAAGGCCGGATTCCACGATGGTGGTCGCCAGAAGGACGTCGTATTTGCCGTCGTAAAAGGCATTCATCCGGTCGTCGAGTTCGCCCGCTGCCATCTGCCCGTGGGCCACGACGTGGGTCACCTCGGGCACCTCGCGTTTGAGCCAGTCTTCCATTTCGGGCAGATCGCTGATGCGCGGGACGACCAAAAAGGACTGTCCACCCCGGTAATGCTCGCGCAGCAGAGCCTCGCGGATGGTGATGGTGTCGAACTCGCTGACGTAGGTGCGGATCGCCAACCGGTCGATCGGCGGGGTGCCGATGATGGACAATTCGCGCACGCCCGACAGGCTCATCTGCAAGGTCCGGGGGATCGGCGTGGCGGTCAGGGTCAGGACGTGGATGTCCGAGCGCATCTGCTTGAGCCGCTCTTTGTGCTGCACGCCAAAATGCTGCTCTTCGTCGATCACCAACAGGCCAAGGTTCTTGAACCGGATGGACTTGGCGAGCAACGCGTGGGTGCCAACGACGATGTCGACCGTTCCATCTGCAATACCGTCGCGGGTCAGCGCCGCATCCTTTGCGCTCACAAAGCGCGACAAGGTCCTGACATTGATGGGAAATCCGCGAAACCGCTCGGCAAAGCCCTTGTAGTGCTGTCGTGCCAGAAGCGTTGTCGGGGCGATGATCGCCACCTGTACACCGGACATCGCGGCCACAAAGGCGGCCCGGATCGCCACCTCTGTCTTGCCAAAGCCCACGTCGCCACAGACCAGGCGGTCCATGGGAGAGCCCGAGTCCAGATCGGCCAGCACATCGTCGATCGCGGCCAATTGGTCGTCGGTTTCCGAATAGGGGAACCGCGCAAGGAACTGGTCCCACATGCCATCAGGCGGGCTAAGCGCCGGGGCGGTGCGCAGCGCCCGTTCGGCGGCCACGCGGATGAGCCGCTCTGCCATCTGGCGGATACGCTCTTTCAGGCGGGCCTTCTTGGCCTGCCATGCGCCGCCGCCCAGCCGGTCCAGAAGCCCCTCTTCGTGGCCGAACTTCGACAACAACTCGATATTCTCGACCGGAAGGTAAAGCTTGGATCCTTCGGCATATTCCAGAAGCAGGCATTCATGCGCCGCCCCCAGCGCCGTGACGACCTCCATCCCCATGTAACGCCCGACGCCGTGATCGACATGGACCACCAGATCGCCGGGGCTAAGGCTTTGGGTTTCGGTCAGAAAGTTCTCGGCCCGCCGCCGCTTCCGGGTCTGGCGGATCAAGCGGTCGCCCAGAACGTCCTGTTCCGAGATGACCGTGATGCCCGGTGCGTCGAACCCATGTTCAAGCGGCCAGACCGCCAAATGAACCCCGCGTTTGCCGACCCGGGAGAAATCGGTGATCGGGATCGCCTCCGCGACGCCTTCATCCTCGATCAGGCCGGTCAGACGTTCGCGCGCCCCTTCCGAGTATGAGGCGATGACAACCGGGCCCACCTCAAGTTTCTTCTGAACATGGGTCGCAAGAGAATTGAAAAGGCTTATCTTTTCCTGCTGACGCTCGGGCGCGAAATCCCGCCCGATCCGCCCGCCGGCATCCAGAACGCCAAGACCGGTGGGTTGCTGGAGCGGGCTGAACTGCATCACGCGGCGGTTGGCCACCTGCGCGTCCCACGCGGCCTCGTCCAGATAGAGCAATCCCGGAGGGGCCGGTTTGTAGACAGTGTCGAGGTGACTTTTCTGGGTCAGCGCGTGTTTGCGCGTCTCGTATTGGTCGTCGATGGAAATCCAGCGGGCCGCCCGTTGCGCTCCTGTCTGATCGTCTAGCGTGATGGTCGCGCCGGGCAGGTAGTCAAACAGGGTCTCGAGGTGATCGTGGAAAAAGCCCAGCCAATGCTCCATCCCGGCGTGTTTGCGACCGGCGCTGACGGCCTCGTATAGCGGGTCGTCGGTGCCCGCGGCGCCGAACTCGATCCGGTAGTTCTGGCGAAACCTTGTGACGCTGTCCTCATCCAGAATGATCTCGGACACCGGCGCCAGCTCGACCATTTCGAGCTTTTCGGTGGTGCGTTGGGTGGCAGGGTCAAAGCGGCGGGCACCGTCAAGGGTATCGCCAAACAGATCAAGGCGGACAGGGCCGGACTGGCCGGGGGGAAAGATGTCTATGATGCCGCCTCGCACGGCATAGTCGCCGGCCTCAAGAACCGTGGGGGCTTGGGTAAAGCCCATACGGACAAGGAACTGCCGCAAGGCTGCCTCGTCGATGCGGTCCCCGACCCGGGCCTTGAAGGCGGCCGATCTCAACAGCTCGCGGGCTGGAACTTTTTGGGTGGCGGCGTTGAGGGTCGTCAGCAGGATGAACCGGGCCGGCATGTCGTGGACAAGTGCCGCCAGCGTCGCCATCCGGGTCGCCGAAATCTCGGCGTTTGGGGACACCCGGTCGTAGGGCAGACAATCCCATCCGGGAAAGGTGATGACGGGCATCGACGGCGCAAAAAAGGCAAGTGCAGCCTGCATCGCGGCCAGCCGCTTGTCATCGCGGGCGACATGAAGGACGGGTCCGCCACTCCGCTCGGCCTCGGCCAAAACAAGCTGGGCGTCAAACCCTTCGGGGGCGCCGCCGACGGTAAGGTGATGGGATGATTTCGACATGTCGCTGACCTACCCTGCCCTGCCCGCCTGTCAAGGCTGGCGGACGATTAGAAACCGGGAACCACCAGAAGGTTCTGATACATCCCGAAAAGGGCGGTCACAAAGATCGAGATCATGCCGATGACATGGGTCCAGAACCGGTGCCGCATCAGCCTCTTGAACAATTGCTGCTGCTCGGGCCTTTCCTCTTCGATCCGGCGGGCGGTGCTGAGGGTCATGGCCCCGATGGCCGTCATCGGCAAGGCGATCAGGACAACAGCCTGCGCAAATTCGATCCAGTACCAGAACGCGAGCAACAGAAGGCTGACCATCACAAAGGCCCAAAAGCCGAGGATCACCATGCCAGAGGCGCGGGCGATGAACAGGACCCGGCGGGTGTTGATGGTCACAAGGCCTGCAAGCTCGTCATAGGCTTCGTCGCCAAAACGGCGCGCCCGGGTGATCATATCGAAGGGGACACCAAGCACATAGTGCGATGCCGTAGACCATGCCGTCGCCAGCACGATCCAATACCACACGCTAGAAAAGGACCGGGTGTCGATGACATCGACAATTGTACTTGTCAGGTCCAATTGAGTTGCTCGTTAATCGTTTCGTCGTCACGCACCCTATCCCTGCCGCACGACAAAGCCCAGACTTGTGAAGCCGGAAAAACCGTGCGACCCAAGGGTGTGACCAGAAAGGCCCGACCTGCCATGCCAATGACCTTCCCGCCCGCCCCCGCAGCCTTCCCCGCCAGCCGTCCGCGTCGCATGCGCCGTTCTGGCGCGCTGCGCGACATGGTGCGCGAAACCACCCTTGCGCCTGCTGATTTCATCTGGCCCGTGTTCCTCATGGCGGGCAACGACGCCGAAGAGGCAATCCCCTCCATGCCCGGCGTCACCCGCAAGACGGTGGACCGTGTCGTGGCGGCCGCGAAAGAGGCCCATTCCCTTGGCATTCCGGCGATCTGCCTGTTCCCCTATACCGCGATGGAGCATCGCACCGAGGATTGCGCCGAGGCCTGGAACCCCGACAACCTGACCAACCGGGCGATCCGGGCGATCAAGGACGCGGTCCCCGAGATTGCCGTGATGACCGACATCGCCCTTGATCCCTATAACATCAACGGTCACGACGGTTACGTCGAAGGCGAAGTCATTGTGAACGACCGCACCGTAGAGGCATTGGTCAAAATGGCGATTGCACAGGCCGAGGCTGGTGCCGATATCCTTGGCCCTTCCGACATGATGGATGGCCGGATCGGCGCGATCCGCACCGCCCTTGAGGCCGAGGGCCATCAGGGTGTGACAATCCTGAGCTATGCGGCGAAATTCGCCTCTGCCTTCTACGGCCCGTTCCGGGATGCCGTTGGCGCCTCTGGTGCGCTGAAGGGCGACAAAAAGACCTACCAGATCGATCCCGCCAACCGGTCCGAGGCTTTGCGCATGGTCGCCCGTGACATCGCAGAAGGGGCCGATATGGTCATGGTCAAACCGGGCATGCCGTACCTTGATGTCTGTCGCGAGGTAAAGGACACCTTTGGCGTGCCGACCTTTGCCTATCAAGTGTCAGGCGAATACGCGATGCTACAGGCCGCGATCCAGAATGGCTGGCTGGATGGCCAGCGCGTCATGCTGGAAAGCCTGTTGTGCTTCAAGCGGGCGGGCTGCGATGGCATTCTGACCTATTTTGCCCCAGAGGCTGCCCGCGCCCTTGCCAACGGCTGATTTTTGCCCACACCGCATCTTGCGGATGACATAAGCTCGAATGACGCCTATAGTACTCTATGAAGAGCCGGAAACACGGCCAACGAGAGGCGGACAGAGATGAGCAGCATGACAAGGCGCACCCTTGCGCTTGGCCTTTTGGCAACCAGCACGGTCGCAGCATGTGGCAACGGTATCGGCAGCGAAGGCGCGGGCCAGATCGATGCCCGGGTGGATGCCACCCTGAATTATCTATACCTTAACTATCCTGATACCCGCGGCCTTGCCGATCGGGCCTCTGGCATGTTGGTGATGCCATTGGTGACAGAAGTCGGCCTTGGCCTTGGTGGATCTTACGGACGCGGCGCCCTGATCGTGGGTCAAGGCACTGTCGACTATTATATGGCCACAGCGGCCAGTGCTGGGCTTCAGATTGGCGCGCAGCAATACAGCCACGTCCTGTTTTTCATGACGCCTGATGCCCTATTGCAGTTCCGCCAATCAGATGGCTGGGCGGCCGGAGCGGACATCGAGTATGTCTTTTCCGATCAGGGAGAGATGTTGCGGGCCGAAACAACCACGTCTCTCTCGCCTGTGATCGCCGTGGTATTTGCCCAGACCGGGCTTCGGGTCGGGGTGACACTGGAAGGCAACAAGTACACCCGGATCATTCCTTGATCTGTTGGCCCTGATCTGCTGGCCCTGATCTGCTGGTTAGGCGCATAGCGGGCGGGTTGAGCCGACCTGCTTGCCCCTTCGGCCCAATCACGACATCCTCTGTCGCAAGGAGCCAACCGCAGCGCTCCGCGCTGCGGTCAGAGTGCGCCAACGTCCCATGCCCAGACCGGAGTCGCCGCCATGCAAACCACCACCCGCGTTGCCATTATCGGAGGCGGCGTTGTCGGCGCCTCGGTCCTGTATCACCTGACCAAACTGGGCTGGTCCGATGTCATGCTGCTGGAACGCTCAGAGCTGACGTCGGGGTCCACCTGGCACGCGGCGGGCGGGTTTCACACCCTTAATGGCGACACCAACATGGCCGCCCTGCAAGGCTATACCATCCGGCTTTACAAAGAGCTTGAGGCGATCACCGGCATGTCCTGCGGTCTGCACCATGTGGGCGGCGTGACGCTGGCGGACAACAAGGACCGCTTTGACATGCTGGTCGCAGAGCGGGCCAAGCACCGCTACATGGGCCTTGAGACCGAGATCATCGGGCCCGAGGAAATCGCCAAACTCGCCCCGATCACCAACCTCGATGGCATCATCGGCGGTCTTTATGATCCGCTGGACGGCCACCTTGACCCCTCCGGCACCACCCACGCTTATGCCAAGGCCGCCCGGATGGGCGGGGCGACCATCGAGACGCATTGCATGGTGCGCGAAACCAACCAGCGCCCCGACGGCACCTGGGACGTGGTCACCGACAAGGGCACAATCCACACCGAACATTTGGTTAACGCAGGCGGCCTTTGGGCGCGCGAAGTCGGCGCGATGGCCGGGGTCTACTTTCCCCTGCATCCGATGGAACATCAGTATATCATCACCGACGACATCCCCGAGATCTACGAGCGCGACAGCGAGCACCCTCACGTCATGGACCCGGCTGGCGAAAGCTATCTGCGCCAGGAACGCCGGGGCCTGTGCATCGGATTTTATGAAAAGACCTGCCGCCCCTGGGCCGTCGACGGCACCCCTTGGGACTTTGGGCAAGAGCTGTTGCCCGACGACTTCGACAAGATCGAAGACTCCATCGCCTTTGCCTACAAACGGTTCCCGGTCCTTGAAAAGGCGGGCGTCAAAAACGTCATCCACGGTCCCTTCACCTTTGCCCCCGATGGCAATCCGCTGGTTGGCCCCGTGCCGGGCATGCGCAACTACTGGTCGGCCTGTGGCGTCATGGCGGGCTTTTCCCAAGGCGGCGGTGTTGGCCTGACGCTGGCGCAATGGATGATCGAAGGCGAGGCAGAGCGCGATGTGACCGGCCTTGACGTCGGCCGCTTTGGCAAGTGGATCACCCCCGGCTACACCCGGCCCAAGGTGATCGAGAATTACCAGACCCGCTTTTCCGTCGCCTACCCGAACGAGGAAAAGCCCGCCGCCCGCCCGCATCGCACAACGCCGATGTACGACATCTTTACCGGCATGGGCGCCGTCTGGGGCCAGCAGTTTGGCCTTGAGGTCGTCAACTACTTTGCCAAAGGCGATGAGCCAACCTATGAGACCCCATCCTTCCGCCGTTCAAACGCCTTTGCCGCAACGGGGCGTGAAGTGGCCGCCGTGCGGGCGGGCGTGGGCATCAACGAAGTGCAGAACTTTGGCAAGTTCCGCGTCACCGGCGAAGGTGCCCGCGCCTGGCTTGACCGGGTCATGGCGGGCCGCATCCCACAGCCGGGCCGCATGTCCCTGACCCCGATGCTGTCGCCCAAGGGGCGGCTTCTGGGTGATTTCACCGTGTCATGTCTGTCCGAGACGGAATTCCAGCTGACCGCCTCTTACGGGGCGCAGGAAATCCATCACCGCTGGTTCCTGACCAACCTTGATGACGGGGTCACGGTCGAAAACATTTCTGACAAGCGGACCGGTTTCCAGATCGCGGGCCCCAAGGCGGCTGAGCTGCTGGCGGCCTGCACACGGGCCGATGTGGGCGCGATCCGGTTCCTCGATGTCAAAAAGATCGTCGTTGGACAGGTCGACTGCATCGTCCAGCGCGTCAGCTATACTGGCGATCTGGGGTATGAGATCTACTGCGACCCGATGGACCAGCGCCAGCTGTGGCAGACCCTCTGGACGGCAGGCGAACCGATGGGGCTGACCCCCTTTGGGATGCGGGCCATGATGTCGCTGCGGCTTGACCGGTTCTTCGGGTCATGGTTGCGCGAATTCTCACCCGATTACACCGCCGCCGAAACCGGGATCGACCGCTTTATCTCGTGGAAGAAGAACACCGACTTCATCGGCCGCGCCGTGGCCGAGGCCGAGCGGGCCGATCCCCCCGCCCGGACCCTTGTCACCTTTGAGGTCGATGCCGACGACACCGACGTCACCGCCTATGAGCCCATCTTTATCGACGGGGAGGTGGCCGGCTTTTGCACCTCTGGGGGCTATTCGCACCATATGGGCAAATCCATCGCCTTTGGCCTGATCCCCCGCGACAAGGCCCGCGACGGGCTGGAGGTCGAGATTGAGTTGCTGGGCCAGATGCGCAAGGCGGTCCAGGTCTCAACCCCCGGTTTTGACCCGGAGGGAGAGCGGATGCGCGGCTGATCGCGGCGCTGGTTTCTGGCGGCGGGCTGGGGCAGGATCTGGGCATGACACCCATCCTGATCCTTGCCGCGGGCACCTCGTCGCGCATGCGGGGCCGCGATAAACTGTTGGAAGAGGTCGAGGGCGCGCCTGTGCTGCGCGTACTTGCCACGCGAGCCGCCTCCTTGGGGGAGCCTGTGTTTGTCGCCCTGCCCGCTCTGGATCACCCCCGCGCTCGGGCCTTGACCGGTCTGGATGTCACCCTGCTGCCGATCCCGGCCGCGCCTGAGGGGATGGGCGCGACCCTGCGCGACGCAGTGGCCGCCTTGCCCGATGCGCCACGGTTCATGGTGCTGCTGGGCGACATGCCCGATATCGGGGCCGCGCATATGAAGTCTGTGTTGGACGCCGCCTTGACCCACCCCGATCAGCTGATCTGGCGGGGCTGTACCGAGGACGGCAAGCCGGGGCACCCGATGCTGTTTGACACAAGCCTGCGGCGGCAGTTCGCCACGCTTTCAGGGGACGATGGCGGACGGGCGCTGGTCGCGCCCTATCGGGACCGGACCCAACTGGTCCCCCTGCCCGGCCAGATTGCGCGCGGCGATCTGGATACGCCCGAAGACTGGGACACCTGGCGGGCGCGGTTCGGGCCCTAGTGTTCTGCATGTGAATTAAGTTTTCCGGTCTGTCTGCGGTGCGTTTGTGTGGTTTGGACAAGGGGGCAAATCTTGATGCATTCCCAACAGCAGACTTTAAGGTTAAGTGCGGCGAATGGCCGGAAGGAGCCCA
>ERZ887942.1509-NODE-1509-length-15853-cov-6.224016_pt1 | contig 15853 bp, 13 predicted proteins | sample MGYA00521099_ERZ887942 | MGnify/ENA primary metagenome ERZ887942 (study PRJEB32303, sample SAMEA104408605) | aquatic metagenome | biome: Brackish water; feature: Pelagic; material: water | place: Baltic Sea | collected 2014-06-07T06:48:00 | depth 16,251 m ... | reverse complement strand
TCTCGATATTCATGATCGGGATCATAACAAGCAGCATGACACTCGTTAGACCCAGAACGAAATAGCCTGCGGCATCGTGAACGAACCCACTGATCGCATCTGGACCATGGGTGTAAGCCCAAGCAGTTAGAAAAATACTCCGCAGAAGATTCGTGATAACGGCGAAGCCCATAGCAAATGCGACCAACAGTATCTTTTTTATAGTACTCTTGAAGAATATTGCTCCCAAAAAAGTGCCTGCAAATAAGCACCCCATTAGGGACCGAATCCCAGAGCAGGCGTCTTCAACCCCTACACGACCTGTGGGAAGTATAAGTGTGTTGCCTTCCTGCTCGAGGGCATAGCCGCCCATTTCGAAAACGAAGAACACCACAGTCATAACTTTGTTTAGCAAGAAAAGGCTTAGAGCATTTTCGATAAACGACACGAGAGGCGCGGATATAATCCAGATAAAGCACGGAAACCAGAATAGTAATGTGATTGAAAGTCGTCGATTCATGACCGCTTGCGGAAGCAGGGATTCGCCAATTTGCTCTTTCCATGAATCTGTCGAATCGGGAAGATTTATATAAATCAACGCGAAAACCACCATACCTGCTCCCACCGCAATAAACAGCGAACCTGGATTAGAAGGTCCAGCACCCGCACGGTAAAAGGCTCCCAGACCAAAAATGGCTAAACCAAGAATCAACCCGCCATAAAACCCAATAGGTATAACCCATTTCATAGCTGGATAGAGCTTCGAGACTGCCCAATCAAAGGAAAGCAGGGTTCCCTTCCCCTCTTCAACCGATTTAGTAGATGAAGATCCCATTCCGAACAACGAGAGTATTCTGGGCCAACGATCCCAAACAACCACAGCTACGAAAATCGGCACCAAATAACCAAACGAGTAGTCTTCACGCCGCCCCCACCAATACCATTGATCCCAAGTGACAAACGCTCCGAATCCAATACTTAGAAGCAGCGTGTAAGAAAACAATGAGGGAAATCCCTTCAACACAGGAATATATCGATCAATAAGTCTCATTTGAAAGAAAACTGGAGAAAAGCCCGCTTATTCATTGAACGCAAGCACTTCACAGCACGTCTTACTTGTAATTAACACACTGGTCAAATTGGTTTAAAATCCCGCGCGAATCGCAATAATGACAGAATAACCACGTCTTTTTCAGGAAACTCCGTTAGAATTATGAGTTTGCCTGTCCCTACATTTATTACAGTTTGATCGCACTATTCCTCGAATCGCCGGAATTCCCACTTTCTTCAAAGAAACATGCCTAATCCTTACGAGCACCTGCACGCCTACTGGCGGATGGAGTACATAGAAACTCCCGAAGCGCTGAAAGGTAAGAACCCATTTACAGAGCTACCTAAAATTGAAAATGAACGGGAATCACTGCTATTGCACAGAGGACACACCGGCTACTTGGTCATGAACCGCTTCCCTTACAACGCCGGACATATTCTGGCCCTGCCCTACCGTGAGGTCGCAGAATTAGAAGGCCTGACACCGGCCGAAAAAGTCGAATTCATGGATCTTATCATTTTGGCAAAAAAGATCCTATCCCGCGCACTCGACCCCGACGGTTTCAACGTGGGAATGAATCTCGGAAGCGCCGCCGGCGCCGGAATCCCAACTCATCTGCACGCCCACATTGTTCCCCGCTGGTCGGGTGACACGAACTTCATGCCCGTAATCGGCCATACCCGCGTACTGCCGACCTCACTCGAAGGCATGTGGGATCGTCTGAAGTCAGCAGCTAAAGAGCTAGAAACCGAATAATGGAAACCTCTGAAAAGACCCTCCAGTTTCAGACCGCTCGAGCTGCAAGCCAGCTCTACTGCGGAAAGATCACACATTTAAAGGAAGCCGAGAGCTTACTCGGTGTAACTCTGGTCGCTCGGGACAACTGGATCCAAGTAACGGGACCCGAAGCATCGATAACGAATGCTGAAAACTTTTTCAACTACCTGAATACTGCCCATTCACAAGGGATGGAGATTAGAAAATCAGATTTTATCGCAATCCTTAACCAAGTGGTAGATGGGCAAACAGAGGCCCTGAATGATCTCATCAACGAGCCACTCGTACTGAATTTTCCGAAAAAGAAAATCATCCCAAAGACGCTCAACCAAAAGCGTTATCTCGAGGCTATCTTTGAAAAAGAAGTCGTATTTGGAATTGGCCCTGCAGGAACCGGAAAGACCTATCTTGCAATGGCCGCTGCAATCAGCTCGCTCCTTAAAGGCGATATTGAAAAGATCATTTTAACCCGACCGGCCGTGGAAGCAGGAGAAGCCTTGGGTTTCCTACCAGGAGATTTGGAAGAAAAGATCACTCCCTACCTGCGCCCCCTTTATGACGCCATTCACGATATGCTGGGCAAGGAGAATGCCGAGAAACTTATGGAAAAAGGGGTTATCGAAATAGCCCCACTCGCTTACATGCGAGGGCGGACGCTCTCAAAGGCCTATGTCATTCTCGACGAAGCCCAAAACACATCGCCGGAACAGATGATGATGTTCCTCACGCGATTGGGTGACAATAGTCGGATGATTGTCACAGGAGATATCACACAGATCGATTTACCACGAAACAAAGAATCTGGCCTTCGCCAAATCACTCAAATCCTGGCTCATATTAAACAGATCGAGCTATTTTATTTCGATAGTTTTGATGTTGTGCGACACCCACTTGTACAGAAGATTATAGAGGCTTATGAACAGTATCGGTCCGAAGGACATCCTGTCTGATGCGCAATAAGCACGATTGAACAGTGAAACTTTTCAGCAAGAGAAAGCAGCTCAACGACACTCCTTCGCCTTCACGGCGTAAGCGTAGGGCGCTCCGTCAGACCTGGACAAAGACCTTCCTGGCATCCAGTCCGGTGGTAACAGGGCTCATCCTTGTTAGTTGGGTTTTTCTGACGATTATTTTTGCTTTCACCGGCGTTACTCCTGCCGGAATCCAGGTGCTTCCAGATCAAGTCTCACGAATTCGTGTCGTCGCCGAGAAAGACTTCAGCTACTGGAGTGACTTGCAGACCGAACGCCAGAAGCAGCTTGAGAAACAGCGGATACCACCGGTCTACCGCTTGAATATGGAGCCTTACGAGATTTTCCGTGATCATATTCAGGAGCTCGTAGACGAGATAAATACCCTTGAGATAAGAATAGCAGAATTCACCCCTGAACAAAAACTGGAGCGCGTTGAAGCATTTACCGTCGGTTTCGAGGAGCGTACTAAAATTCGGCTAAACGTAGAAGAGGTATTGGTCATTTTGGCTCGTACAGAAGCACCGCAACGCAAACCACTTATTGATGATGCTCTCGTATCAGTCCGCCGAATTCTGGGTGGCGGGATCTTCGACCCTACAGACGCCGTTCTCTCAAGAGACCCTGAAAATCTAAACTTCATCTACGTGCAGCGCGACAGCGGGCAGCTCAGACGTCTGGATATTCAGAGCCAGGATATGGCCTACAGCGCACTCAAACGCGATTTTACCTATTTTGATATTTCTCAAGATCTCAATATCGCCCTCTCAAGAATCATGACGCAGGCGATAAAGCCAAACTTGCGCTATGATCAGGACCTTCATGAGAGAGCCCGTGAAGAAGCAGAGGAAAATGCCGAGCCTGTTTGGGTAGACGTCTCATCTGGAGAGATAATCATCGACCCAGGTGAAACTGTGTTGGCTCATAAATATGAGATGTTGCTCGCTTACCAGGACTTCCTACTCGCCGAGGATTCAGCCTATGCATTTTCGCTTGGAAGAAGTTTCTGGGAAAAAGCCTTGATAACACTCCTCTTGGGTATAGGCGTCGTGGTCTACCTCGCCTTGGCAGGATGGTCCAGCCTGACTGATAATCGAAGGGTCAGTCTGTTGTTTCTAGTTATTCTTCTCAACATCGGAGTCACCAGGCTTATTCTCTCAGTCGCGTCCAATAACCCAGAGGCATTTGCGCTGCTTCGCTATATGATACCCGTTTATCTCGGGCCTATTCTCATAGCGCTGCTAATCAACCAACGGGCTGCTATCTTTGTGTCTGGAGTCGTCTGCTTCATTACCAGTCTGATGTTCGGTGAATCGTTTGTCCTCATGGCAGCGATGTTTCTCTCCTGTCTCGTGGCAGTACTCTTTTGCAAAGACGTTCGCAAACGCGGACAGATCGTTCGGTCGAGTATTTTCGGCGGTACCACTCTCGCAATCGGAACCCTACTATTGGGACTGCTCAACGAAGTGAGCTTTGTCATGATCGGCTGGGAGATGCTTATTTCCATCGGCGTGGGAGCAGGGACCGGTATGCTTGTAATCGGCTTACTACCATTCTTTGAAAGTATTTTTCAGCTAACAACAAATATCACTCTGCTGGAGCTGACCGATTATAATCACAGGCTTCTTCGCCGCTTACAACTGGAAGCCCCAGGTAGTTATCATCACTCCCTCATGGTCGCCAATCTGGCCGAAAACGGAGCCTCCGCCATCGGAGCAAATCCATTGGTCTGCCGCGTCTGTTCGCTCTTTCACGATATCGGCAAATTGATCAAGCCCGAGTATTTTGCAGAGAACCAACGCGACGGGGACAATCCACTGATTCTACAGAACCCATCCATGGCCGCGCTCGTAATCAAAGCCCACGTCAAAGAAGGCGTGAATCTGGCGATCCGAAACAAGCTTCCACGGATCATTATCGACGTGATCAAGCAGCACCACGGCACTTCCCTAATCACTTATTTCTACGTCCAGGCGCTTAAAAAAGGGAAAGGGGCGACCAACGAAATTCGAGTAGAAGAGTCGACTTACCGCTACGACGGACCGAAACCTCAGTTTCGTGAGAGTGCAGTTATCTTTTTTGCGGATTCAGTGGAAGCCGCTAGCCGATCTCTTCGGAAGACAACTCCTCAAAGTATTGACGAACTGATCGACAAAATTCTCGAGGATAAAATCGCAGATGACCAGCTGAGCGAATGTCCGCTCACCTTCGAAGAAATCAAGAAGCTTAGAAACAGTTTTTCGTTTACCCTCCTGAATACGCTGCACAGCCGCATCGAATATCCAGATAAAGATAAGGCCAAAGCCGAAGCCCAAAATGCGGACCGGAAAAAAGAGAAACATCCAGATATTCAACCCGTGCGAAGCGCTTAGAATTGATAAAGCTGCCGTAGAGTCTCTCTTTTATTTTTTAGACGAAACAGCCCCTTATCAAATCCCCGATGGAGAGCTCTCACTCGCATTCCTTCAGGAGGAAGCTCATTGCAAGCTGCACGCCGATTTCCTCAATGATCCGACACCAACGGACGTCATTACATTTCCAGGCGATCCAGACGAAGACCTGGCCGGTGAGATTTGCGTATCCATCGATATGGCCAAGCGCTACGCCGAAACTGAGGCAGTTGATTTCTCGAAAGAACTGACTTTATATCTAGTTCATGGATGGCTTCATCTGGTCGGATTTGACGACTTGAACGAAAAAGATCGCCATGCTATGAAAAAAGAAGAGCAAGTATGTATGTCTAGTTTGGAAACGAACAGGCACATCCCTGTGTTTAAATACGAAACGAATGACTGAAAAATATACTTTTCTAAGATCGCTTAGAAATGCCTTTTTAACAGGCCTGATCCTTTTGACCCCTTTGGGCGTTTCACTGTTCGTTTTCGGTTGGCTGGTAAACAACGTAGGTGGTCGTTTCAGCAACAATCTACTCTATTTCATTCCTGCAGAATGGAGGCAGATAGAAGACCTACAACTCATCTGGAATATCCTCGCTACAATCATCGTATTTCTGGCGATTACGTTACTGGGCTACATGTCTCGTTACTTCGTCGGCAAGTGGTTCCTTTCGGCCGCCGAAAACATCTTAGACAAAGTTCCGTTTATCAACACCGTCTACAAAACGGTAAAGCAGATCGTTGAGACCTTCAGCTCACAACAACGGGCAGTATTCAAAAAAACCGTTTTGATCGAATACCCACGACGCGGAGTATGGGCCATCGGTTTCCTAACCAGTGATACCAAAGGTGAGACTCAGGCGAAAACCGAACAAGACCTGCGTAACGTCTTCGTTCCCACGACTCCCAACCCTACCAGTGGTTTCCTTCTAATGCTGCCAGCGGACGACGTTCATGAGATGGAGATGTCCATTGGTGATGGTATGAAAATGATTATTTCTGGCGGCGCTGTAGCTCCTCCCTACCCGCCTGAGGAGAAAGAGGCCACCACCGTCAAAATAGAGAACCCCACCGTCGAAAAAATCGCGGAATCATAATTTAATGGCCGGCCAGACGGTTCATATTTCGGGAATAATCCTCAAAAAAGAGGCTTCAGGCGAACAGTTCTTCAAGCTCACGCTGTTGAGTGCTGAACATGGAAGCATTTTAGCCATGTTTAGAAGACCCAAACGAAACTCCCGAACGCCGTCGCCTGACCTTTTTGACGAAGTCGAAATGGTCTTGGAGAAAAAAGGTGAAAACGGTTTCGGCTTCGTAAAGGAACTCACGATCCAACACCAAAGGCGAGCGTTAGCTAAATCATTTATCGCTTTGGAGCTAGCCTGTGAATGGTCTTCTATCCTATCGAAAAACTTACCACGCGAAACAGAAACTGAAGCTATCTACGTACTATTTAAAAAGGGACTTGATGCCTGGGAAAAGCGAAAGCACCCGGAAGCCATTTTCTTCAAATGCCTATTCGTATATGCCAAAGATGAAGGCTATCCCGTCAAACACGACTGGTTCGAAAAACTCAAGCATAACGAGCGCGTCGAGGTGGCGACGATACTCAACACCCCCATTTCGGAATTGGAACTGAATCCAGAGATCTGCAGAAAATGGAACGATGCGCTGAAACACTATGTGCAACACTATACGGACATACTAATCTAAGCCTTAGTAATTACTCATGCAGGTTGATCTACTAAAAAAGACTGTCAGTTTAAGCGTAGGCGAACTCTCCGAATTCAGCACCGGGCCAGCTCATAGAATGAACCGCAGGTCGGGACAGTGGCGAACCCAAGTCGGCATCCAATGGCATCAGGAACAAGAGAAAGTTTCTCAGCAGGCCGGTGAAAACGGCCAATTTGAAGTAACGCTTAGAGGCGCATGGCCCTACAAGGGATGGAAGTTCAATATACAAGGCAGAATTGATCAATGGATTGAACAAGATGAACAGATTCTGATCCGAGAGATCAAAACGACCAGTTTTGAATTACCTGCCGAAACCGACGAATTGATCGATAATTTTCAATCCTACTTTGCCCAATTAGGAATCTATCTCGTCCTGCTAAAGAACAAACGGAACCAAGAGCTGCCGTTCACGGGCGAGCTACTATTCATAAACATTGACGACGGAATCCGTCAGCATGTAAGCGATGATCATCACTGTATCGATCTTTTCCATACGCAAATCGATGCCCTGTGGCATTTTGTAGAAAGCCAAAAATCGCGAACGAGTAAGTTTCAAACGTCGAAACCAGTCTCCGCCTATGTCGAACTCAGGGTTGGCCAGGAAACGATTCAGGAAGATCTACTGGGAGCTACCAAACAAAGTCCGGTCGTTTACTTCCAGGCCCCCACCGGTTTTGGAAAGACAGGCGTTGTACTGGAATACGCTCTCAACCAAGTCCTCGAAGGTAATACTCGTCAGGTCATTTACTTAACCAGCAAGAGCAGCGGCCAACATCAGGTCATGAAGCAGCTCCAATCGATGCTACCAAGTGACTCGAGTTTATCAGCCCTTCAGATAAGAAATAAAGATGAGCTCTGCAACTTGCCCCTCTGCCGATGTGACCCCGATGACAATCGGCTAAACGCCGGCGACCGCTGGAAACGCTGCGGACTTTCCCCCAAGGCGTTCCTCGAAGATGCAGTCGACCAACCCAAGTTGTTCCGCCAGATTGGGGAAAAAGAAACACTATGCCCCTATGAACTCATGAGGGCCACCCTACCTTACGCAGACCTGTGGGTCGGAGACGTAAACTACTTGTTTTCCCCCCGAAATCGATCGCTCTTCTTCGAGCAACCCGGATTCGACCTCTCCAAAACCCTTTTGATCCTGGATGAAGCACACAACCTGGCTAGTCGTGTGGCTGACGTATTCTCCTATCAGGTTTCTCACGACGACGTAGAACAATGGCACGCGGAACTCCAGTTCACAAACGGTCACCCCAGAATCAGAAAGGCACTTGAAGCGTGGCTGGATATGCTGGAAAAGCTAACCCCATCGGACAATCTGGCTGACTTCATTACCTATGAGGCACGTGACTGCGCTGAACAACTCGCTGCAGCGCTTCAAGCCTATCCGCTTCAGGGAAAACTACTCTCCGAAGACGCCGTGCACTCCATCTGGGAACTAGCCGATACCGAATCATTTTTTAAGAACGCGCATTTGGAGAAACTGGTGTGGTGTTCGCGCCCCGGTCGTTTGAACCTCAGCTGCCTCGATGCATCGAACGAAATCGGATCGATCCTTTCCCTTTGCCAGCATTCGATCCTCATGTCGGCTACGCTCGAACCCCAACCTTACTTCCTCAAGCAGCACGGACTCATAGGCAGAAAGATAAAACCCATCTGGGTCGAAGCGAATACCCCCTGGCGAACAAATGCTTATGATTGTTCCATCGACCTGCGGGTGGACACCCGCTACAAAGCCCGCGACAGACATCACCTGACGACGGTTGAAACCCTCGCCAGCTGTGTGCAATCGAGCAATGCCCCAGTCGTAGTATTCTTTCCCTCTTACAAATACGCAGAGACCGTCAGACAAATAATCGATAACGAATTTTCACATCTTTCAATCGCCATGCAGCAACGGGGGGGGAACCCAGATGAACAAACCCGATTCATCGACGATTCCATCTCCGAAGCCGACCTGATTTTCCTGATATTGGGAAGCGGATTCGCCGAGGGGATCGACCACCTCGGTGGTCATATAAACCTGGCGGTGATAGTGGGGCCCGCTCTACCGGAAGTGAACGCCATGCAAAACAAACGTATGGCCGACCGAAATCAACTCGGTAGAGACGCCGCATTCGAAGAGGTATATCAAATTCCCGGGATGCAGAAAATCAACCAAGCGCTCGGAAGATTGGTTCGTGCGCCAGGCCAATCAGCACGAGTCTTATTTCACTGCAAACGATTTGCTGATCCCTCCTACCAAACATTACTCATGGACGATTTTCGATCTGATAAGAAATTGTATAATACGGACGACCTCATCGATTGGCTGGCAGAACACTGACAAATATGGATTTTCTGTCCCTTTCAGGTTGCGATTCAGAGTAATCCAATTCCCAATACTATATCAAATTTATCTCGTAATTCTATTCTAAGAAAACTCCTCGCGCTTTCCGCTCGCCTCAAATTATTGCCCCCACCCTGACGCTCACACCTAACTCGGATACGAGGATCGATTTTTACCAATCAATATGAATAACAAATTATATGTAGGTAACCTTAATTTTGCGGTTACCCAACAAGATCTTTCCGACCACTTTATGGGGGCTGGAACCGTACTCGAGGCGATCGTCGTAACTGATCGCGGCACAGGGGATTCACGCGGATTCGGTTTCGTGACCATGTCCAGTGAAAACGAAGCATTAAGCGCTATAGAGCAGCTTAACGGAAAAGAACTTCTCGGTCGTGAAGCAACGATCAAGCTCGCTCTCGAACGGGAACGCCGACCTGACCGCAGCTTTGACGACCGAAGAGGTCGCGACAGCGGAGGTTACCGCGGAAACCGCGAAGGCGGTGGTGGAGGATTCCGAGGTCAAACCGGTGGCGACTCACGAGATGGCGATCACGGTGGCAGCTCTCGCCGTGGAGAAGGACACGGACGACGTGGAGGCAACCGCGGCGGCGGCGGCTACAGAAGTAGCTGAGCAAGCGCATCCCGTTTGCGGGATGTTATTCATTCTCTAAGACCGCAAGCAAACAGGCTTGATTTGATACAAGCCGGAGCGAAGGATACCAATTCCCGATGGAATTATTACCCGAACTCGCCAAGCTTTATCCTTCAGACCGGCTTTTCACCAAGAAATCCCAGCTGATAACCTACGAAACGGACGGACTAACCTCTTTCCGATCTGAACCACTTGCAGTGGTCGTTCCAGAATCCAATGAAGAGGTAATAGCAACCGTTCGCCTTTGTCATAAAGCTGGAATTCCGTTTGTAGCCCGTGGCAGTGGAACCAGCCTCTCAGGTGGATCTATGCCCGTAGAGGGAGGCATCGTAATCACTCTGAATCGACTGAATAAAATCCTGAAGATCGATCCGGAAAATCGCTTTACTGTTGTTCAGGCCGGCACCGTTAACCTCAAAGTCAGTCAAGCTGTGGCTGCTCACGGTCTTTATTACGCACCTGACCCAAGCAGCCAGCAGATCTGTACCATCGGCGGGAACCTCGCGTTTAATTCGGGTGGAGCCCACTGTTTGAAGTACGGAATGACAGCCAATCACGTGCTCGCGATCAAAGCAGTACTTGCCGACGGAGAAGTGATCGAAATTGGAAGTGAATCAGGAGACACCCTCGGTCCAGACGCCTCGGGCTTCTTCTGCGGAAACGAAGGCCTATTCGGCGTTGCCCTGGAGGTCACCCTCCGACTCACTCCCAAACCTCAGAGATACTGCACCCTCCTAGCCGCTTACAATTCACTCAAAAAAGCGGGAGATGCTGTGTCGAGTGTGGTAGATTCCGGACTGCTTCCGGGAGCAATGGAAATCATGGATCGACTAGCGATTAAAGCTGCTGAAATGGCGGTCAAAGCCGGCTACCCTCAAGACGCTGAAGCGTTATTGATCGTTGAGCTCGAAGGCGAGACAGACGCGGTTGAAGAAGATTTCAAACACCTGCTGGCTTTGATAGAAAACACCGGTGCGTATGAAACACGAGTTGCGGCTAACGAGGCCGAGCGCCTGACAATCTGGAAAGGCCGGAAGAGCGCGTTTTCAGCAGTAGGTCGACTTTCCCCCGATTACCTCGTCCAAGACGGCGTGGTACCCCGTTCACGGCTGGGAGAAGCGCTGGTTAAGATTGAAACCTACAGCAAGGAATACGGCATTGACGTAGCGAATGTGTTTCACGCGGGAGACGGTAATCTGCACCCCCTGATCATGTTTAATGGTAAAGAAGAAGGTGCACTTCACCGGGCGGAAGAACTAGCCGGTAAAATACTCAAGATGTGCGTCGAAATGGGCGGCTCGATTACCGGTGAACATGGGGTCGGTGTGGAAAAGAAAGCCTACATGCCAGAGATGTTCTCCGAAATTGATCTCGAATGCATGAAACGGGTTCGGGCAGCCATTGACCCCAAGGAAATCGCTAACCGAGGAAAAATGTTTCCTGGAGGCGAAGCGCCCGCACTTTCGACAGTCGGATCTCACCCTCTGGAAAAGGCCGGAATAATCTCACGGGAATAGTCAGAGCTATGGACAAAAACATCACGCGACCTGGCTCGATTGCAGAGATCATCGATCTAGTTCACTCAGAAAGCTCACTCCTACCAATAGGAGGAGGGACTAAACCTTCGCTTACACAAACGGACCAGGAAACGACACTGGTTGATATGCGTGGCATTTCAGGAATCATAGAGTACCAAGCGTCCGAATACACTATCACCGTCAATGCCGGAACAACCTTAAGTGACGTGGTAGCGGCACTCGGAGAAAACGGACAGTATCTACCATTCACTCCTCCGTTCGCTAATAAGGGTGCTACCATTGGGGGTGCCGTAGCTGCTGGACTATCAGGACCCGGCGCCTACCGCTACGGACCTCTCAAAGACTTTATCATTGGCGTTCGCTTTATAGATGGTTTGGGCAATTACGTCAAAGGTGGCGGCAAAGTAGTCAAGAACGCCGCTGGTTTCGATTTTCCAAAACTCTTTAACGGAAGTATTGGCCGGCTTGGAATTATGGCGGAACTTTCCTTCAAGGTGTTTCCCGAGCCCAAGACCTATGTAACACTTAGCGCTTCGTTTGATTCGTCGAATGATGCCATCAAGATCCTGCCGAAACTTCTAGGTTTCGACCTCGAAGGCGTTGAACTCAGCTCCTCTAACGAACTCCACTTACGTCTCGGTTACCAGGAGCCGACCATGGCCGCTCGGAAAGCTGGGCTAGAAGCAATCGTTGGCCAACCGCTGGAGATAACGCTGGGGGTTCACGAATCCAAGCGATGGAGCTCCATTAATGACTTTTCATGGAAAGGCGAAGGAGCTCAGCTTTTCAAAGTCGCAACGAACCCCAGCTCAGCCAACCAGCTTTTAGAAATAGTGAGGCAATCGGACTGGAACTGGCATCTTTCAAATGGCGGCAAATCCCTATACCTCGCTTCATCGGACGCCCCACTCTGTAAAACCCTGGATACGCAGCTAAAAAAACTTCATTTAAGCGGTCTTCAACTGTTCGGACAGACGGAAGCACTCCCCATTTTCGGGCAAACAACCGGACTCAGTTTCGTCAATCGTATTCAAAAAGCGCTGGATCCAAAGGGTCTGTTTCTCCCATTTACTGCCACTGCAGCCGAACCTGCCTGACCACCATGCAACACGCTATCGATAAAGCCTCGCTCGGCCCAAAATCCAAGGCCCTCACACAGGGAGTCGAAGCCTGTGTTCACTGCGGGTTTTGCTTACCTACTTGTCCTACCTATGATGAGATGGGAGAGGAAATCAACTCCCCACGCGGTAGGATTTTCTTAATAAAGGAAGTATTGGAAGGGAGCGTGCCGATGGAAGATGCCCTGGGCCCCATAGACAATTGCCTGGGTTGTGACGCCTGTATTACCGCCTGTCCCTCAGGCGTAGAGTATGACCATTTGATAACCGCATTCCGAGCTAAAGCTGAGAGCGAACGCTCACAGCCACTTGGACGGAAATTGATGCGTAGCATGATACTTAATACACTCCCTTATCCGAATCGTGCCAAATGGGCATTTCGTGCTGGGGGTCTCGTTCGCCCTTTCAAGGGACTCATGCCTAAGTCAATTCAGCCCGCGCTTGACCTACTACCTCCCACTCTTCCCAAAGCGGAATACCTACCTGAAATATATCCAGCAAAGGGTCCGCGAAGAGGTCGGGTTGCCCTCTTGACTGGCTGTGTCCAACAGGTGCTGGCGCCTGAAATCAACCGAGCGACCCTTGAGGTTTTGAGTGCAAACGGAGTTGAAACAGTAATCCCAAAAGACCAGGCCTGCTGCGGAGCACTCGCTTTACATACCGGTGCCGAAAAACGTGCACTGAAAACAGCCCGCCAACTAATCCGTTCAATTCCCGATGACGTGGATGCTCTAATCACCAACGCTGCAGGATGCGGATCTGGCATCAACGAATATTCGATCCTATTCGCAGGAGAACCTGACGAAGCCGAAGCGATTGCCCTCGCTGACAAAACAAAGGATATAAGCAGCTATTTAGATGAGATAGGGCTCATACAACCACCTCCATTGGCAGAATCCATGAATGTGGTTTATCACGATGCCTGCCACTTGGCCCACGCACAAGGGGAACGTTCGGCCCCTAGAAATATTCTTACAGCCATTCCCAATCTGACGCTTCTCGAGCCGCCCGATTGGGAAATCTGCTGCGGATCTGCCGGAATTTACAATATTGAAAAGCCTGATGTAGCCCGCGCGCTCGGCGAGAAAAAGGTGACGAACCTCATGTCAACCGAACCAGATGCCGTAGCATTAGGAAACATAGGGTGCATGACACAGATTCAAAAGCACTTGGAGAGTTACGAAAAGGCACCGCCGGTTCTACATACTGTGCAGATCCTCGCAAAAGCCTACAGCGACTAAAAGATATTACTTGATAGCCTTTAGAATAGTCTGAAGGCGTTCATACGGGATTCCACTAAAATGAGGGAAGAGTTCTCGGCAGCGGAACCCACGCTCAAACAGACAGTCTCTTTTTGACGAAAATAGAGGTTGCACTCGCGAAAAATAAACGCAGGTTCGCCCCTCCTAATTCGATTCTAAGATCGGTTACCCCGAAAAAACGAATCGTTATGAAAAAAATAAAACTAAGCATATTGGCCATTTTGGCCGGTTTGGGACTTCAATCCCAGACAACCGCTTCAACCTACACACCGGATCCTTGGGAACGGCAAATCGTCGCAGCCTGCTTGATCCTGGAAGCATCCAATCAAGGGGAAAAAGGAATGATCGCGGTTGCCAACGTCATCAACAACCGAGCGGATGGAAATCCCAGAAAGATCTACAAGGTAGTGAAGAAGCCTTACGCTTTTACGTCCTTAAATGCGGCTGCAACTGGAAGAACAGGACGAACTGGCTATGCCGGACATGTGACCCGTGCTTCTCGTGACGCAAACTGGAAAACGGCCCTCCATGTCACTGATCGTATGTATGCAGGCACTTTAACCGATATTACCAACGGAGCGACCCACTACACACTGGTTAACGAATATATGAGCTGGATGCGCAAAATGCAGCTCACAGCGGTTATCGGACAACACAAGTTCCTCCGACAAGGTTGAGGAAACTCAGTCTACACAAGCCCGAATACTGCACAGCTAATCAGGCTACCTACCGCCAGCACAACTAGTCCTGCTGCGATCACGCCGACCACTAGAACTGGAAATACAAAAGTAAGAGCAATCAGAGCAGCGCAGACCAGGAATGCGGTGAAAAGCCCTCCAACAACGGTAGACGCTGTGGAAGCAATGAGGGAAATAATTGAGCCTAGTAGATAAACGACCAGCCCTCCCAACAAGACAAACAGCATACAGCCTACGATAAAGGCCAGAATCCCTGGTAGCACCATAAAGGCAATCCAGGCACAAAGAGTTAAGAATAGAAGCTTAAGTATCATGGTTGTGTCTCAAATACCCTCCGACACACCCAAAAGTTGCAGAAATCTATAACTCAGGCTTTCCTTCGTTTTCTGCGGCCCATTCGCGGAAGATTTTGAGAGTCTCTGGATCACTATCAACACGCCAGTTTGGCTCCCCCTTGCGAGGATTGAAGTGGTTGAAATATATAAACCCTTCCAACCGGTCGTCGTTGGAGATTTTTTCGAGAAAATCCCTGATCCACGCTGGTTTACGCTTATCGTCCGCACACCCGATTTCTGATAGGTAAATGGGTTTATTGAACTTAAGGCTGGCCCGAATGGTACGCTCAAACACTTCCTCGTAAGTTTGCCATTCATGCCATTTATCGTGATGGTCTCCAAAATTATAACCATCTAGTCCTATTAGATCCACGTAGGCTGCACCTGGATAATAGTTATAAAAGTCTTTTTTTTCCGTTCGTTTATCCCAGAGGACATTTGGTGAAAACATCCATTGAACGTTGTCCGCACCGACCTCCTTAAACAGATTATAAGTCCGGCGCCACGCGATGACAAACGTCTCGGGCTGCTCTCCCCAAGCGAACCAATCTCCGTTCATTTCAAAGCCAAACCGTAAAATCAACGGAAGGCCATTCGCTTTGGCGTCCATCGCCCACTGACGAAAATAGTCATCGAACTGCCCGGCCGCGACACCTTTCAGATATCCGGCATCATCACGACCCCGACCCCACTCGCTTATTTCCAAACTGATCACCGGCGTCATACTTCGAGTATGCGCACTCTTCACTTGTTCATCAGGAAACGAACGCCTGGGATTCAAATCTCTGAAAAACAATACAAACTGAGGATTTGCCCCCAGATCATTGGATGCATCATCCAATCGCTCCTCCCACGAATAGCGACGGGTAAGCATCTCGTAAATCCCCCACTCCTTCTTGGATCCTTCATCCGCTTCAGAGCTAACACTACTTCCTGCCAGCCACAACGGAAGTATAGAACCAGCCAGAACAAATATGAGAAACCATTTCATGAATTGAGTA
>ERZ887942.1501-NODE-1501-length-15920-cov-28.580334_pt1 | contig 15920 bp, 8 predicted proteins | sample MGYA00521099_ERZ887942 | MGnify/ENA primary metagenome ERZ887942 (study PRJEB32303, sample SAMEA104408605) | aquatic metagenome | biome: Brackish water; feature: Pelagic; material: water | place: Baltic Sea | collected 2014-06-07T06:48:00 | depth 16,251 m ... | reverse complement strand
TCAACGGAGTTGAATCCAACACCATTTGGACGGGACGTTTATTCGACGTTGCCGGTAACGCAGTCCGTGATTTCAATGGAACAGGCTCAACGTTAGTGGATGTATCCAACCTGCCTCGCGGGTTGTATTTGATGCAACTATCCACAAACACCGCTGCATCCAAGCCAGTGCGTGTGGTCATTCAATAACGCAAAAACTCAAGCCCTCCACTCCTTTGAGTGGGGGGCTTTTTTTTCGAAAGTCGTACCTGCCGCGCTCTTGCAATTCAGCCAGACGAAATCGTTTTTTTGAGATCTGTCATTATCTTGGTCAAAACACATATCTCATGCGCTCCAACACAGAAATTTTATCCCAAGCTTGGGTCGTCCTGCAGAACAATTGGCTTACCGCCATCGGACTAACCATTTTGCACGGCGTCATCTCGGGTATCATTGGAAGCGTTGGATTTGGCGTAGGTTCCATTGTGTTGAGCGGTGCGCTAACCTTCGGATTTTACCGTACCATGGTACAAATATACCGTGGCCAGACACCTCAGTTCGAAACCTACTTTGACGGCTTCCGTAACTTTCTGCCAACGCTCATTGCCTTCTTACTGAATGCGGTCATCGTCATTGTTGGGATGATTCTGTTCATTATACCAGGTATCCTTGCTGCTATCAGCCTCTCTCAAACGTTCTATGTCCTTCAAGATCGCCCCGAGCTCGGAGCAGAAGGTGCTATACGAGAGAGCGCGCGACTCGTGTGGACCAACGGAAAAATGTGGAAGGTCTTTTTCATGGGCTTTCTATGCATGTTTGTGTTAATTCTCGGCATCCTCGCTTTCGGCGTTGGCGTTTTCTTCGCTGCCCCCCTCATCAGCGTGATGGGAGCCGGCCTCTATGACGAACTCCTCGCTAGCGACAGGCAAGGCGCATCCGCTGAGTACATCTGATTTTTTTTTTTGCGACATAAAGACGCTTTAAGCGTCTTGCTCCCTCGTGAGGAAAGACATCTGCGACCAGCTTTACTGCACAGAAACAACAAACTCAAGCGCAAAAAAAAGAGGAGACGGCACATGGCCGACTCCCCTTTTTCGTTTTGTACAAAGGCTGCTTATTCCGCAATCATGCGCATCGTCCAGTAAGACTCTCCAGGAAATGCACCGTAATCCACTGTTATGGTTAAACGTTGCACCCCGTCGTTGTCACTGAACTCATAAACTTCGTAGGTGATGGAAGACGCTGGAGTACCAGAGGCATCTCCTGGCAACTCACCGCCATTGAATCCTTTGTTAAAACCAATGTAGGCTCCGAGTCCTTCAACAGTAATCTCAGTATCGCTCGCTGTGAATGCGTGGATTCCCGATGCATAAACACCAAACGGAGCAATCAGATCTCCCTCATCAATGCATTCGTTTGAGCCTCCGAGGAAATCCTCAACCCAAACTTGGCCTTGTGTGGCAAATTCCATTGTGCCGTCATCATAGAAGATAAATTCATCATCCAGCTGGCAAGCACGTTCAATCACACCCGCCGCATCAATACCTCCCCACCATTCACTACTGCCTTGACTTGGACCTACATAGTAAGATCCTTCGCCGTCCAATTTCCACACCTTTCCCTCTGCGCTTGACAAGTCAGCAGCAGTGAAAACAGCTGAGCTGATCGAAACCACTTGAGAGGTTTCGTCGCTGAGCATATCATCATCACTGGCTGTGAGGGTGACTGTATAGTCTCCATCTGCCGAGTACATGTATACCGGGTTTTCGTCAGCACTGAATCCACCGTCTCCAAAATCCCATGTATACGACGTCGAATTCGAAGACGCGTTGCTAAATGTCACTGTGCTTCCATCCTTCACATAAGAGAAGTCAGCGATGGGAGTAGACACCGGAAGAGGAGGAAGATCCGCTGGATTGTGATAGCTCAACAAGTAAAAGCTCCAAGCTGAGCCATCCGCTAAATTCACTATGGCAACATCCAATTTATCTGCAATGTCACCTTCTTCCATATTGAATATGGTGTAGGTCTTGGTGGCTGTAGGGATGTAGCTATCGCCATTTTCAGTCTTGTTTGGTAGACCGATATATGCACCAAACCCTTCGATGACAACCGTGTTCTGTGAACTGTTGAAATCAAATGTGTAGGCTCCACCGCTCGCGAATGAACTGAGGTCCTCTCCATTTGGTCCAACAAAGAGTCCAGGCTCATCCTCCGTATGGCAGCTCTCAAACGACTTTCCTAGCCATCCACCGTTGGCATCTGAATCGACGAAAACGGTACCCTCTGTATTCTTCTCCCAAGTCCCGTCCGGGTTGAAAGTGAACGAGTCATCCAAGATGCACGGACGTTCCCCGAGTGGAGTAACACCGCCGAATGACCACCAAGAAACATCCCCAATGCCTGGGCCGATTCCCATAGCAACCTCTTCTCTATTCAGGTACCATGTCTTTCCATCTGTACCCGTCAGAAACTGTTGAGCCGTGTTTGGATTGACCACCGTGATCGTTTCTGACTTCGAAGCCGAACCCAATTCACCGGTAGCCGTCAAAATAACCTCGTAGGAACCGCCCGCAGCATACGAATGCGTCGGACTTACTTCCGTGCTCGAGTTGCCGTCACCAAAGTCCCAAGCATACGTTGACGTATTCTGAGAATAGTTCGTGAAGATCACGTCAGACCAATTATCCGGACTGATTTCGTATTGAAAACTCGCGATCGTATCTCCAGTCGGTTCGGGGTCGTCAGGCTTGCACCCCACGGCGAATAGCGCCGACAAAAACATGATGCTCAGTAATCGAAGAGTCTGTTTCATTTGTTTGAATTTTATAGATTGATTGAATTAGCAAATTGGCAGCAACTGCTCGCTTTTAAGATCAATTAAACAACGCTGCGTCAGGATAGGTCGTCAGGCCCGTGGCCAACACCGTTTCTTCCAATGCAATAGGAAGCCACACGTTCTCCTCACTGAAATTACCCTCCTTGTCTCCATCTCCCACGAACAAGCTTGAGTTCGCTCGACCAGAACGCACGAGGTCAAACCATCGGTCACCTTCACAAGCAAGTTCCGCCCGTCGCTCATACCAGATCAAGTCAAGCAAGCCCCAGCCCTCTGCGGCCATAACTTCTGCGGCCGTTCGGAAATTTCCGATGTTGTCCCCAGGACCAGCAGCGCGTTCGCGCACGACATCGATGTGGGCCATAGCCATTCCGTCGTCGCCGGAACCACGGTGCAATGCTTCAGCTAACATCAACAACACATCCGCATAACGGAACACATGTGTGTTTTGCGCTTTGGTCAGATGTTCATTTCCACCGTTCACATTGGTGCCCGCAAAGGACTTGAAGTTCGAATATTTTTCTTGCCAATAACCGGTATAGTCCATCGGATTATTTTGGGTCATATCGATGATCGGATCGCAACTCACACCAGCATCTATCATATCCTGAGCCAATTCGGCTTCCGATATGATGGCAGCATCTCTTCGGTACAAATCATCTTCAAGAAAGTGATTCCAGAGACCTTCTGTCACCGATAAGAATCCCCAACCGGCTTCGTACTCAGGGTGCTCAGCACACAAACCACGAATGCCGCATAGTTGAATCATTCCATTGCCATCCACCCCTTCAAACCAGCCCCAGTCACTCGACCAAAGTGGATTGTGCTGAATCTCGAAAACAGACTCCACCGTATTGCGGACATTGAATTGATACAACTGCTGCATGTCATCTTCCAACGCATACAATCCAAGGTCCACCACATCTTGAAAAGCGGATGCAGCTTGGTTGAATAAATCTGCATCATCTCCTTTCAAATCCGCCCAGTAGAGATAGGCCTTGCCCATGAGTGCGTATGCAGCACCTTTTGTCGCTCGACCCTCCTCCCCGCTGGGGGCAATGGCCGGCAAAACTGCTGCAGCGTCCTCACAATCCTGAACAATCTGTTGCATGACCTCTGACATGGTATTTCGTTCCAAGTTCAAGTCCCCTGGCGCAAGCGATTCGGTCACGACCGGAATTGGACCGAAATGTCGGAACAATTCAAAGTGATAATAGGCACGTAAGAATTTCGCCTCCGCCTTGTAAATCTCCACTGCCGGTGTCTCCAATTCAGTCAAGTCAAGCAGGGCATTCACACGACTAATCCCAATGTAATTCCTACGGTACATCGGATGCGTTATGGTATTCGTATTCGTATTGGTAAAGTCATCGTATTCCTGCCATCCAGGCTGGTCATTATTCGATGGGTCTCCCCCTGCATTCGCATTGTCCGATCGAATCTCACCAAACATGGTTGGAGAAATCCACTGACCAAATGCCATTGACCAACCAATCGGATCGTAGGCACCGATCAAGGCTGCAGAGATCTGTTGTTCTGTTTCGTAATAATTGCTCGAAAGGAACTCGTTCACAGGATCCACCACCAAACGGTCTTTATTGCAAGCAACAAAGACGAAAGTAAAGCCTGCAAGAATGAAGAGATTGCGGTAATTCGTTTTCATTGTAATGTGCTTAGAGGGTTACGTTAATGCCCGCTCCAATGGACCGGTTGTTTGGGTAAAATCCTTTGTCGATACCTGTATCGAGAATCCAACCGCTCGTCCCAATGTCCGGATCAAAACCTCGGTAATTGGTGATGGTAAACAAGTTGTTTGTCGTGATGTAAAGCTTGACCTCCTGCATCTTCGCTTTTTCAATCCAGCGCTTCGGCAAAGACCATCCCACTTGAAGATTGCGCAATCGCAAGAAATTGCCTTTTTCAACGTAAAAATCAGACGGACGCTGGTTGTTGTTTGGATCAATTGACGTCAACCTTGGCAACTCCGTGCTCGGTGCATCAGGGGTCCAACGGTCCATCCAGAAGCTCTGGTAATTGGAGAATGTGACATCCGAACGCTCATACGTTCGATAAATGTCATGTCCAATTTGCGCATTGAAAATGGCATTGAGGTAAAATCCTTTGTACTCAAGGTTTGTACTCATTCCGAAAATGTGCTTCGGCCAAGGATTTCCGATGTCTCCGATATCATCCGAATTGATCACACCATCCCCATTTGAATCAAGGAACTTGATATCACCGGGCTCGGCATTGGGCTGAAGCAAGTCACCTTCGATATTTAAGTGGCTAAAGATCTCCCCTTCCGTTTGGAAAATACCATCGGTTTCATACCCGACAAAATGTCCCACAGCATACCCTTCCGACATCCTTGAAATAGGCGTGTTGCGGACAGGCCACGACCAGCCATTCAAGAAGCCTGTTTCACCGGCAACATTAATAACTTCGTTTGTGAAGTGCGTGTAGTTCAATTGCGCGGTCACATTCAATGCACGCACTGCTGTTCGATACGTAATCGCCAATTCAACACCTTGGTTCCGGATTTCTCCTAAGTTGGATACGGGATTATTGGTGGCTCCGATGTAGCCCGGAATCAATTGCTCCATCAACAAGTCCTTTGTGGTCTTGCGGTAAACATCCGCTTCAATCGAGAGTTTGTCGTTAAACAGTCCCAACTCCACCCCGAGATCGATTTGCTCACTCTCCTCCCATTTCACATCTGGATTGGCGGGGGTCGCCATGGCAGAACCCGTATTTAAAATCTGGTCTTCTGTTCCAAATGAATAGCTAAAGGCATTTTGAACACGAGATACATAACTCAACGGTGCAATGCGGTCAGAACCGTTCACACCCCAAGAAGCTCGAATCTTTAAGAAACTCAGGTCTTCAAACACCTCCATGAATTTTTCGTTGGAGGCCACCCAACCCGCAGATACCGATGGAAACACCCCAAATCGATTGTTCTCTCCAAAATTGGAAGACCCATCCCTGCGAACTGTCGCGGAGAAGAGGTACTTCTCATCAAAATTGTACAGCAATCGGGAGAATGTACTAATCAATGCATAATCCACGGAAGCCCCACCAAAGGTCAGGTCCAAGGTGTCCTGGCCGGCGTCAATGTATTGGAAGTTAGGATTGAACTGGGAATCACCCGGGATATTGGACGTCGAACCTCCGACTTGGCGGTATTCGTTTGCTCGGTATGACGAGCCCACCAAGAAATCAATGTTGTGTTTCTCCTTGACTGTCTTCGTGTAGTTGGCGGTGTTCTCCCATTGAATGCCCTGGAAATTTCCAGATCCCTGTCCAACATCGTTGGTCAAGTTGCTCGCAGCAGGGTGGAACGCATAGGTCGGTGTGAAGTTGCGGTAATCCCACCAGTTCAAATCGAAGCCGACATCTGTTTTCAAGCGCAATCCCTCTATGAGCTCAGCCTCAAGGTAGATATTGCCCAAAATTTGATCGGATTTCCCGTCTCCATTCATCAACCACAATCGACTCAAGGGATTGATGTATTCCTTTTGAACCCAGGGGGATTGTGCAAAGCCATATTGGCCGTCATCACTGTATACGGGAGTGATCGGATCATACGCAAAGGCATCCGATTGAACTCCGCCAAAAGCACTGTTGGTTCCGATGTTGTTGTTATCCGTGCGGTTGAGGTACAGGTTTTGACCCACTGTCAAAATGCCCTTGACCTTCTTGGATGAGTTGTAACGAAGCGCATACCGCTTATAGTTGGATTTCTCTCCTCCAATCACACCGTTTTGGTTCCAGTAGTCAATCGATAAGAATGAGTTCTTTCCAGTCGCTGTGATTCTGTGATTGATGACTTGCGCGGGGTTGAAAATCTCATTCATCCAATCGGTATCATGCGATAAAGCATCTCCCAAATTGGGAAAGCCAAGCGCATTCAACGCCGCCGTTTGGTTGCTATTCGCAAACTTTTCACGCATCAACAACACGTAATCCTCGGCCCCAAGCATTTCCGGTAATTTCCACGGTCGCGAATTGAGGTTACTAGTCGAGTAGGTAATGGATCCGACATCCTTGCCACTTCCGCTCTTTGTCGTAACAATGACAACACCGTTTGCGGCACGCGCTCCATAAATAGCACTAGAGGCAGCATCTTTCAGAACATCAACCGACTCCACATCACTGGGATTGATATTGTCGATGTTGCCGACTTGAAGGCCGTCAACAATGTACAATGGAGTGTTGTCTCCGTTGGTGCTAATTCCACGAATAAGAATGGTCTTGCCCGCACCTGGCTGCCCACTGGATTCATTGATCAGCAATCCGGAAGTCTGCCCTTCCAACGTGCTGATGACATCCGGGACCGCAATTCCTTCGATGTCTTTGGAATCAATCTTGGAAATGGAACCCGTGGAAACTTTCTTTTTCTGCCTTCCGTACCCAACCACGACAACCTCATCGACCAAGGCTGCATCCACCACCAAACGAATGGTTATAGGCGTGGTGTCTGCAACTGAAATGGTCTGAGACAGGTAACCGATGAAACTGACTTGAATGTCCACAGGCAATCCGCTAACATCTAGGGAAAACGTCCCGATCTCGCTCGCAACAGCACCGTTGGTTGTGCCTTTTTCCATAATGGTCGTTCCGATCAAAACATTATCAGAATTCCCGTCAAATACTCTCCCCGAAATCGTCACTGACTGGGAAAAGACGCTACTCAATCCAAAGGATACGGCAAAGAGTAACACAAGTGAAAAGCGCAATAAGCGCAACAATTTGATGTTCATGAAAAGGTGATATTAAAAGGGCTTCAATCTTGCTAGATATGTGCAAATAATAAGAACATGGATCGACGTGAGCAATGTGTATTCGTGAACAACAAAACGCGCTGACAACCCATCTTCATTTAATGATTAATCGGATGCTTTTACGAAGCGTCCAATGGCAACTTCTCCGTTTTCCTTTTGAATGAAAACGTTGTACAGCCCCATAGACAGGCCACTCAAATTGAGGGGCTCTTCAATAACAGAAACTTCTTCAAACACCTTACCATAGACCGGTCTTCCCCGCGAATCATAGATTGATAAGGTCAGATCTTGGCTTAGAAATACCGAATACGCGATGGTGATTTGGTCGACTGCAGGATTGGGATAAGTGATGATGTTATTGAAGGCAAAACCAACCAAAGAACCTTCCTCCTCTTCCTCCTCCTCTTCCTCGTCACCGCCTTCATAACTGAATTCAATCCAATTCATATTGAATGGAGCATCCGTAATCTCAACACGCAGCGTGTATGCCCCCGTATCCAAGTTGGCCGTTTCAGTATGGGTCACCCAATCTTGCCAACCTCCTGTTGGTTCAAAATCTGCTTGACACACGTAAATAACTTGTCCGTTGTCCTTGATCAAGCGGACCAGCACTCCTCCTGTCCCATCCAACGAAGCTGTGCGAAAGCCCACCAAATACCCTCCTTCACTGGTCACGTTCACTTTATATTCCAACACATCACCGGCATCGAGATAGCCCACATTTTCGCCTCCACCGGTATCGGAGGTTGACTCCAACTCCACACCCGACTGAAACGAAAACGATTCCGACTCAATCCTACCTGGAATCTCATGAACAACGTCCAATGTATTGAGTACATCCTCCAACTGAAAATGCTCCAATGCTGTTCCGTCTTCAGCATTCACAACGTCGCCATTGTATGAGATCTGAATAAAGTCTGTGCCTTTCAAAAGCTCATCCATATCAAAAATCACCCTCCGGCTGTTATTGGAATCAAGAGAAATGGCATTAAATGAGACCGCGTCGCCGTTCACATAAATCTCAAACCCACCTGGCGCCGTTGTCAATGGAGATTGGATGGGTTTATTGACTGACATTTCTATCTGGTTCTCATTCAAGGTCTGGGCGGAAACAAATGCATGATCAGCGTCGGCTGGAGCGATTCCCGTGTACATAAAATCAAAGCTGCTCAAATTGAAACCTGCTTGATCCATCTGAAACGCCAACATCGCCTCTCCTTCATACAGAATAACATCTTCGACAATAACGGTTTCCCAATTGCTCCAACCTCCCGTTGAGGAAACTGAAATCTGAGGGGTGATGTCAGCACCATTGAGTTCGAAATGGAATGCACCGTTATCGGCCCCTGCTGCCAAGCGCACATGGATGTCATACACGCCCGTCACGTCAACATGCACCGAATAATTCATCCATTCTCCGGATGACATCCATCCGACATTGTAACCGTTTGAATTGATTGCATCGTCACAAGGCTCAACATCGACTCCATCATTTCGGTAAGACCACCCCGAGTTCCACTCCGTGTAGTTTCCGGTTGAAACGTGATAATTGGCCGATTTGGTGTCGGAATACGCTGAACCAACGACACCCAAGTCGAAATCCGTTGAAAACACCACGCCCGGTATTTCTTGTACTTCCGTGAACGGCCGTGTTTCGTTGGAATACACTTGTCTAAACATGGCATCCACCACATCGGGCTTGAATTCGCAGTTGGATGTCTTGAGGTTTTCCGTTAACTCCATCAAGGTTGCTATGGCAAACTCTTGTGTCGGCTGGGGACCACTTCCACTCCAATAGTTCAACAAGCTTTGATATTCAGGTGTTTTTGGAATGCTCAGGATCGCAGAAATATTATCGATTTTCTTCAAAGGCCACCAAGCCCATCCGATGCCCAAGTCTTCTAACAATCGAATAGCATCACGGAACCAAACGTTGGAATTCTCTCCACTTTCCCCCAAATACAACGGGACATTGTATGTATTTTGAATACTCAAAACCCATTGCATCGTTTGCACATCATTGGTGCTCCAATACTTGTGCGGGGAGTACACAAGATTGTCGTCCCAAGGAGGAGTCAATCCGCTGAAATCATTCGCCCACCAATTGCCTTCGATGAAAATGATATGATCGGCATCCACCAATCGGATGCTATCGGTGCACTGTTCGTACAAATTCCGGAGGGCTGTTCCTCCCGGCAAATCCCAATTCGGCTCGTTCAGCAAATCATATCCTGCCACCCATTCTTCGTCTGCATACTTTTCGGCAATTCGCTTCCAAAGCGATGCCATTTTATTTCGATTCTCCACGCTCTCCCAAAGCGATGGTTTCGAAGGGTCATAATCCGAAATGGCCGCATCATAGCCCTGACCTCCCGGCGCACCATGAAGATCGAGAACTACGTACATTTCATTTTGCGTGCACCAAGCGATCAAACTATCCGTCAGGTCAAAACCAATTTCAAGCCACGTGTTCTCTCCCTGAACAGGCTCCTCTTCGATCGGCAACGTAAAGAGGTTGTAATGCATTGGAAGCCGCACAGAGTTGAACCCCCAAGACTTCATCGAATCGATATCACTTTTCTGAACATGATTTTGCAGCCAAGCATCATAAAAGTCATCCGTCGCCTCCGCTCCAATGAGCTCCTCAATTTTGGCGCGAATTTCATATTGCGCATTGGCGAAAGAGGCCGTTTGCAGCATATAACCCTCTTGCAACATCCATCCTCCCAAACCCATACCGCGCAACAAAACCGTATCCTGAAGTTCATTGACGATGGCTCTCCCTTCCGTAGAGAGTTTATTCTGAGCATCGACTTTAACTACTGAGGATGCCAGAGCTAAGGCAAGAAAAAACCGAGTAAATCGCATATCCGATGTATTACTGTGTCAAAACTACACTTCTATTCGGAAAAAAAAGTATTTTCGTTCGTTAAATAACCACCCACAGGCACAGAACGGAAATAAAAAGCCACGCATGTTCGTAGGTTTGACGTTCTAATATTTTTCGCCATGCATCTGAAATTTGCTCTTGCATTCCCCATCGTCTTTTTCCTGTTCGCCGCTTGTTGTAAAGATGAAACCGCAAGCGCAATCCCTACCATTCAATTCCCTATTGATGTCAGTGCTTTAGAAAATGAGGCCAATGCTGTTTTTTCATTTCCCCTTGTACTCAACGTCATCACCGATCGAGAAGTCACTGTGAAATATGAAGTGAAATCCCTAACAGCGGAAGCAGGCAACGACTTCATCAGCTTGGAAGGCACCGTGATTTTTCCCGCAGGAACCGCTTCAGCTATCATCGAAGTAGAAATTGTAATCGATGAGTTCAAAGAAGAAGACGAGCAATTCCGTGTCGTTCTTACAGAGTCAACCAATGGCATATTTTTAGATGGCTTTCAGCAGGCCATCGGCACCATTCAAAACGACGACACTGTAATTCAAGTTACCACAGCGGGATATGATGCCGCCGATAGCTATGATGGCAAAACAATGGTTTGGTCCGATGAATTTGATGGCAGTGAAATCGCACTTCAAAACTGGACGTACGACCTCGGCGCTTCGGGATGGGGCAATCAAGAATTACAGAATTACACTGCGAGCAGTGAGAATTCATACGTCGCCAATGGTAATTTAATGATTGTAGCCAAGAAAGAAGGAGCGCAATACACTTCCGCGCGGCTCAAATCCATTGGGCTCCAGGAGTTTCAATATGGACGCATTGATGTGCGTGCAGTGTTGCCATTCGGCCAAGGCATTTGGCCAGCAATTTGGATGTTGGGTGCGAATTTCCCCAGCGCTGGTTGGCCCGCTTGCGGCGAAATTGATATCATGGAATTGATTGGCTCAAGCCCCAACAATGTCCACGGCACATTGCATTTTGGAAACAGCTGGACACAGCATCAATACACCGGAGGAAGCACCACCATTCCCAGCCCACAAACATTCGCAGATGAATTCCATGTGTTTTCCATCGAATGGGACGACGCAGGCATTACGTGGCTTGTCGACGATCAACCGTTTTATAGCGTGAGCAATACGGTAGCTGGCAATCAAAACTACCCCTTCGACAACCCATTCTTCTTCATTATGAATGTCGCTGTGGGCGGCCAATGGCCCGGTTACCCCAACGAAAGCACGATCTTTCCTCAGTTCATGGCCGTGGATTACGTGCGAGTTTACCAGTGAACTTAGACTTTTGTTTCGAGACAATGACTTCCCGTTTTTTCATGAGTTCTTGCTGTTGTTCACACCCTTTCGCTCGTTTATAATTGAACATCAATCACTTGCAATCAAACAGCAGAAGCCCACAAACCATTCTTTGGACACATGCATTGGAAAGTGCATCCTCTACCCACGGGATTGGATTTTAAAAAAGTCCTAATGACTTCAACATCTGATGTCAAATTGAACACATCTCGTCTTTACTTTGTTTCGTGATTCGTAAAAGGAACTTCATTCTAAAGACGTCAGCAACCGCAGGACTTTTCCTGTGGATGGTTGTTTTGAGTCTGCAATGCATTCACGAGTGGAATCACCATCACACGCATCATATTGAAGGGGTCTGCCACCATCATCATGCACACTCCAATGTACCTTCTGAGATGGAGGCGGGGGCCAGCGTCGCTGAAGAATGTCTGATTTGCGATTGGGATTGGGTGCCTTTTGAGTCCATTCATCCGATGGATTCAAAAATATTGGACCAACAATGGCAGCAACGATTCAAAATTGGCCTGGTAGAAAGAGGGTATAGTAGCAATCACAACAACCAAACGAAAAGTCACAGGGGACCACCGAAACGAGGTTGATTTGAAATCTCTTTTCTCATTTACCCCTGTTTTCTATGAACGCAAATTCCGTTGCAACTGCAACTGTTGCGTGCGTGAATGGACCGTGGCGTAGACTCTTGATAGCCTCTCTTTTCGTTCTCCATTGGACGACTACTGAGGGTCAGACACCTGCGTCTATCGAAATCAAAGGACATGTTTTGCGCAATGAATCACAGATTGCATTGCAAAACGTTTTGGTGGTTGCCTGGCCAAGCGGTCAAACCACCACGACCAATCGATCTGGCTTCTATCAGATCCTTTGTCCTTCTGGTATCGACTCCATCACATGCACTGCTTCTTTCTTTCAAACTTCAACGGTTTCCGCTAGGGGCCGTGACCATATCGACATTTGGCTGACACCCCTTGAGGTTCATCTGGACCAAGTGGCTATTGAAACAACGCGCTCCCCTGAATTGGAAGCGCTGCGAATTTCAGGACCTGACTTAATGCGGGCCTTGGATCAAACGCCCGGGCTCCAGAGCCTTGATTTGGGAGATGCGATGGTACAACCCGTCATTCGCGGCTTGATCGGCTCTCGAGTCGCTTTGCTCGAAGACGGCGTTCCTCAGCAAGGCGGTCGTTGGGGCACTGATCACGGCATCCTTGCCGACCCCGTGCTCTATGGTTCAATGGAATGGGTTCCCGGCGGGGGACACCTCTGGATGGGCCCTGAATCCGTCGGTGGTGGCTTGAGATTAACAACTCCAAAACCATTAGAATATGCGGGGTCGATGACATCCTGGGGGTCGTCGTTTCGACAAGGAGATCAACGCATAAAAAGCCACATTCTCCATGCAATTCAGAATGACGATCAGTTTTGGTACTTCGGCACCTCAGGCTCTGTCTTTGGGAATCAAAACATTCCGCAAGCATCCTTTACGTACCTCGGTCGATCGTATGCTTTATCGGATAACGTTCTGCCAAATACAGCAGGCCGCTCCCTTCACGGAACAGTCGGTACGGAGAGACCAACACATCGCGGAGGACGCGTAGAAGGTTCCATGCGATTTTCCGATGTGATCCAAGGACTATTCCCCGGGATTGTGGGTGTTCCAAGGCAAGGTGATCTTGAGGCTTATTCGCCACTTTTCCTGGTCGAAATCCCGCAGCAACATGCCACTCGCCTGCAAACTACAGGCATTTGGAAAACTCCTGCAGGGCAAAACGGAGCGTCACGATCTGTGAAAGCTTCCGTTTCTTGGAATCGACGATTGGAATTGGCGCCGCCACATGCTCATGGGTGGGGACCAGAGCCCAGCTCAAATCTGAGTTTGTCATTGGAAGAATGGACGGGGTATTTGGAATCTGCATGGCGGGGAGCGCATGGCACCTTCGGTGTACAATTTGAAGGACTTACTGTCGCGACATCGGGGTGGGAGTTCTTGCTGCCCAGCCATCATCGACTCCGATGTTCAGTGCTTGGAGAGAAACGGATCGGACCCCATCAATTTGGCGTGCGTGCTGACATTGTGAGCGCTGCACAACGAGGTCATGAGGAACCGCTTTACGATGCCTCTAACACGGTTGTCGGAGCAGATCAGCGCGCCGACCCGCTGCAACGACTGATTCCAGGAGGCATGGCTTCTTGGTTGGTGAATTTTGAACCGATTTCGAAAGACTGGACAGGAACAGCCTCGGTCGTAGTGTACACTCGGCCGCCAAGCAATTATGAATTGGGTGCCAATGGGATTCACCACGGCACATTCCGTTTCGAAAAAGGAAATCCACTGTTGCAATCTGAAAAATCCATCGAAGCTCGTTTTCAAGGACATTCAAAGGGGAATTCAGCCAAATTGGGATGGCGCGTTCAAGCCTTTTCTGCCTTGCATTGGGATTTCATCGCCCTCGGCCCAAGTGCCACGTTCGCTCCCATTTCACATGCCGGCCAAGTTTACACGTTCACAGCCGTGAACGCTTTCCGAACCGGATTGGAAGCTTCTGTAAGCACCTCGCAGGGGCCATGGTCCGCATCTGCGGACGGTTCAATCCTGGGACAATGGGACACGGCTACTGGACTCGGGCTTCCTTTCACGACACCGGCTCAAGTCTACTCCACCATTGGACGCAACTTGGGGAAAAACCATCAATTGAAAGTCGCATGTCGCGCCATTGCTGATGCCAAACTAACGGCACGCAATGAATCTCCCACAGAAGGTGCTCTTCTATGGGAATTGGCCTGGAGCTTCAAACAAAAAGCCGGCACCTGGTCAATGAACATCCACAATATATTCAACACTGCATGGCTCGACCATACCAGCGCATATCGCGCACTTGGTCTTGTCGCGCAGGGGCGTTGGATGCAAATAAGCTTCGTCACATCGATGAAGCAATTGAACAAAAACAACTAAACAAACAACACATCATGAATTTTACAATTCCAAACCCAACCATCGCCTTGGCTTCCGTAGCCATCTTGTTTTCTGCCTGTGGCAAAACAGATACAGAACAGCCATCTGTATGCACCGAACCAGGAACTGAAATGAGCGTTCTGGTGGACGAAATCGAAGCGCTGGCAGGAAACACCATTCAAATTACAGATCTATTCTGCGATAATGAAGGCCTAAGCGAAGTCCGATGGGACATTCACAACGCAGCGGACCATGCCCACGAAGAGGGCGAATCGGACGAAGGATTTGTCTTGCATAGTGGTACCGAATGGGAAGTTCTTGAAGTCAATTCCATCTCAGGAACAAGCAGCACCAACTCCATCACCCTGGACATCCCTCTCGATACACGAGGCGTCTGGGACGTGGTCGTCTCATTGGTTGATGAGGCTGGAAATGCGGCGGCTGACCTTGTCACCCAACTGCACATCGAAAATGAATACATCCCTGAGTTCACGCTGACTACCGTGAACGGCATCGACCCCGCCACCTGGTCTGGAGAGCCCTTGTGGAGCGCAGGATCTGTTGTTGCCATCGCAGGAACAGTAGCGGATTCAGATGGCTTATCAGCAGCCCACATCTCTTTTGTGCGCGAATCTGATGAGACCATCATCTGGGAATTAAACCTCGAGCCCAACAACTCAACTGAGCGATCATTTGATTCTGAATTGGAGCTAGCTGCAGATGCTATTGCAGGAGAATACCACCTCGAAATGACTGCAACTGACGGGGCTGGAAATGCCATGGAAACAGGATTTCACGTGGAAGTAGAGTAATTGGAGACTGCATCCTTTGAAAATAGTTAAATGAAAGCTTTCTTGCCCGTAAGGGTAGGAAAGCTTTTTCTATTTCCATGATATACTTACAATACTACAGACATGAAAAACAAAGTCGTCTCCTACAAAGTTAGCCTGATGAACAATGCTACCAAGATGCAAGGTGTGCTCGATGAGCAAAACGAAGCGGGCTGGAGATTAATTTCTACCCTACCAAATTCAAATGGAGGCTACTTTTTGTTTTTTGAGCAGGAATAGGCGCTCTTTTTTCAATCGTGAATCACCCCAGCTTAGAGCCATTCCAATCAACCCCGTTTCCCCTCCGGTTCTGAT
>ERZ887942.1500-NODE-1500-length-15928-cov-5.408177_pt1 | contig 15928 bp, 10 predicted proteins | sample MGYA00521099_ERZ887942 | MGnify/ENA primary metagenome ERZ887942 (study PRJEB32303, sample SAMEA104408605) | aquatic metagenome | biome: Brackish water; feature: Pelagic; material: water | place: Baltic Sea | collected 2014-06-07T06:48:00 | depth 16,251 m ... | reverse complement strand
AGATATATTGAGAAGCAAGACTTGCATCTACATCAGATATTCTCATTGCAGCTCTCATTAATAGGGATGCACCAGCTTTTTTCCAAGCAGCTACGTCACCACCATAGATGATGTCACCATTAGAGAATGAACCAGAGCTTACGTTTAATGCTGCTACTGCGGCATCAAGCTTGGCAAGAATAGCTGTGTAAACGGCACTTTGTGAGTCATAAGCAGGATTTGGGAATTCAGAGCTCAAAGCCTGAGTGTAAGGAATATCTCCCCATAAATCCGTTGCTGTATGAAACGCATCGGCGTTCAAGATATCAATTATTGCTAATTGATTTGCCTTAATGCCTGCTGGAACGTTTTCATCTGCAGTGATTAAATCCTTAGCTACTTTTAGCTCATTCAATACATTACTGTAAAGAGATGACCAAGAAGCGTCAAAAGAATTCGCATCTACTACGTATCTAGAATCTTCAGCGTACTCATTTTGAGACCATTGCTGAACCATTAGCATTCCCCACTCTGCATTTAGAGCTCTACTGTGAAGGCGGTTATATAGAATATATTCCGCTTGAGTAAGTAGGTTTTGTGCCGGTACTAAAACCGGGTTATTCGGATCGACGTTTATCCCTGTAACATCTTCACAACTTGGAAGAAAAACTCCCATGAAGGCTACAGCGAAAAGCCATGATTTTTTAAATATTGATTTCATTATCTATTAATGTTTTTCTTAAAGTTTGAAAGAGATGTTGAAGCCCATTGATCTTGTTGGAGGCACTTGTGCGTTCTCAAGACCTTGTCTGTTACCAGCACCAGATGTAACCTGAGGGTCAATAAATGGTACTTCAGAGAATAGTATAGCAAGGTTTCTACCTGTCACACCAAATGTAAGGTCTCTGATACCAGCACCTTCTAACAATTTGTTAGGGATGGTATAAGCTAATCTTACTTCTCTTAACTTAATGAAGTCGGTACTATACACGTTAGGTGCAGCTCTTCTCCAGTAAGTTTGGTAGTACGTTTGAGGATCAATGGCGATATCGTTAGGAGAACCATCTTCCTTAACTCCGTCTAAGATCATTCCGTTTTCTCTGATTCCAGTTTGTCCTAGATAATTTACAGTCTCAGGATGCATTCCAGAGTACTTAGACCACTGTAATGAAGTTGAGTGCATTACTCCACCGAACTGATAATCTAAAAGAGCTCCTAAGTTGAAGTTCTTATACTGGATAGATGTGTTAAATCCACCAACAAAATCTGCAAGGGCAGAACCCAAGTATACTCTATCGCTTGTGAATTGGTATGCACCGCTAGCGTCAACTAATCTGTTGCCGTTATCATCATACACATAATCCTGACCATATAATGCCATGTACTTCTCACCTTTCTGGACTCTTAAATCAGCTGCCCAAGTACCACCTAAGTTGATACTCTCAACACCGTCTGCAAGAGAAACAACCTCGTTGTTCAACTTAGACCAGTTGAAACCAATATTCCAAGTGAAATCTTTCGTTTGAATTGGCGTTGCATCAATTGTAAGCTCAATTCCAGAGTTTCTCATTTCTCCAGCGTTCAATAATCTAGAAGTATATCCAGTTGTCGAAGAAGAAGGAACGTTGAAAATTTGGTCAACAGTACTTCTAGAGAAGAAGGCTACATCAATACCCAATTTGTTAGATAGGAATCTACCCTCAGCACCGAACTCAATCTCAGTAGTGAACTCAGGTCTAAGACTTGGGTTGTTCTGAGAATTTGGTACACCGTATCTTGGGAAACCAGTGAAACCCGGAGTCTCTGGGCTAAATACGTCAGTTAATCTATATGCACTAGCGTCATTACCAGCAGAAGCATAACTAGCTCTTACTTTTAAGAAAGACACTCCTTTGTAATCAAATCCAAGAAGGTCTGAAAGTACAGCACTACCTGTTACAGCAGGGTAGAAATAACTATTCTGTCCAGCAGGTAGCGTAGAAGACCAGTCGTTTCTTGCAGTAACATCAACGTATAACCAGTTGTTGAAACCGAATGAAGCAGAACCAAATACACTATTGATACCTTTATTAGTCTCATTGGTTGACAAAATTGGAGCGGCCACAGAATTTGAAATGTTATAGAAACCATCTAGTGCAAGACCTCCATTTGTGGCTTGAGAAGAGGTTCTAGAAGATTGTCTCATTCTGTTACCCCCTACAAAAGCAGTTAAAGAGAACTTGTCCGTAATCTGCTTATTGTAAGAAAGTCTCGCTTCCATGTTGGTTTCAGAAAAAGACTGGTTTCTTTCTTGATAAAGAGCTGTTTCAACAGACTGAACAGGAATTCCGGCAACATCAAAAGTGTTATAGAAGTCAGAACCAATGCGAGCCATTGTAGAAAAACCTTTGCCCAGGTCTACAGACACATTTGCACCACCTATGAAACGTTTTCTGTGATCTTCTTGAAGATAGTTTTCTCTAGCCCATACTGGGTTGTCAAAGAAGTTTGGAGAAGAATCGTAGCGGATAAGATTGTTGTTACCATCTTTGATTACACCTTTAGAGTTCCAAGTTTGTTGTGTACCATCAACGGCATAAGCACCTTCGGCTAATCTATCTACATCCAATTGAGTTTGCCACCACTGGGTGAAGGCTTGCATAGGGTTACCGTTGTTATATCCAGTAACGTTTCTTCCTTGACCTTTGGTGTCAACGTAGCTACCAGTTACAGTAGTTTTAATTCTGTCTGAAAGATTGTAAGCACTTTTAATTGAGAAAGTGTTTCTCCCAAGATTACCGTTTGGCATTGTACCTGTTCCGTTTAGGTTAGTGTACCCTAATCTGAAAGAACCTTTATCATTAGAACCAGTCAAAGCAACGTTTGCAGTGTTAGTTACACCGGTCCTAAAGAAGTTCTCATATCCAACTGCAGGAGCAGACCACGGACGAGTCTCTTTGTATGAAGTAGGGTCATTAGCATCCCAAGAATCCCAATGTCTTACTAGAGTACCGTCATATTTAGCCCCCCAAGCACCATCCTTACCATAAGCAGGATATAAGTACTGAGTTCCATCCTGATTTACTTCGTAAAATCCTGAAGATGTAGGTGCAATATCTCCTCCACCATACTCCTGCTGATGAGGAATAAGGTTTCTTACATTATCAAAAAGAGTAGTATTACTTACTTCAACACCGATACCTTTACCAGAACCGCCAGACTTAGTAGTAATTTGAATAACACCATTTGCACCTCTTTGACCATAAAGAGCTGTTGCAGCTGCACCCTTAAGCACAGTTACGTTAGCAATACTTGCAGGGTCAATGTCTTGTGCTGCATTACCGTAGTCATACGCAATAGCTCCACCAAAACCTCTTTGCTGGCCAGAATTAGAGCTATTTCCATTATCAATAGGAATACCATCCACTACGAATAATGGCTGATTATTTCCTAAGAAGGAGTTGGATCCTCTAATTGTGATTCTAGACGAACCACCTAAAGAAGAAGGAGCACCAGAAACTTGAACACCAGAAATTCTACCCGTTAAGGCGTTTACAATGTTGGTTTCTTTTGCTTGGTTTACCGCATCTCCAGCGATGTTAGTAACAGCATAACCAAGAGATTTCTTCTCACGAGATACACCTAATGCAGTAACTATAACTTCAGAAAGTTGGTTAGCATCAGAAATAAGAGCAAGATTGATAACACTCTTGTTACCCACAACAATAGATTGGCTGTTCATACCAACAAAAGAATAAACTAGAGTAGATCCTTTCTCAGTAGACATTTTGTACATTCCATCAACATCTGATGTTGTACCACGTGTAGTACCTTGAACGGTAACAGATACACCTGGAAGACCGATGCCATCATCAGCCGAGGTGATTTTACCAGAAACTTCCACGGTTTGGGCAAAAGTGAATACACTTAAGCTAACCAAACACGTGGTTAATAGAAATTTCTTCATACAGTTTTTTTTTAAGGTTTTTAAATAATTACAGAGCACCAAATTAAATAATGTTAAATTATTTAGTCCTTAGGAACTTGATAAAGTTCAATTATTATAAGAAAAGTGCAATGGTTTGTTGGAAAAATTAAAATAGGTATGCATGCATACTACTAGCTTTTGAAGTTATTTTGGAGCTTGCTTCCGAACAATTTTACTAAGTAAGCCCGGTAAGAAGCGTTTTAAGTAGACTCCAGCAACTTCTTTAAAGCCACCTATATAGACTTCATTTTTGTTTTTTGAAATAGCTTTAAAAATCTGTTTCGCACAGGACTCAGCCGACAAACCATTCATTTGGTTATTGTCCATGATGCCATATTTGGAACCATCTGCAGATAGAGCGTTTTTCGAGATGTCTGTTTTGATATATCCAGGGCAAATAACGGTAACTCCTATATTATGATCAAACATCTCTGCACGCACGGCATCATAGAAGCCCCTAAGGCCAAATTTGGCTGCTGCATAACCAGACCTTCCTGGAGTTGCCACCAACCCCGCCACGCTCGAAGTGGCAGCTACATGACCTTGCTGACGCTTAACCATATACGGCAGTACGGATTTAGTCAAAGCAATAACACTTAACAAGTCAATATCAAGCATTCTTTTGTAAACAGAAATATCTGTTTCTAAGATAAAACTCCTCTGGGAGACACCCGCGTTATTATATAGGAGATCAATTTTACCGAATCTATCAATGACTTTTTTAGTGAGGTCATCGAAAGTGTCAATGTCAGCGGCATCCATGGGAAGCACATATACATTTTCAGGGGCTAAGCCAGTTTTTAGTTTTACTCTTTCTAGCTCTTTCTCTCGCCTTGCGGAGAGGACTAGCTTGACATTCTTCTTCGCAAACTCATAAGCAGTAGCTTCTCCTATACCAGAGGAAGCACCTGTAATCCAAACAACCTTGTTTTCGAAGTCTATCATTTATAGTTCTAATCTATCAAAACAGCATCTCCAGATGCTACCTCCTGTTCTACATGCTTAAATTTCACATCTCTTTTTACCGAGCCATCCTTGAATTGAACACTTACACGGTCATTTCTGCTGGCTACTTTTTGAGATTTAGCAGGAGTAACTGGTCCAGCAGTTCCACCCTCTCCAGAGCCAGCGGTTCTATTGGTTGATAGTTTTGGCTTACCAGTTTTTGGAGGGGCTACTTGTTGAAAACGCATTTCTACCACACCAGCTTTCATTAGGAAGGAAACCATTTCTGCATTTACTTTCTGAAGAAAGTTTTGGAAGAGCTCAACCGCTTCAAACTTGTAAATTAATAACGGATCTTTTTGTTCATAAGATGCATTCTGAACGGATTGCTTCAAATCATCCATATCTCGCAAGTGCTCTTTCCATTCTTGGTCAATAACACCTAAGGAAATGGCTTTTTCCATTTCCTTGATAAGTTCCTTTCCATTAGTGTCTACGCATTTTTGCATGTCACAGAAAACGGCAATGTTCTTTGTGCCATCACCTACCACAGCCATGAATGGTTCGTCTTTAATGGCGTTTCGGTCAACTAAGACCTTCTTAAGAACAGGAATAGTCTTTTGAGCTATGGCCTTATTCTTATCGTTGTAATGCTTTTCGGCCATATCGAAGAACAAATTCTCCATTTCTTTTTGGCCTCTTTCGTATTCGTCTCTTGTAATCTCAGGCTTAAAGCCTAGGTTTTGAAGACTTCTGATTTCAAATTCATCGTAGTTTTTACCAGCGTTGGCTAAAACCGCGTGACAGGTGTCATATAATACATTAGCAATATCAAGAGATAATCTATCACCGAAAAGAGCGTTTTTACGTCTTTTATATATGGTGTCTCTCTGTACATTCATTACGTCATCATACTCAATAAGACGTTTTCTAATACCAAAATTGTTTTCTTCCACCTTTTGCTGAGCTCGCTCAATAGAATTCGTAATCATAGAGTGTTGAATTACTTCACCTTCCTCCATTCCAAGCTTATCCATCATTTTGGCAGTTCTGTCAGAGAAGAATAAACGCATTAAACTATCTTCTAAGCTAACAAAAAACTGAGAAGAACCTGGGTCTCCTTGACGACCTGCTCTACCTCTAAGCTGTCTGTCAACTCGTCTGGATTCATGACGCTCTGTACCTACAATGGCTAGACCTCCGGCAGATTTACTTTCTGCCGTAAGCTTAATATCTGTACCTCTACCGGCCATATTAGTGGCGATGGTTACTGTACCTGGCTTACCGGCCTCAGCTACAATGTCGGCTTCACGAGAGTGTTGCTTGGCATTAAGTACTTGATGATTTATTTTTCTAATGCTGAGCATCTTGCTTAATATTTCTGAATTTTCTACGGAGGTAGTTCCTAGCAATACAGGTCTGCCATTTTTTACCAGATCTACAATTTCGTCTGCTACCGCATTATATTTTTCTCGTACGGTTTTGTAGACTTTGTCTTGCATGTCTTCTCTAACAACTGGCCTGTTAGTAGGAATGCTCATTACGTCCAGTTTATAAATCTTCCAAAGTTCACCTGCTTCCGTTTCAGCAGTTCCTGTCATACCGGCTAGTTTGTGGTACATACGGAAATAATTCTGGAGCGTAACGGTGGCATACGTTTGGGTAGAATCTTCCACATTCACATTTTCTTTGGCCTCTACTGCTTGATGCAATCCATCCGACCAACGTCTACCATCCATGATACGGCCGGTTTGCTCATCCACAATTTTCACTTTTCCATCCATTAAGACGTAATCAACGTCTTTTTCAAATAGACAGTAAGACTTTAACAATTGGTTTACAGCATGAATACGTTCTGCTTTTGTGGAGTAGTCTCTTATTAACTCATCCTTATTAAGAATCTTATCTTGCTCGCTTTCATCGCTTTTATCAATCTCATCAATTTTAATGGAAAGGTCTGGCATAATAAAGAATTCTGGATCCTCGTCTTGACCCGTTAAGTAGTCAATACCCTTATCTGTTAGTTCAATACCTTTATTTTTTTCATCAATCGTGAAATATAGAGGTTCGTCAGCCTGGGGCATTAGTTTATTGTTCTCGGCGATATGCAGGGCTTCGGTATCGAGTAATATTTTCTTCATACCCCCTTCAGAAAGGTACTTGATGAGCGGTTTACTTTTTGGCAAACCTCTGTACGCTCTGAATAGGGCTAAGCCACCTTCTTTGACCTCTCCGTCTTTAATGAGTTTTTTACCCTCATTCAAGTAATTATTTACAATTGTTTTTTGAACGTCTACAATTTGAGAAACCCTTGCCTTTAAAGAGGTGAAAAGAGCTTCATCCCCTTTTTTAGCCATTGGTCCACTGATGATAAGCGGTGTTCTGGCATCATCTATTAAAACAGAATCTACCTCATCAATCATGGCGAAATGGTGCCTTTTTTGAACCAATTCTTTTGGGTTGCTCACCATGTTATCTCTCAGGTAATCAAATCCAAACTCGTTATTGGTACCATAAGAAATACCAGAGGCATAAGCTTCTCTTCTTGCATTTGTATTCGCAGGATACTTGTCAATACAATCACAAGTAATACCATGGAACTCAAAAATTGGAGCCATCCATTCGGAGTCACGACGGGCTAAGTAGTCATTAACGGTTACGATATGAACACCTTTGTCTGCAATGGCATTAAGAAAAGCAGGAAAAGTGGCAACAAGCGTTTTTCCCTCACCAGTCTGCATCTCTGCTACATTACCTTTGTGCAAGGCCGCTCCACCAATAATCTGCACATCATAATGAAGCATGTCCCATCTAAGTAAGTTTCCTGCAGCCTCCCAGGTACTATTCCAAATGGCATTGTCTCCTTCAATGGTGATATGTCCTTTTTTTACAGCCAGCTGCCTATCTAAATGTGAGGCGGTAACAGTAATACTTTCATTTTCTTTGAATCGTTTGGCCGTCTCCTTTACTATCGCAAAAGCCTTTGGCAGGATATCTAAAAGTACTTTTTCAAGTTCAATATTTTCAGATTCCTTTAATTCATCAATTCTCTTAAAAGAGGCCTCTTTTTGATGAATATTTAATTCTGGATTTTCATCAATCTCTTTTTGAATTTCAGCTACTTCATTTCTGATGGGAGCTAGGTAGTCATTAATATGATCTCTTAACTCTTGGGTTTTGGCTCTAAAGTCATCGTTACTCAGATCATGGAGTAAGTCAAACTCCGCATTAGTGGCTACCACATAAGGTGTTAGCATTTTAACATCCTTGTCAGACTTTGTTCCGAATATCTTCGAGATACTTTTACCTAGAAAATTTAACATTATATATATTTAAAATCGTGAAATCTTTATTCATAAAACGAGCACAAAATTACTCATTTCAGTTTGGAACATAACAAGAATGATGCTTGAAAAGAAATGATGCCAAATTGACTTTAATATCCATCAAGTCATATTTTTCATAGACTTAACACTCTGACAGAATAGCCGATTCTATAAGCTAAAAAGCAAAATATGTATTAATTAAATCTTAAGGCAACTGGTTTTTGAGCAATAGCACTAAAAAGAGGAATGAGAAGCTTTTCAGCATTTAGCTGGGATGTCTCTAATAAGTCTGACGCTTTCGCGGTTTCTAATATTTGTTTTTCTGCCGACTTGTAAGCTTCTTCAAAAAGAAGTGCTTCATTTAGGAAGGCATATTCGGAGTCGTAAATTTTAGATTTTGAGTGGTCAATCTTGAATTGACAAATACTGGGCCTTGGTAAAATAACAAGGAGACTATCTGAGTCAGAGCTTATATCTGATGCTTCTACCAGACTTAGGTCAATACATCCTGTGGCTTGTCCATGAATGATAAGCAAAGCTTTAGGATCTGGTAGGTAGTCTCTTACGAGCTTTTGTTCTACAATGTCATTAAAATGATAAGAGGCCAATTCAAGGTTTCCTAGTGTTTTAATTTCCTTCAAAATGAGGGAATGGGTGGTCTCAGTAGTCTTTATTCTGAACGGGTTTTGGATTTTGGCCGAGAATACCTCCCATAGTGCTATTGTCAAAAGAAATACAAGAAAGTATGGGATAAGACTTTTTATGATTTTGGTCATGCTCGAATGATAAGAAATAATATTAATTTTGACAATCGATTTGAAAGTTAAACCTTTTTCGGAAAAGATGGGTTTTGCAAATATTCAAGTCAAAGAGTCGTTTGTGAATTCAAAACGAAACTAGCTTAGATTTAGTTTTATGCATTTAGAACCAATAGAAAGAAGAAGTAATTTATCTAGAGAAGAATTTCTAGAAAGTTATTTAAAACCTAAAAAGCCTGTCATTTTTACGGATCTTGTAAAAGACTGGCCGGCAACTAATAAGTGGACTTTTGATTGGTTTAGGGAAAATCATGGAGATTTGGTTGTACCTCTTATAGACAAGAACTATCACGATCCAGATAAGTACTTCCAATTAGCGAAAAAAATGAAATTCGGAGAATACCTGGATTTGATTGAAGAAGGGCCTGTTGATTTAAGAATTTTCTTGTTCGATATTTTTAAGAAAATCCCTGAGCTAGCCAATGACATTCGCTACCCTAGTATCATGGATGGCTTTGTAAAGAATTATAAATTCTTGTTCTTCGGTGGTCAAGATTCTGTTACGAGTTTGCATTATGATATGGATTGTTCCAATGTATTCTTGACCCAATTTCAAACTAGGAAAAAAATCATTCTTTTCGGTCCTGATCAGAGTGCGAAACTTTATAAGCATCCAATGACTGTCATGAGTCATTTTGATCCGGAAAACCCGGATTATGATAGATTCCCTGCAGCTCGAAACTTACAAGGAGTCGAAGGCGTATTTTCACATGGAGAAACCGCCTTTATTCCGTCTTTATGGTGGCATCACATTAGGTATGTGGACGGTGGCTATAGTATAGCTTTACGAGCTAATGACAATGTTTTCACTACTTTAAAAGGTGGGATGTATTTAGCTCGTCACAGCATTATTGATAGAGGAATGACTAAGCTTTTAGGGAAAAGATGGAAGCATTGGAAAGAAGAAACTGCAGCTAAAAATGCTCTCGCTCACATATAAGAATTAGGGTATCTTGATTCTGAAAGGTTCATGTTTTTACATGAACCTTTTTTATTGCCTAATAATGGTTTTTGCCATTTGGAAGTTCTTAGAACTTACCTGTAATACTAGTTTTCCTGAGATCCCAGTAGTATTTAAATCAAAACTTAAATTAGCAGCCTTGTTTTTCTCAAGTTCTAGTTTTTTTACAGCTACTTGTTTCCCAGTGGGAGAGAGTAACCTGTAAGTATATTGGCCAGAAGAAGCAGGTGTAAAGGTTACTTTTAGAATGCTTGCCATAGGATTTGGGTAAGCTTTTAAAGTTTCATTGCTTGCTTCAAAAGATAACAGAGGTATAATCTCTACTGCTAATCGAGCCTCGCTTAAACAGTCTTTGTAATTAGCTTTTACGGTGTAAATGCCTGCGGCATCTATTGTGGCATTAAGAGAAGGATTTACAAGATTGCTTTCGAAGTTATTAGGGCCTGTCCAAGTCAAAAACCCTAAACCATCAAATTCAGTATTTAATTCAACACTGTTTCCTGCCAAAATGGGGGAGTTAGAAGTTGGCTTGGGAACAGTATACGCATTTACACTTACCTTAAAGGTATCTGCTAAACAGGCATAAGGATCTTGTGCCCAAAAGGTGGTGCTGGCAGTAAGACTGTCTATGCTTATTCCTGAGCCCTGCAGTGTTTTTGAGTTCCAAATGGCCTCAGCACCCCAGCTATTTATTAAAGTGAATTTCTCCCCACAGTCAATTGTGAAATCTACTGTCTTGTTGACTTTTTTAACGATGGTAAACTTGTCTAAAATATTTCCTTTGGAGTTTAGATATTTTAGGTCTAGTCTATTGCCTTCAACCTCAAAGATTAAAGCTCCGGTTTCTGTATTGTTGGAATATTTCATGGCATCATGAGGGTATCCTTCAGAAGTACCCCCCGTCCATCCTGCTGTTCCTGCTACTACGTATACTGTTCCAGAGTCAGACTTTATGTACGGACATGAATTATCTGTTCCATCATATTTGCCAGAGGAGTTGCTTAGATTATGCTTTTCAGCAATAAAGGAGCCTTCATCCCCTGAGTAATTATGAATTAGGCTAGTACGTTCATAGGTATGCGAATGCCCTGTAAGGACGAGATCTACTGCATACTTATCTAAAATTGGAACGACATTGTTTCTGATATCTATGAGTTCTTGTTCTTTGTCAGAGTCATGGGAGCCTTTTGAAAAAGGAGGATGATGAAAATAAACGACTGTCCATTCTTGGGTATTTTGAGCTAAGTCGCTTTCTAGCCAAGCTGCCTGTTTGCCCAATAAGTCAGACATCCTTTTTCCTTCAACAGTACCGTAAGAGTCTAAAGAAATGAGATGCACATTGCCTACATCGTAGGCATAAAAAGCCTCTGAATTTGAAGCCAGGCCCCCAGACTCTCCATTGCTGGGGAGGCTAAACATGTTGAAATAATCGGGCTCTTCCCCTGAACTATTGGGCCAAACGAGACCGGCATAGTCATGATTGCCAGGTGATGGCCAAAGAACGACATGGTCTAAAAGTGCGTCTTGATAAATTGGGAAGAATCGTTCTTGGTATTCGTGATCGTAGCCAGAGTTGTAGGCATTATCTCCAAGGAGTAAAAGCCCATCAATTTTTTTTTCTCCCACATATGTGCCGATAGATGTAAGCACCTCTTTTTGCATGGGCGTACCTGTTCCACAGTCGCCAAGGGCTATAAATCGAAGTTTAGATTTGGCTCCCTTAACTGGCATGGTGTAAAAGAAGGAGCCGAAAGGCTCAATGGCTTGACTATGAATTTGGTAGAAATACTTCGTATTTGGTTCTAGATTTTCTAACCTAACTTCATGATTATAAATATCAGATTCTTTGACGCTCAGGTCAAGGTTTGACGCATCTGTTCCATATCTTATTTCTACTTCACCAGAAGTGGTAGCACGCCATTTAAGAATGATACTTGTTTGTGTAGCACTTTGTAAATAAGGTCCACGGACTAGCTCCTGCGATAATGAGACAAAAGGGAGAATAAGACCAAAGAACAGAAAATACTTTATCATTGGAGCTTAGAGAACGGCAAGGGTTTCATCATAACTGACACCACTTTTTCCACAATCTTACCATCCATTTCAGATTCTTTTTGAGCCGCTTTCCATTTAGGGTCTACTCTAAAGGCATTCCATGACCTCTTAGACGCCCATTCGTTTTCGTGGGCTATGATGTATACTAAATGGGACTGAGTGTTATCTTTTTCTATACTGCCCCAATATGCTATGTTTTCCATGTCATGGCTTTTGAAAATCTTACGAGTATGGTCTCGGAATCGGGCCACAATATTTGGGTATCTTTCAGGAAGACAATAGTAAGAGCGTAGCTCGAAAACTCTTTTAGGAGATTCGGCCTTCAGTTTTAATTTTTTAGTCAGTTCAGGTTCCATTTTAAGGAATTTAGAATCAACCTTTTTTACGACTCCTCCATCTTTTTTGGAGTCAGCCCACACTTTCTGCCATTCTTCATCTGCCATAAATGCTTTCCAGGAAGCATCTCTAGCTTCCATTGATGGATAGGCCAACATGTAGATGAGGTCGTTTGACATCTCGTCTGAGGTAGGAAGCCAATATGCAATATTCTCCATGCCATGTCTTTCAAAAATCTTCGTTGTGAAATTTTCAAATCGAGCAATTAATACATCTCTTCTGCCATCATAACAGTGATATGTTCGTAGTTCATATACTTTGGTGTCTTCTTTAGCAGTAGAAGAAAAGGAGATGGCCATAAAGAGCAGTAGGAATAAAGTTTTCATAAAATTAAATTTTGCTTTGTGTAAATTTACAATAAAAGGCTTTATCTAAAACCTTCGAGAGAGTCAAATTAATGAAGAATTTAAATATGGATAGGAGACTTTTTTTTGCGATTACGTTTTCCGGCTTCGCATTTTCCTCCTTTAAAACGAAAAGAAAGCTGTGCTTTTCTACTCTTGGCTGCCCAGATTGGTCTTGGAGCAAAATTATTGAAACGGCGGATAAATACAGTTTCTCTGGGATTGAAATAAGGGGGCTATTGGACGAAATTGACATTTTAAAAAGCCCAGTTTTTTCAGCTGCTAATATCAATGATTCCAAAAGTTTCGCTAAGGACCATGGCATTGAAATAGCGAATGTAAATCCCTCTGCAAATCTTCATGAAATTGACAAGGCAAAGCGAAAAGTAAATATTGATACGGTCAAAAAATACATTGACCTAGCGGTTAAATTAGACTGTCCTTTTGTAAGAGTCTTTCCAGACAAGTTGGCCTTTAAGGAGGATAAGAAAAGGTCTTTAGATTTAATTGGTGAAGGCCTAGAAGAGCTCTCTGCTTTCTCAAAAGGAACTGGGGTTAAAACCTTGCTAGACGCCCACGGGGATGTGGTTTTTTCTTCAGATATTGAATACATTATGAATTCGCAGAATCTAGAAACTACAGGAATCATTTGGGATTATTTTAATATGCATCTAAAGACGGGCGAAACGGCTATGGAAATGGTTAACAGACTGGGGCCTTTCATAAGTTTTGTGCAGATTAAGGATGGTTATTTTAAGGAAGGGGCTCATGAATACGCTCTTCCTGGGTAAGGAGAAGTGCCTGTACAAGAAGTTCTTAAGGCCATAGATGCAATGAATTATGAGGGTTTCATAAGTTTAGAATGGGAAAAAAGATGGCATCCTGAACTTGTGGACTTAGAAAGAGCTTTACCGCTGTTTAAGAAACTTTTAAAAAAATAATGAAGCTTTTCAAGACTACTTTCTTTAAGTCTACTTTGGCTTTCTTTTTTAGTACTTTTTCCTTTATGGCATCTGCTCAAACCGAGCAATCTAGATTTAGTATCAGCCCTCATTTTGGTCTTGGAATGGTTATTCCAGGTCAACAAAATGTATTAGAAGGGAATGAGCGAATGATTTATCAATGGAATTTTTATAATATAGGGAATGTCTCCAATGCTGCGGGAGAACAGAGTTTTAGTTTTGAAACGACCAATAGGTTTGGCGTTGATTTAAATTATAGCGTCTCGGATAAACTCAAAGCTTCACTTGGAGCAGAAAGAATAAATCAGCTGAGTATATACAGACCAAGTTTATCTTATGTTCGAAATGGGGCAGAGGTTTCCGGAATTGTTGATGATTTCCATTATTACAATTTTAATATCGGTCTTAGATATGATGCACACAGTTTGTTCTATGTTTTAAAGGGTGTTTGGATTCCAAATGTAAATTCGGTTTATCAAAAAAGGGCAGATGAAGCAGCAGGCTCAGGTGGAAATACAGTTGACTTCTTAAATCAAGCTAATACTGGACTAAGGTTTAGAAATCTAGGGTCTAATGACATAAAGGCCAGCATTTACGCAGGAGTAGGTCAAAGTATCACCATTGGTTATAATGATTTTGACTTGGAGGTGGGTGTAAATCTCGCCTCGGTACCCTTAAATATCTCGGAGGTTTCCTTTGTAAGATCGGGTACTACAGTTGGGAAAACGGAAATAAATCGACTCATAAATGCAGTATTTGTGAGTTTAAGTCAAGAGCTAAACTTTAAGAAAAGGACGCGTGAACCAAAAAAAGAAAAAGAGCCTAGGACCAAAAAGGTGAAGACTGAAAAGAAGGTAGAAGTGGGCAAAGAGGCCATTGAAATTGGAGAAGAGTTAGTTTTAGAAGGATTGACCTTTGATCGAGCTTCCGCTGATTTAAGCTCAGTAAATGAGCAGGCCTTAGCCGATGTTTTAAATTTCATGCGAATGTATCCCATAGCTAGAATTCAAATAAGTGGTCATACTTCTGATGAGGGAGATAGAAGGGCCAATATTAAGCTTTCTGAAGACAGGGCAGAGGCTTGTAAGAAGTATTTGGTAAAGAAAGGAATTTCTTCAAGGAGAATTATCACATTGGGAAGGGGACCGGATAGTCCTATCTCAATTTCTGATCCTGAAAAAAATCGACGCGTAGAATTGAAAATTTTAAGCCTGGATTAACTTACTTGGGACTTTACAGCCAGAACTGCGTCTGTTAGAAAAGATGCCTAACACCAAAATCCTGCAGTTATGAAAAAACTATTTTGTCTCTTACTCGTATTTGCCTCTCCATTTCTATATGCTCAAAATTACCCTTATGATATTTCTGAGAGCCAGCCGTTTGGCAAATTGAATCCTGCTGCTCCAAGTGAGTTAATGGACTTTGGACAGTTGGTTGGGATGCATAGCTGCCTGTCTTATACCAAAAACCAAAAAGGGGAATGGAAAAGTCCAGAAAAAATTATTTGGAGGTGGAAATACATCATGAATGGATTGGCCGTACAAGACGAAACACTTAAGCCAGATGGCTCACACTCTGGAAGTATTCGGGCTTATGATGCTGATAGTTTGACATGGCGAGTGCATTATTACACAAATGTGAGGCCATCGGTAACCTTGTCCGTTTGGACTGGTGGAAAAGTGGACAATGGTGATATCGTTCTATACAAAAACAGCCGAGCTCCAAATGGCAAAGAAGGCTATTTCAGGCTTACTTTTGCGGACATTAAAGTAGAAAGCTTTGAGTGGATTGGAGAATGGGTTGATAAAGCAGAAACCACGAGTTTCCCGACCTGGAAAATAAGCTGTAAAAGGGACATGTAAGCTTGCTTTAAGTAGTTATGGGTTACTTAGAAGGGTTTTTCTATATTGGTATCGGAAAACCCTTTTCTTTTGTGAATTTAGAATTATTCATAAAGCTCTAGTATGCCTTGGTCATGTTTTTCGACCGAATAGCCTAACAACTCAAATCTTATCTTTTGCATTTGGTATATTTACAAAGAAGGGAGTTTCCTCTGTAGGTTGCTTCATGTATTTGGCTAGGGCCATTTGAATAAGAAATGTTAAACTAAGCTATGCTCAAAAATCAATAGCGTCCTAAACGATTAAAAAAGGAGAGGAAATTAAAGTATCTCAA
>ERZ887942.1498-NODE-1498-length-15954-cov-6.458268_pt1 | contig 15954 bp, 12 predicted proteins | sample MGYA00521099_ERZ887942 | MGnify/ENA primary metagenome ERZ887942 (study PRJEB32303, sample SAMEA104408605) | aquatic metagenome | biome: Brackish water; feature: Pelagic; material: water | place: Baltic Sea | collected 2014-06-07T06:48:00 | depth 16,251 m ... | reverse complement strand
TGCAACTGGAAGAGCAGGCCAAGAACAACGTGGAAACTCAGATAGATAATGCCTCAAAAATGAAGGCATGTAAAATTGCCACCCTTTCAAATCAGAGAACGCGAAATACTCTTGAAAAGATTCACACTCTTCATTGGTGACTTCCTGCCAGTGAGAATGATGATCCATCGCAGCAAGCTCCTCACCTCGTTCCTGAGTGAGAGTCCACTCATCGTCATAACCACGAGCGACATTTAAAGTGATTGGAGGTTTCGGTGTATCCCCAAATACCAAAGGAAGTTCTTTCGCTAACTTATTCCCCTCTTCGTGGGCATAGGTCCAGAGCTCGTAAAGGTCATCAATTGATTCTTGCCGGGTGCCACTGCGACGCAGTTTCTCCCTCGTTGGAAAAGGAACAGTCAACGGCTCCATCAAAACCTATGCCTTCTCACTGAACCGCATTCACATTCCGCGCCTTTTGCAAATCTTCCACATGCGGAAAACGTTGCTTGAACATCTGGAGGTGCTTCTGACCCAAACCGTCCCATACAACAATGACGCCGTCATCAATGGGACGATCAATCATCACGGCGGAAAGCGGCGCGTCAGCAATACGAATTCCGAGAAGTTTCCCCTGCTTTTTCATCGTGACCGCTTGAAGACTGCGGACCGAGCCGGGACGCATCTTAAAGGCGGCACCAAATGAACGGCCGTCCTTGGAAACAAACGGGTAAAACCATGCGATATCTTTGTCGGTGATGGTCGGGAGGATCTCGAAATAATACACCTTCCCTTCGGTCCCCAATCGGATTGGCTGTGAAAATTTGGGCGCTTCTGCCTCAGTTCCCTCAACGTGAAACGAAACGATAAACGATTGTGCTTTTTTCCCCGCCCCCATCAATGAAAGGCACCCAGCTGCGATTGCAGTCAAAATCCAAAACCTCATACCGTTGATTTAAAACGAATTCAAGCCACAAAGCAAGATCCGTTCAGCAATTCTCGTCTGAAGAAAATGCAGATTGGTTATTTTTTCATTGCCTGACACGCGAACATTCGCTAGAGGAACAGCGAGACTTTTGTCTACAATCTTAGAAAGCGAACGTCTTTATATCATCAATTATGGAAAATGAATCAGAAGCAGCCTCAGATGTCGTGGGGTTGAAAGAACTCCCGGACAATCTCCGGAAATTGTATTTTAAAGCCGAAAGTGCTCTTGAGGTCCGTAACTGGGGCTATGCCATGAGTCTGATTCAGGCAATTTTGAAGGCTGAACCCAAGTTTTTACATGGTCGCCGACAACTTCGTCTGGCTGCGGTCAAAGAAAACGACGGCAAAAAAGGCGTTAAGCTCGGTGGTGAAGCACTCAAAGTGATGAAATTGCAGGGGCAGGTCAAAAAGAACCCGCACGCTGTCATGTTGGCGCTCGAAAAAGACGTTCTTTCTGTCGATCCATACAACGATAAAGGCGGAGTACTTCTTTACGAAGCGGCCGTTAACGCTGAGCTCCCGATGACAGCGGGTTTCGCACTCGAAACGCTGACTACGGGGCATCCGGACAACCCTAAATTTTATCACCAGCTAGGTGATTTCTACTTAGATCGCGAAAAATTTGATGAAGCTGCTGAGATCTTTGGCAAACTCGCAGATAAAGATCGTGCTGATCTCGAAGCGACCAAGAAATACAAGGATGCGACCGCGCGCGGTTCAATTCGATCGCAAAAATGGGATTCTGAAGGCGATTGGCGTGATCTTTTGAAGGATAAGGACTCCGCAAAAGACCTTGAGCAAAGTGGTCGAGCTGCGATGACACCGGTAATGCTTCAGCAGCAGGTCGAGTCGCTTGCGGTTCAGTATGAGGCCGACAATTCGAATCTGGATGTCACCAAACGCCTCGCGGACACCTACGAGCAACTCGAAGATTTCCCTACGGCCCTTTCATACTACGAGTGGGCTTTCCACCTGAGTTCTAACGACCCTGCTCTTGAGCAAAAAGTCGCCAACCTCCGTGAGAAAATCGGTAAAAATCACGTCCGTGATCTCAAAGCGTTCATCGAGGAAAATCCTGAGCACCCTGAGATTGAGACTTACAAGACCCAGCTCAAAGATCACGTTAAACAGCAGGCAGAAGGCCTCATTATCGAGGCCCAGGCACGAGTGGATCGGAATCCAACGGACAACGAACTGCGTTTTGAGTTGGCGGAAAAACTCTTCCAAGTAGATCGTTACAAGGACGCCGTGAAACACCTTCAGGCCGCAAAACGGAGCCCGAGTTTACGAATTCAGGTGATGAATATTCTTGGCCAGTGTTACGACAAAATGGGAATCTCCGACCTCGCCGTTCAACAGTTCGAAGAAGCGATTGGCGAGCTCACTGGCATGAACGACGTCAAAAAGGAGCTGCTCTACAACCTCGGTGTCATTCACGACAAAACCGGAGAATCCGAGAAAGCACTCGATTCATTCAAGCAGATTTACTCCGCCGACTACGACTACAGAGACGTGGCCGAACGGGTGGAGAATTCGTATGGCGTGTGATTCAATTCACCGCCTCCGAATTTCACGATTCAAGATAATTACAATCCAGCCCGATTTGCCGATTCGAAGATTGGCAGGTCGGGCTTTTTTGTATATTAATTGTGTTGAGGCAACATCCGAAAGACCAGCGTCGAAAATTGATGCTGCTCCAATCCAGGGAGAACCCCGACTAACTCAAATAGCTGAGGATTCTCCAGCGTTTCGACGACAGCAGAATTTTCTCTAAAGGCGACGTCCTGGGCTCCTAGGGTGAAATAGAATTCCCGTTCTTCAGCATTCACCCGGGCCATCACTTCGTCGAGTTTGTCTTTCTGAAAAACCACTGACATTGCTGGATCATAGACATTTGCATTGGTCCACCACCCTGCGGTGAGAGGCTTCACAGGAACTTCTGAAAAAGGATAGACGTGGCCATTGTGTGAAATTTGAATGGCCTCGCGGATCTGTTGTTTGCTGAATCGACGGTATTTTTGAATTGGCATCATCATCGGAATCGCCACAGCCGAAATCAACCCCATCATCAGTAATCGACGACCGGGGCTGGAAATCTCACTCCCGAAAACCAGCGCTTCCAGTCCGATGCCCATCCACAGCTCGATGAAAATTACGGCATCATCCACATACCATTTCAGCAAAAGGCTTCCCGTCACCAAACTGAAAACCCAGGGCAAAATGACAATCAAAGGCGGAGTCGCGACCAGCAAAAGCCGATGGGACGCCCGATTCGTGGGCCACAGAGTCCAGATCCCCTTCCCTACTAGAACAGAAACCGCAACGACCCCGATCCAGAACAACACGGGGAATTACTCCCTGCCGGATTCGCAGGGTTGTGGTGAGCTTCATCCATCCACGGCATTCCCAATGCCAAATAGCTGAGCACATCGGTCCACCGAATTCCCCGCCCCATCGTGGCATGAGCCCGTGCCAACGCGACCCGGATCTGCGCCAACGCCGGGGCCCTCGCTGCGATAAACAACGCTGCCGAAAAAAAAGCGTCGCTACGATCCAACAGGGTCTGTTCGATGAACTGATACTGTTGGATCGTCGAGCTTGAACAATCAGCCACACCACCACCGAAAGGTTCACGCACACCAACAGATGAACCGCTCCCAGATACGTCCAGAGACACGCGGTTTGCGCCAACGCAAAGCCAATCCACCAGCGCCATTTTCCGGGATTCCGAAGCGCCTGAATGAGAAAAAGAATCAGCAACGCAGAAACGCCAAACAGCAGTCCATAGCTGCGAGCCTCGGTGGAATAACGAATGTGCCAGAGCTGAAGCGCTAGAAAAATTCCCGCAAAAAGTCCCGCGCCGGGCTTTTCCGTAACAATCGCCGCGAGCAGGGCGATGGCCGCGATCGAAATCAATCCGCCGAGGAGCGACGGAAGCCGCAAGGGAAACTCCCGCACTTCGCCTTCGATTGCGTTCTGTGAATCATAGACAGCTCGCGCTAACAAACTGTATAGAGCGTGATTGTTGACCGTGTGATTTCGCCACGCGGTGTCTTGCCAGGTCGCCGGTTTGAAAGCGGGAATCTCATCACTCCTCACATCGACGCTCGCTTTGGGATCGAATTTGCCCTCAATAAAACTCGAAAAACCCGCCACTTCATCGTTGTAGAGGCTGAGACTCATCCGGGGAGCTCGCAGCGCGGCCGCAAAACGAGGATCACAACGACGCCAAACCAGAACCACCGTCCAAATTTCAAGGGCGGCGCCTCGTGCTTTGATGATGATTTTTTGAACCACAATCCGATCGTGAGCAACAATCCCAGCGAGACAGTTCCGACCGTCATAGCAGACACCATCGATCCTCCGGCCACAATGACTCGGAATTTCGGCTGCTTCTCAGGCGGATCGGCCATCGTGTTGAGCCAGAGCGAAAGCGCGTCAGGATCCCACACATTTCGTAACCAAATCGAACAGGCTATGACGATTCCCAGCAAACAAATTGCAAACACGACGGCTCTCCGGTCTCTGGGAATCAAACAGTTCAATGAGAGGTTTATTCAGCGATCTCAAAATTACGATGCCTCGCTGAATCGCAGATGCAACGCCGAAATCACGCCGAAATCACGCCGAAATCACGCCGAAATCACGGCGTTATTGCGACGGGCCGAAGATGAATCGACCGATACCGCGCAGCGCTTCGCCAACGCCACCCTCACCATCATCCCGCCGCTCACTGCGCCGACGCTCGCTTTCGCGATAACGTTCCAGCCGCTCCTGATCGCGCTGAGCATCGGTCTTTTTCGAGAAGAAATCGAACAGCCCACCGCTACTGCGACCATGGCCGGGACATTTAAAACGGGGAATCAGATCTCCCGGCAATCCCATTTGATAGGGAGCAAGCGACCCCCGGGTTTCCAAACCACCGCAGGCGCGGCATACCTCGACAGTTCTCAATTCTGAAGGTGGGCCAATTTTTTCGGCTTTAAAACCAGCGGTCTCGGCTGTTTTCATCACCTCAGTCCAAATCGGAAGCGCCAAAGTGCTGCCATAGCCGCGGCTCATAATCGTCGCTGGCTTGTCCATTCCCACCCACACGCCGGTTGTCACTTTGTCAGTGAATCCAAGAAACCAGGCGTCGCGGTAATCGTTCGTCGTGCCCGTTTTGCCATAACTTGGGGCGCTATAACCCAGTTTTTCCGCCGTTTGGCCGGTGCCAGCTTGCATCACGTTTCCAAGGACATCACTCGTTAGCCAAGCAATCGATGGACGGAGAATTTGCTCGGAACGAATTCGGCTTTGAAAAAGCACATCGCCCTCGGCGCTTTCAATTCGATCAATCAAATACGGAGCGTTATTTTTCCCTTGAGCCGGAAATGTCGAATACGCACTCGTCAGCGTCATGAGCGTGGTTTCAAATGCTCCGAGATAACTCACTGGCGAATCGGGAATCTCACCCATCTGTAACGCCCGCGCGAGTCCCTGAACCTGCTCGAGCCTGGCGATTTGCCCCACCCGAACCGACATCGTATTGCGTGACCGAATAAGCCCAACCGCCGCCGGCTGATCCCCCAGAAATGTGCCGTCGCTATTTTTTGGACTCCAGAATTTTTTATCGCCCGTGTCGTAGCGGATCGCATCATCACTCACCCACGTTCCTGGCATGAGGCCCTCGTCAAACGCCGCTGCATAAACAAACGCTTTGAAAGTCGAGCCACATTGCCGTTCCGCATTCAACGCTCGGTTGAACGAACTCTGTTTGAAATCCCGACCGCCAGCCATCGCCAAAATGGCGCCCGTCTGGTTATCAATCGAAACGACAGCCCCCTGAACATAATTCGTCGCTCCGGACTTCCATTTGCTCTTCGACGGATGAGGAAACCCCGACCGCGATTCAATTTCGGTGAGATGCGAATTCAGTTTCGTCTGGGCCGTATTCTGCAATTCCTGATCAATCGTCGTGTAAATCCGCAGACTTCCCTCCGCGATTTCATCAGGATCTAGGAAATCATCGAGTAGCCCATGAATTTCCTGCAACACATAACTTCCCGTTGCTGACCGCTTGCTTGAAGGTCGCAGTTTCACCTCTTCATTTTTCGCCGCATCTGCCTCCGCTTGAGTAAGTTTTTCGTCCGCAACCAAACGAGCCAACACCTCGTTGCGCGCTACTTTGGCGGACTTCAAATCCCGAAACGGATTCAACAAACTTGGTCCCCGAATCACCGCAGCCATCATCGCCCCTTCCGAAACCGTCAACTCCGAAGCCGGTTTCATGAAAAAGCCCTGCGACGCGCGTTCGATTCCATACAGCCCGTAGCCGAAATAAATCCGATTCACATAATGCTCCAAAATCTCATCCTTCGAAAGCCGACGCTCCAATCGCTGCGCCAACGCCACCTCCTGCATCTTTCGTGCGAGCGTTTTCTGCTTCAAACCCCACGCATTCCGCGCCAGCTGCATCGTAATCGTCGACGCCCCTTGCTGGACATCGCCATCTTTCAGATTCCGCAGAGCAGCGCGAGCAACGCCCCGAAAATCAACTCCGCCATGCTTATAAAACCGGCTGTCCTCCCGCGCGATCAACGCTTCCGTGAAATTCGGCGACACATTCTCCAACTTCACCGCCACTCGGTTTTCGCCATGCCCCGAGACATAGCCCATCGATTCCCCCTTCCGATCAAAAACCAACGTGCGCTCCGGTAGATCATCCAGCTTCTTAAACGGAAACGTCAGCGCCTTGATCGTAAAATACAGCCCCAACGCAATGCAAAACGTCAGCCCCGCCGCCGAAAGCCAGCCCACCGGCGCCACCGCAAACCGACGAAATTTCGAATCCTCCCGCCCCGGTCGGAGCAGCGTGCGAATCTTGCTAAGGAGTTTGCGGAAAAAAGACATAGGCACCTGAAATCTCGCCGTTATTTGACGAATCAACCAGCCCGATTTTACGGGAAAGTTTGGTGGGGGGGCAGGTGCGAGGTGGAAACGCCCAAGTCATCCTACGCCTGACCGAGGGCGCGCTCCAACTTCTGAGTTGATGGTTGAACTGTCATGGCAGATTGAACTCTCGGCGGGTCAGGCGTGTTAGGATCGACGCATTGTTCGCTGTTTGTGGTGATCGACTCTCGTCTGGATGTAGGCAAAATCTTCTCGGGAAACCGTATCAGGAAAACCTATGCGTTCAACAATTCGGATCGGACGTGAAAAATCGTAAAACTGCTGTTCTCGTGGCTTCGCGCCGAGTCGGCCCAGAAGTTCTATGGAGACCTCTTCGTTGAAACGGTTTCTCCTAGCTCGTGCTTGATAGAGGCTGAGGTCCTCTTCCGGGAACGCCGCGCCAATCTCATGAAATACCCATCTCGAGTCCTGCTGCGAGCAGTGAACAGTCCTCTCCTCGAGATTTCCTCCTGCTGAGATCGCGCGGTGGCAGAAATTGGATCCCGGCTGAAATACCCCTGGCTCATCGGACGCCTTCCAATGAATCGTCCGCAGTCCGTGATTCTTAGTCAGGCAGAGACAGAGTGAATCGTATCCATCACATAGGAAGCAATTCGTCCATAGTGCTGTCCACTGGCTGTTCGTGGGGATGCAGAAGAACTTGGTCGGAACGTTCGTGAACACATCGACAGAACTAAACAGCGAATCCCAGTCCGTAAGACTCGATTCCGATTCCTCAAGTCGCTCTCGTCCTGTCCATCGTCCAATCTGAGTCCGAACTGCTTCGGCCACGTCACTCACATCTCCTTCGACAAGGTCTATCGCCACTCCAAGGGGGAACCAATCGTGGAATATGCGGTCACCTCTCATCTGGAAGGAGTTTTCTTCAGCAAACTATTGGTTTATCAGAAAATCTGCAGGTTCATTTCTTAATAACCTGCAAATCTTCCAGTTATTCACGGATATTGGTAATTAACCGGAAGATTTGCAAGTTAATCCTCAAAGTCGATGATTAACCGAGAGATTTTCGGTGAAATCGATTCCGTTTTGACCGAGGTGGAAGTTCCACGAACCACTCCTCTTGGTTCCAATGGCACGAGTTTATGCGCCATTGTCGCATGCCCTGTGGGCTGAAAGCCCTATCGCACAAAGCATGGGCCTTCAGGCCTATGAATGATCCCAGTATCAAAAGCGGCCTGAAAGGTCGCTCGCAAACATCGTTTAAAAACCAAGCTGAATATGGAAGTGACGATTGCTGGCGACCTTTCAGGCCGCTTTCCTGGAATGCGATTTCTCCCCAGGCGTGAAAGCCTGGGCTTTGTGCGAACGAGCTTTCAGCCCGTTTCCGAATCCCAAAAATTTGATGACAAATTGCTTAATCTCGTTCCATTGCCCTGTTGGTTCATCGAACGCACCCTATCTCTTCGAAACAACCCATTGGGTTCATCGAACATACCCTACCAAATAGCAGCAGGGTTAACTTGTTGAATTTCAACAAAATCGTTGTCGCGATTAGGTGGGGTTTTGACAGGCGGTATCGCGGTCATATTTTGCTGTTGGTTCGTGGGATATGGACGAAAAAGGTTTTTAAGGTGGGGCGAAGGGTCCCTCCTGAGCCGCGTGGTCCGAGGAAACGAATCCAATCCCAATCGCTTCGCGGCGATTTCAATAGATTTTTCGGACCACGCGGCTCAGCGGGACGCTTCGCCCATCAACGTCAGGTTAAATCCCGCCATTCCATTTATAATCAGTCGATTGTAGAATCCTGAAGGGATTCCGTCCTATAGCCCAGGGTTGCGGAATTCCGCGGGCACGCGGAATCGAGAAACCCTGGGACATCATCCAATTCCATTGCCAACGCTGAAAGCGTTGCGTCCTTCCAACTGATCTGATTCGATCCGCCACATTGGAAGGACGCAATCCCCTCAGGATTGGGACGGTGGTGGAATTCGGATTCCCAGGGTCTCTCCGATCCGCATTGCGACGCGGATCTCCGCGACCCTGGGCTGTAATATGGAATCCTATCAGGATTCTGTAACGATCAACGGTTTACCGTTGCTGATCCTGACGCCAATGGGACGCTTCGCACCACCCTCAGCGTTCTCTTAAATTCTAACATCTCGTTTTCTTGTTGCGCCTCCATCTATGAGTGGAGCGAGCGCAAAAAATTCAGCGAAAAGCAGGCCCGTCAGACCACCCCATGAATAGCCATGGAACGGCACGCTGTGCCTGAAACCCGAATCTCACGAACGGCCATTATTCGAGAATTTTGCCCCTTATTCTCCTGCGAAAGGGCAAATCAACGTTGATCCGGCTCTTATTTTCCCGCGAAGGGGCAGAACTTTTAGCAAGTTCTTCTACATTTCGTCAGGCTGTAGAAGAAAATGCTAAATCTTCTTTGATTAACCTCGCTTCACTCGCAGGACCTTGAAGCAGCATTTCTTTTATCAAAAATAACAACGCTATCGGTTCATCGAACGCCCTCGGTTGCTTCGTTTTTTCACAAAAGATCACTTTTCCGAAATTCGCGGTTTGCCTTCGCCAAAAAGTCTCTACAATGGCAAGCGTGAGCGAAGGATATCAGGTTTTTGCCCGGAAATACCGCCCCAAGACGTTTGACGACGTTTTAGGGCAGGATCATGTCGTACAGACACTTAAGAATGCGATCGAACAGGAGCGTTTGGCCCATGCTTATTTGTTCGTCGGGCCCCGTGGAACGGGAAAAACGTCGACCGCACGGATTCTCGCGAAAGCACTGAATGGCCCGGGCGGTCCGAAAGTAGATTTTGATCCGGATGATCCGCTTTGCGAAGAAATTGCGGCTGGAAACAGCCTCGACGTGCTCGAAATCGATGGAGCGTCAAACAACGGCGTCGATCAGGTTCGTGATCTTCGTGACACGGTAAAATTTGCGCCGTCTTCGGGCAAATTCAAAATTTACTACATTGATGAGGTCCACATGCTGACGACAGCAGCGTTCAATGCGTTGCTGAAGACACTGGAGGAGCCGCCGGATCACGTGAAATTCATCTTTGCGACAACGGAGCCGCAGAAGATTTTGCCGACAATCATTTCGCGGTGTCAGCGTTTCGATCTCCGCCGCATCCCGACGAACATTATCGCCGATCACCTTGGTTTTATCGCCACGGAAGAAGGTGTGAAGCTTTCAGAGTCAGCAGCTTTTGCAATCGCCAAAGGAGCGGAAGGCGGTATGCGTGACGCGCAGTCGATGCTCGATCAGCTCGTTGCGTTTTGCGGTGAGGAAATCGGAGAGAAGGACGTTCTCGATATTTTTGGATTCAACTCGAACGAAGCGATCGTGGAACTCGGCGGTCTGATTCTGAATCAAGACAACGCCACTGCTTTAGAGCGCGTTCACACTCACAGCGAGTCTGGAAAAGATCTTACGAAACTGCTTTCCGATTTGATCGGTTATTTCCGTCATTTGCTCGTTCTGCGAGTGGATCCGAATTCGGAAACCAGCGATGTGCCGCCTGAGCTGCGTGAAGTTCTCGAAACGCAGAAAAACCTCGTCGACACCTCGCGATTGTTGTCATTGATCGACCTGCTGGCCGAAACCGATGCCCGGATGAAATGGGCGCCGAACAAGAAATTGCATCTTGAGATCGCGGTCATCAAATCAATTCAAAACATCAGTGAAACCTCTTTGGATGAAGTCATTTCAATGATTTCCAGCGCGGCAGGAGTAACCGGAGTGGCTCCAGATGAGGGTAGCATCCCACGAGCACAGGCTCCGCAGAGCCCCGTGGTTTTTGCCGCTCCACCGAAATCAGTTTCCGAACCAGCAGCCGCCGTTTCAACACCGGCACCGGCTCAGGAAAAACCGGCCGCACTTGTTGACGTTGTTCCGCCAGTTGTGACGCCAAAACCTGCTCCAACTCCGGCAACACCAGCTCCGGCTCCAACACCTGCAGCTCAACCTACGCTCGCACCCGCTGCGCCCGAGGAAGAGTCCGCTCCAACAATCGTTCCTTTATCTGGACCTGTTTCGGGAATGGAACTGTGGGAAGCCGCCTGCCCTCGCCTGATTGCTGCCCGTCCGCTCATCGAAACGTGGTTGAGCGCCGCAAAGTTTTTGAGCCATGAAGGCATGGATTTTACCGTCGGATTTTCTTCGATGCAGGGATTTTACCGGGATTCAATGCTGCGCCATCAGGAATTGCTCGATTCAATCGCCACTGAGCTTGCCGGAACGACTACCCGGGTGACTTTAGAGGTTCGGGATGATATCGCCCCGGCAGACCCGCCGGAAATCGAAGATGACGAACCGGAACCGAACGCAATTGTTGCTGCCGCTCCTAATGCCGACAACGCAGCGACACCCCAGGCAGGAGCGCAACAAGTTCAATCGGCCGGCGCTGATCAAGCTCCCGTTGAAGATGATGCGCCGCCGGAGCCTGCAGAACCCGATTTTCACGACGATCCACTGATCAAAAAAGCGATGGAAGAATTCAAAGCGCGTGTCGTCGAAAGCTAACTTTTTTAAACCAACCCATTTCCCCTATCTATTTATGAATATCGCAAAGATGATGAAGCAGGCCCAGCAGATGCAGAAGAAAATGGCATCAATGCAGGAAGAACTCGCAGAGCAAATCGTGGAAAAAAGCGTGGGCGGCGGAAAAGTTGTCGTGACAGCAAACGGCGCGGGTGACGTGCTCAGCATTAAAATCGACAAAGCGGTGGTTGATCCAGACGACATCGAAATGCTCGAAGACTTAGTGCTTCTCGGCGTTCAGCAGGCGATTGCTGAGGGCAAAGAAAAATCATCGTCAGAAATGGGCAAGCTGACCGAAGGCATGGGATTGCCACCGGGGATGGGACTCTAGGATACCTTCCGTCTACATCTCCAACGCTGAATTTTCAATCGAATGATGACTAAACTTCTTCTCACTGTGCTTTCTGCGCTTTTGATTTCGAATTCAGCGCAGGCTGACGACCGGATTTATGAACTTCGGACGTACTACGCGAACGAAGGCAAACTCGATGCGCTTCATGCGCGGTTTCGTGATCACACCGTTGGGCTTTTCGAGAAACACGGCATGACCAATGTCGGATACTGGGTGCCGCAGAACAACCAATCCAACGCTCTGGTTTATCTGATGGCCTATCCGGACAAAGCCGCTCGCGATGCTTCGTGGAAAGCGTTCATGGGTGATCCTGACTGGAAAAAAGCCTACGCGGAATCGACCAAAGTCGGCAAGCTGGTGAAAAAAGTCGACAATCAGTTTCTGAAAACAACGGATTACTCGCCTGAGCTGAAGATCGAAAAGAAAGATCCCGCTCGGCTATTTGAGCTTCGGATTTACACGACAAACGAAGATAAGCTCAAGAATTTGAATGCCCGCTTTCGCGATCACACCGTTGAGCTTTTTGAAAAGCACGGCTTGGAAAACATTATTTATCTGAATTTGGTTGAAGGTGAAAAAGGCGCTAAAAATCAGCTGGTCTATTTCATCGCCCACAAAGACGAGGACGCCAAAAAGACGAACTTTAAGAAGTTTAGCTCCGATCCTGATTGGAAAAAAGCCCGCGCTGATTCCGAGAAAGACGGCAAGATTCTTGTGCAGAACGGCGTTTCATCAACACTACTCGTTCCAACGGACTACTCCCCGTTGAAGTAAGAGTTTGAGTTCACGAAAGAACCAACCGCATCTTTCGGTGTGGGATTCCTGCCTCGTCGAACTCGGGGCCTTCCGCGACGAACCCACACGATTCGTAGAAACCGATCGTCCAGTTCTGACCGTGAAGCGTGATTTCAGACATGCCGTCTGAGCGCGCCTGATCAATCAGAACGCGCATCATTGCCGCGCCAACACCGTGTTTTCGCCACGACTTTAGAACCGCAACGCGACCGATTTTCAGAGTTGGCAGTAACCGCGCCGTCCCAATCGGAGTTCCTGTTTCCGAATCAATCGCGAGGACGTGTTTACTGATGGGATCGTGCTCATCACGCTCCATTTCCTCCGGGACCTGTTGTTCAATTACAAAAACTTCCGTCCGAACCGCGAGTAACTCAGGGTGAGCGTCGTTCCACTCTACGAATTTAGTTTTGAAATTAGCGGACATCATTGAATTGGAAATTTCATTCCTCCTCTTCTTCTTTCGATTCGACCGGAGCAGGAGATTTCATCGGCACTGACGGTTCAATCACAACATCGTCGCCCGCGGCGGGCGGCGGAATCACTTCAAGGCTTTCGCTCTGATACACCCGCAGCTGGGATAGAATTTGAGGAACGTTCCAACTTTTCTTCTGCGCATCGTGGACAATCTCTTTAGCGCCGAGAGCGGCCTCGGGCCGTACCAGCCGGATATCGCGATAGGTTTGGAGATAACCATCAAGTTCATAACTGGCCTCCAACTCATCGAAAGAGATTCCTTTTAGACTGAAATTTCTCAGATCAACAACGCCTTTGGTGATCCACGTTTTTGAATCCAGAGTCGGTCCTTCGCCCACCGCAACGATGTAAACCGTTGAATTCTTGTCGAATGACCACGAGTTGAGAAAATCGCGAGCTTTTTCATCGACCACAAATGGCGTGAACGTCCGAGGATCCATCTTGATTTGAGATTGATAACGAAAAGCACGCTCACCGCCGTTGGTATAAAACATCACATTGGCCTGGGCAATTCCGGATTTGTGGGCCAAACGCGCGTTGCGAATATAAAATCGATTCGCCGAAGCCGAGAAATCGAACTCAAAGCTATCAAAAACCTTGCCACCTTTGCTCACAAACCGGTCGCATCGGAATTTTCCGGTCATTTCAGCTGGAAACCAATACTCAGGACGATCGATGCGTTGCAGCTCGTCGAGAAGTAGCGTACCTTCAGCTTGAATCATAGGTGGCGAGAAGAACACAACTTCGTCCAGCTCTGAACCGGTATAAAATTGAGACGACAACGCTTTAAAATCCGCCGTCGAATTTAATCCGAACGTGACCTGATTGGTTTCCTGCTTCCATTCGCCATTCAAAACCAGATCGCCCTTGGTATCCTGCAATCTCAGCTCTTTGAGAACCGCGCGGTCCCGCTCACCGTCGTACTCAATATTCACATCCAGCGCTTTGACTGTGTAGTTTCCCAATCGAAAATCACGAGCCGTGAATCGAGCGGTGGCCCGCATTTGATTGATGTCCAGCAAATCACTCCGAAACTTCACATCCAATCGCGGGACTTCATTGGTCAAAAACTCAACTCGCTTAAGCTCTCGAAGCAGCCCTCGAATCTGCTGTCGACGATCAGCAATCTTTTGCAGCTCAACGCGTTGCTGCTCTGCACTTTTCTTCTTTGTTGGGACCAATCCCGGCTCGTTTTCCGGCCGGAAAAGCGACCCCACCATGGAAATTTCAATGCCTTCAATCTCCGCAAAAGCACGCACGACTTCAATCTGACTCTCAGTTACCACCACGCGACCGGACAGATTGGTCATCCGCAATTTTACTTTGCTTTCAGGATTTCCCGGATCTAGCGGCAGGGAAACTTTGGCGTCCTGAATATCCAGCGTTCGAATCGATAGCTGTTTATTATTCAACACATTGCTGAAATCGATATCGAGATAAACATCATCAACAAAGGCGATTTCCTCGTTCTTTTTATTCGTTTGAAAAAAACGGACATCTTCCGCCACCAAACCACGCAGCGGGCCCAGGGTGAGTTTCCCCAACTCCACATAATAGCCGCGCTTGGCCACTTCCTGTTCGATTCGAAGCCGCCAGCTTTTTGAAAAGCCGTTCTTTCGAGCCCAAACCGCTCCCCAGATTCCGCTGACGAGAAGAATCACGCAAAATAAAGTAAAAATGCGGCGGGCTAGCTTCATTGCATCTTTTGAGACGACACGAAAAAAGGGATGAGGCAGATCGTCTGCCACATCCCTGAAATCATCGCTTCTCAGCGGCTGGATTCAAGTCCGATCACTCATGCGCATCACGCACGTCGATCATCGTTTTTAAAATCGTATTCCAAGTCTCTTCAGTTTCGAGAACGTCGTTCGGGAACATGCACCCGTCCCAGCAAATGTGCTCGATGCCGCGATCCGCATAATCTTTCAGCCAGTAACCCGCGCACTTCACGATGTCCATTTTTCCGTTTGGATCATCTGCCTGACAATGCTTTCCAGTCTTATCGTGACTTCCGGCACCATGAACTTCACCATCGTTCTGAGCCACGTGGAAATCTATCGTCCACGGACGCAGCTTGTCGGTCATTTCTTCATACGCCGCATAAAACTCTTCATCAGTGTAACCTTCTTTCACCAGCGCATACTCAGGTGCATTGTAACCAAGCGTGTACAGGTAGGTGTGAGCCAAATCGGCCTGAAAACCAAGCGTTTCAGGCATTCCAACTTCCTCAAGAAGATCGAGCATGTCTTTCCATGAATGCATTCCCGCCCAGCAGATTTCACCTTCTGCCGCAAGGCGCTCGCCATGATCCGCCGCGATTTTTGCCGCTTCACGGAAGGTTTTAGCAATCTTTTTGGTGTTCCCAACAGAATCTTCTTTCCATTTTTCAACACCAAATTCTGCGGAATCAATCCGGATCACACCGCGCTTGCGGACACCGTGTTTGTTGAATACTCCGGCGATCCGGCAACCCACTTTAACAGCGTCGAGAAATTTTCCGGTCTGCTCAGCATCACCCATCGCTGAATCGCCAACTGTTCCGCCCCAGACAGGTGCCACCAGTGAACCCACGTCAAAGCCGTAGCCTTGAATTGTGTCAGCAATTTTGCACAACTCGTCGTCCGTCGCATCGGGATCCGTGTGCGGATGAAATAGAAAGTAATCAATTCCGTCGTATTTTTGGCCATTCACTTCCGCAGCAGCAGTGAGTTCAAGCATGCGCTCGAGTGAAATAGGCGGCTCCTGGCCTTCGTCAGTTCCTTTTCCGACGAGTCCGGGCCACATGGCGTTGTGAAGTTTCAAAGACATGATTTTTTGGTTTTAGATAGGGTAAAATTCAGAGTGGAAAAGCATACATAACGCCTCACTATGAGGCAAGACTGAAATATCCGCGAGCGTGTTTCCGAGAGTGCCTTTTCGA
>ERZ887942.1493-NODE-1493-length-16035-cov-6.242115_pt1 | contig 16035 bp, 13 predicted proteins | sample MGYA00521099_ERZ887942 | MGnify/ENA primary metagenome ERZ887942 (study PRJEB32303, sample SAMEA104408605) | aquatic metagenome | biome: Brackish water; feature: Pelagic; material: water | place: Baltic Sea | collected 2014-06-07T06:48:00 | depth 16,251 m ... | reverse complement strand
GTATCGTCACCAAGACCCAATGATTCCAGACGATCTAGTAGTTTCCCCACCAACGCATCGGCATAAGTAACACAGGCCGCATAGTGTTTACGCACTTCAATAGAAAAGCCTGCATCTTCATTAGGGTCACGCCCCCAACGATTATATTTCATAAACTCACCGGATTTATGCCAGGTGGTCCGGCCGTCTGGCTGCTCAGGGTGTGCTACCAGCGGCAACTCAGCATCTTTATAGTGTTCCATATACTTTGCAGGCGCGCCAAACGGTAGGTGAGGCCGAATAATACCAACCGCCAGGAAGAACGGTTCATCGGCTTCTGCCAATTGCTCCATCTGGTGGATACCTTCATCGACTATGAGGCCATCCGGATAAATAGTATCGGGGCCCTCATCGGCTTGATACAAATCCATGTCCGCCGCATCGACGCGTATCTCGCCGTGCGCCAATCCATGCATAGAGCCTCGCGGATGCTGCCAGGGACCATCGGGACTGATATGCCGGTCCCAGGAGTCGGGCATCTCGGGGATTTCAGAATCATTCCAATCCGGCCCACCTCGTCCACCAGGATGGTGACTCACCTTTCCTACAGAAACAGTCGTATAACCGTGCTGCCGAAACCAAGCTGGCATACTGGGAGTAACCGTGGACGGCTCCTTCTCAAGTTTTTTAGCTCGAACAAAAAGATCATTGTTTGAACCCGCACCGTATCGACCCGTCAGAAGGGTGAAGCGAGAGGCACCACAAGTGGGCGCTTGCACATAGTGTTTAAAAAATGGACGTCCCGAGGCTGCGAGCTTATCAATATTCGGCGAGTGGATATAATCCTTCCCGAAGCTCTTTAATTCCGGACGCAAATCATCGACACAGATTAAAAGCACGTTCGGCTTTTCCGCTCCCAAAAGCGCGATTGATGACAGACAAATTAATGAGAGTAAAAGAAGACGCATATACAATTACTTGGAGTCGACGGTTATAGAGATCGAAATTTCAGGATGTTCATTGGGAGCAGTCACTACATTCAAAGCCAGGAAACGAAGCTCAAATGATTCGAGTCGCTCAATGGTCTTAACACTCAGCTTGATTTCACTCATCGCTGGTAATGTAATCACATCGGTGTGAGTGTAGAAATTATAATCTGACTTATTCTGTAAGGTATAAGCTACGCTTGAATGATTCTTCAACCTGACATCCGCAACTGAAGAGTCTCTCTGATAAGCGGCTCCTTTCGAGGTAATAGATGCATTCACTAAAGGAACTACGGTTTCCTCGACTCCGATGAGACTATCGTTGATCAACGCCACTGTTCGTCTCGCAACCAGCCCTTCATTGATACCGTCCGCCGATCGCTCTTTGGCAAACACCAAAGTCAAAGGACGGTGTCCTCCACCGGCCACATTATATTGCCAATCGATCAAGCCATGGATGTCAGACGTTCCAATGATCGTCAGGTCGTTATCCAATGCGATCTGCAACGCCTCATCCGAATAGGTGTCTTCATTAACAATCTCGATACCATGCAGTAACCCCTCTGCGATCAATTGCTCATGCATAGGCGTTAATTCAGCAACTCCATCATCATCCTGTCCTATCCAGGTAGGATGATTCCAAAAGATGAATCCGCCTTGCTTGTTCGCTACTCGGTAGGAATCAACCGGATCATCTACCAACACCTTGTTGGCATCGGTTATAAAGATTGCATTGGCGTGCCCAGGTGGCATTGACCGCGTAATCTCCGTTCCCTGAATAATGATCAACTCCGTTCCACGGGCTGCCTTGACCGCCTCCTCATGGGACCGATTCCGGTTGGGCATCGGTATGTCTGCTCCATGTTTCAATTTCTCCAAATGATCCGTGATCGATATCGCATCCAGGTTATCTTTCAACGCTTCCTCTACGCGAATACTCGGCCAGACATTTCCATCGGAAAACACCGTGTGCATGTGTAAGTCACACTTAAGCGTCAGGTAGCCGGGGACATTGGGGAAGTGCAGCTGCCTTAATTCAGCAACATTTGTGTGGGCAAACGCCGAGGATCCTAAGACAAACCACAGTAGTAGGGTAAAAGTTCTCATAGTGACTGGAGTTAAACCCCTTCATCTTGGACGGATGGAAACATAAAACAAGTGCTAAGGAGTTCGTAACGAAATTGTTTCACTCAACCTAACTATTAATAGCTTCCCAACCTACTATCTTACTCCCATCCTCGATTCATGAGTTTACCCCTAACTACACGAGCTGCAGGCCTCGTTTTCCTAATCGCTGCTTTATCAAATTCGACTCTCTCGGCCGACTCGCTCTACTTCCGCGAAGACTGGAAGGAGATCCCCTTTGCTCTCCCAATCACCCCAGCTCACCTGAACAATCCTGACCTCCGTATGGAAACGCACGGTCCCGGGCGCCTTGGGATTAAGAAATCGAATCACGAGGACATTCCAAACGATCCGTTCTACGTATGGTCAGGAGAGTGTAAGATGCCCTGGGCACTATCATTAAAGAAACAGGGTAAGCTGGTCGATCTATCATCCGACACCGCACGGGTTAGCTGGCGGAGTCGGCAGAGCGGGGGACACGCTCTCCATCTCCTTTTGAAACTACCGGGCGAACGCTGGTTCATCAGTGAACAGAATAACGGGAGCAGCAAAGACTGGCAGGACTATACCTTCAATATCGCAGACCTTTCATGGCGGCACTTCAGCATCATCAAATGCATAGCCGAAGAAAAAGTCCCGACTCCGGATCTCAGCGAAGTTGAACAAATCGGATTTACCGATCAACTTCCGGGAAAGAGCAGCAAGTTCTCATCCCGCGTCGACTGGCTGGAAGTTTACGGGAAAGAGAAACAAGCGCCCAACACTGCGCCACCTGCGGTCAAGATGACTCGTATTGCCCCTAAACTGCCAGAAACGGTCGAAGCTCACGAGAAGCTCGTGTATGCTGCGTATGGCGATAGGCAACTAACCCTCGACCTCTACAAACCAAAAGCAGACACCAACCCTCTTCCCACAGTAATCTTTATTCATGGAGGAGGATTTTACAAAGGTGCCCCAAGCAGCTACACCGCCATGGCGATGGAACTAGCTAAACAGGGCTATATCACACTCAACATCTACTACCGCCTTTCCGGCGAAGCCCCCTTCCCCGCTGCGATTCAGGATTGCAAGGCTGCGGTGCGTTGGGCACGGGCAAATGCCAAGACCTACAACATTGACCCTCACCGCATCGGCTCCGTCGGTGGATCAGCCGGAGGCCATCTATCAGGTCTCCTTGGAACCAGCGGACCTGCCACTTATCTTGAGGGGCACAGCGCGAATACAAATTATTCGAGCGTCATTCAGGCCTGCGTAGTTATGGCTGGCGGCATGGACTGGCGTACCCAAGAAGCTTTGAAGTCTGCTGCGGAAGATCCACGTCGCCGTATCTACACCTTCCTCGGTGGAACCTACGAGACGGCCACACACACGTATCACAATGCCTCGCCGGTATTTCATGTTTCCAAAGCTAGCGCCCCCATGTGTTTCATAGACGGTGAATTCGATTCTCCAGGAACCCGCTACTCCGCAATCATCCAAAAACTAGATACGCACGGAATTCACCACGAGTCTCATGTCATTAAGAATGCGCCTCACCCATTTTGGAGTTCTCATCCGTTCTTCGATCCGGCGATGTACATACTAGTGACCTTCTTCGATCGGACCTTGAAGAACGGTTAATCGAAATCCTATTCAAACTAATACTACAACTGAACCAATCACGTTAGTGATTATGAAATCCTCCTACTGCTAATAAAAGCCTGAGCATCTAAGCCAAAACGATTCAACGCCCCTTTTTATCGTCTCTCCGTTCGGATAGAAATAATCTCCACCGGTTCGGCCGGTTTATCACCGTCACTTTTTTCTACATCCTCAATGGCGTGTACTACGTCCATGCCTTCGATCACTTTTCCGAATACCGTGTGCTTGCCGTTTAGCCAGGTGGCACCTTCCTTTTTGGTCGTAATAAAAAACTGAGAGCCATTGGTATTAGGACCAGAGTTCGCCATACAGAGGGTACCGTATTCGACCTCGCCTAGAAGCGTTGGCTGGGTAACCGCATCTTCAACTCCAAGAAGCGATTGGATTTGCTCAACCGTTTTACCAATGAGGGGCGTCGGGCCATTGGAGGCCAGGATTTCGGCGTAGAGTTCTTTGATTTCAGGAACAGGGCTCTCTCCATCGTGCTCTCTCAGATGAGGAACCAAAAGCCCCTGAAATACACCATCCGCCATAGCCTCATCCTTAATTTCTCCAGTCAAAGCCGTAAGCTCCTTCCTAAAAAATGTGATCGGCTCACTATTGCCAATCAACTCCTGAAGCTGCTCAACCGTCATCCCCACCATCGGTTCATAAGACTTTTTCGAGTCCATCGTCTGTACCAATTCTTCAATAACATCGTTCCGTTTATCACGGGAATTGGAACGAAAGTAAGGCACAATAAGCGCATTGAAAACTTCATTCGCTACATCCTCATCTGAAATCTCTCCCGTGAGAGGCACCATCTCCCCGGCATAGGTCTCGTCCTGAAACTGGAAGCCGGGACCTCCCGTACCCGTTCCTTGGGGACAGCCACCCTGAATCATAAAGTCTTTAATCACTCGATGAAAGGTTAGTCCGTCGTAAAAGGGCTCTAATTTCTCAGTGCCATCTATATCCGTCCACGCTTTGGTCCCCTCAGCCAGTCCAACGAAATTCTCCACTGTAATCGGAGTTGTCTCTTCGAAAAGCTCCATAACGACCGTCCCATGATTGGTCTCCATGACTGCGACGAGCGTCTTAGGTTTCTTGGAACAAGCGGCGAAGAATGCCAATCCAGCGAGTAGACAAATAGGGAGAATCTTAGAAAAGAAGTACTTCATAGGGACGGTAGAAAAATTAGCTAGCCGTGTTACGGCAATAGCAATGATAGCTCGAGTAAGAAATTATTCCGCAATGAGTATAATTTTGTTCTTCGAGTAGGAGATCTTAAATGAAGCTCCATCTCCCCCCACAACTTTACCGCTCTTGTTTGAGAACTGACCGCTCACCTCTTTCGCAGCGATCAACTGATAGGACTGCCCCTGTTTCACTTTCAGCTTAGGCGAAAGCTCGACGCTGAGTTCGCCAGCAAGGGTTAGATCCCCGGATATATTCAATCCGTAGGCGTTCCCATCGAGCATTATATTCAGACGCCCACTTTCTGACTGAATGAAATCTTCAGTCACTATTAAAGATCCCAACGCCGAAACGAGCCCCGAGTTGTAAACCGTCGCATCAACCGTTCCATTGCCTTTCAAGATTCCACTTCGTGCAACATCGACCCATCGAAGGGACGAAACCGTTCCCTGGTTTACTGTGAGGGATCCCTTATTAGAAATACGAATCTCGTTTCGACCGGTGAGTTGAATATAGGGATCGAGAACTAATGACTGGATCGCTGATTCACCCCGAATCTCAAGCGCTAAGAATTCTACATCTTCATTTGCCACGGCAAGGGCATCGGTCCCACCCACATTCTCCATAACCGCAGTCCAGGAAAGCTGTGGCTTACCCGACTCGGTCATATAGGTGATGCCCGCGTTTGAGTATTCGTAGTCAGACCAATTATCAGGCTCAGAAACGAGGGCTGCGTTATCGCCTGTCCAACGATGGTAGGTATTGGCAAAGCCTTTAGGTTCCGCAACTCGCTCTCCCAGTATCAACATTTCGAGCTCTTTGACCAACTCTGGATGTTTCCCGGCTATGTCGTTGGATTCACTCGGATCAGCATCCAGGTTGTAAAGTTCGAGACCTTGTTTTCTACGAATCAGTTTATGATCACCACGAATGATCGACTGCCCGTTACCCGCTTCATGAATAAGAAACTCACGTGTCCGCTGCTCGCCTTTGCCCAACAGGGTAGGAGCTAAAGAAACCCCATCAATACCCAAGGGAGCTTTCACACCGGCAAGATCGGCAAAGGTCGGCAAAAAGTCTGTCACATCAAACAGGATCTCGCTATTTGTTCCCGCTTTCAGTGACGATTGCCCAGCGAACTTGGCCGGTAGACGAATCATCATGGGGACGCGGATACCGCCATCTTCGATTCTCCCTTTCACCTCGCGCAGTCCGCCATTCGCATCGAATGCTTCCCGCGCCGGGTGCTGAGGACCTCCGTTATCCGATTGAAAGATAATCAGGGTACTTTCAGTCACCGAATCAGACGTATCACCATCCCCATTCGGGTCGTCGAGGCTCGCCAGTATATTACCAATATGCCCGTCAATACGACTGATCATCGCCGCCCAATGCTGTGCCTGATCTGGGATTTCATTAAAAAATGAAAATTTATCGTAGGCGGAGCCCCACTCCGGAAGATCGGATACTTCCGCGAAGGGCGCATGTGGCACTTGCAGCGCCAGCAATCCGAAAAACGGTTGTCCGGTGGCGTTATAGTTTTGCGACTGAATTCGAACAAAATCCAAGGCCGCAAACGCATACACGTCATCACAGTATGCGGTATCGGGATAGTCTGGATGATTCTGTAATGCCGGCGTATCTGGATAAGCCGAATTTCTCGCCCAACGTTCCATAGAGTTCGGAACCAATTCAAGTCCACCTAAAGCTCCGGGGGCCGAAGGGGCTTTCCAAAGTGTTGGCTGATAAAAAGTATGTGCCCTTACATGGTGCAGCTCAGCAACCACATGCTCATAGCCATGCGACGTCGGAAGGGTTTGCACATTCAATATTTCAGGATCCGGCTGGCTTCTTGATCCACCGTATCCCCATTTACCCCAGTAACCGGTTACATAGCCCGCTTCCGATAGGACATCGCCCATCGTGATATCCTCCGACCGGATCGCTTTCTTTGCATTATCAGTGTCGTTGCGGTCTCCGAACGTATGCCCCTGATGAAATCCAGTCTGCTGAGAAGAACGAGCGGGAGAACAAACAGTGCACCCATACGAACGTCGAAAGTTCACTCCTTCTGCAGCTAGCCTATCCAACGTCGGCGTTACAAGGTGGGGTAAGCCCTCTGCTTTTCGCTCGAACTGACCATTGGGCCCCAATGAACCCCAGCCCATATCATCGACGTAGATATAAAGGATATTCGGGCGAGCTCCTGCCTCAGATCGAGTGCTTTTATGAGAGCCGCCAAATAATGAGACCGTTATGAAGAATAGACCAAACGGGGTAAAAAATCGCATGATCGAAACCTTGTATCCCTCACTCACCCGAAGCAATCCAGAACCATAGGCCCTCAACTTTCCATTATTATCCTAGCTAAGAACCGTTCCAGGTCGACGAGGACTCACCGCTCCCGCACTTCTTGCTTAGACCGGTCATCAACGGGTACGAACTCGTCCTTCACCTCTACCACGCTGCTCCCCGCAACTTGTGATTGATAATCGACCGGCACCATATCCGACAAATAGCTCATATTCTTCCCGTAGTTTTTTTGCAGAGTAAGAATCAGGTCTATGGCTTCGTCGACCGATCTATCCGATACTCGATCGATCGTATCAAAGATCACGTGATCATAAGGCAGTATCAGTTGATTCTTCAGGCCCCAGTCCAAGGCAGCCTCGGCACTAGACTGGCCAGACGCGACCTCCGCAGCGATCACTTGCCGCGCAACGGTCGCCGTCGCCGTCACATCCACGTTGAAACGATTTTGCATAAGCCACTCTCGAGCAAACGCGGGGTCCTCCGACACTAAACGCGCCCCCACATACTCAAAGCTCATTACCAACGCATCGACAGTCATCGCTTCTCCGGATAAGGTCTCATAGATTTCGGACCCATAGGAGTTATACAACAATTCCAGAGCACGTCCCGTATAAAGCCCATCCGTATCCAGCGCCTGATACTGAAGCATAAATCCATACGGGTCTTCCTCCGCAAACACGCTGATAAATGGAGCGATCAATTCAGGCTTGAGAGCAGGGACCTCGTTCGCAAGAAACCAGTCCATCACGGATACCCCTTCCTCGTCCATCCACAGCCGCACCACATTTTCGTAATCTTCAACGCTGAAAGCGTGATCGGATTCCAGCAGGTAGGCCATTGCCTCTTCCGGATGCAGCGTTCCCAATCGGGCCAGAAGTAAGGTTGCATAAAATTCTTTCGCGGCCGGATCGACCTCGGGTAGATCCATTAAACTACTCAAATAATCAAATGCTTCGTCCGAGCTCAACCCGAGCAGTCGCTGCAACTCTATCAACTCATCCACACGTTGCGACGGACTCCAGTCAGGCCCCCTTTCCGTTAACAACAAGGATGCCCAATATTCTTCCAAGAGCGTGGCGCGGGTTTCCATACCCGGGCTTTGTTGCTCAACATCCTCACTCAAAAGCATCGCTTTTTCCGAAGACGCCGCGACGACATCCTCCGGAACTTCTCCTGACCTCAGGTCGATTTCATTGAGCAATTCAACGGATTCCAATTCTACAACAACGTACTCCGCTCGATACCAAAAGGCACCAACGACCAAAGAAGCAAACAGGAGAACGAATAAGGTTTTCACAAAACGATTTTTTATCAGAAACCAATGAGCTAACTTGGTTCCAAACTCTAGGCGACCCAAATAATCACCCATATAGAATCTGATTATGCGGATCTATCAATTCAGCTGCCTCTCTAAACCATCAAAGTAGTTTTCCCATCCGAAGGCATGTCGATCGAGACTCTCCTGCTTTTCAAATGCGCCTTGCGTCACCCGAACCACACACCCCTCTGCTTCGGGAATGAAATCGACTTCCACAGTGGTCTCTTCGCCATCGTCATTCCACTCCCAACTGTAACGCAGCTTACGTCCCGGTTCGATTTTGAGATACTCAGCCGTCATGATCGCTGTAAAGTTCTCCATCTCTACGAAGAGCTTGTACTGTCCGCCCACCCGAACATCCTTCTCGATCTTGGTCACCGGTGCCACAAGCGTTTCCTCGGCAACCCACGCTTCGAAAACTGCATCGGCAGAGTGTCTAAATCGTCGTTCTGTATTTATTGTCATTGTCATGGCGTTCTCGCATGGCTATTTGAAAAGACCTAAGAAGACTTGCTTTCGGACGGCCAGCTGAACATTACCATCATCACCAATTTTCACGACGACAATACCTAACAGCTTAGTCTAACGGTTGATTCTCACCACTTCGTTTTGTCGATCAGGATCAAACTTCAGATTTGGAACTGGCATTTGTGCGGCGATCGACTGACGCCATAAATCCAGTTTACGTTTTAATTCCGACAGCTTTTCCGGATAACGTGCGATTAAATTCACCGACTCGCTGATATTGTGCTTCAGGTTGTAGAGTTCAAGAGCACCATCTTCGTGAAATTCTACCAGACGCCAATCTTCCGAACGAACGGCACTGTAAGGGCCATCGCCGCCGGCATGGTAATGCGGATAATGCCAGTAGAGATCTCGATCAATTTCCTCAGTTGGGCTTTCCAATACAGGAAAAATACTCACACCATCGATAGCTTTGTTGTGAGAACTGTCTCCAGAAATTCCTGCCGCATCGAGAAAGGTCGGATAGAAATCGATCGTCATTATCGGCGTGTCTGAAACTTCACCCACCGGCGTCACACCTCGCCAGTAAACAATCGCCGGAACTCTTACGCCCCCCTCATAGGCAGACCCTTTACCACGACGAAGCGGAAGGTTCTCTGTAAACTCATCGTGCTTTCCATACCGTTGGGTCAGACCCCCGTTATCTGAGATAAAAACGACCAAGGTATTTTCAAGGTTCTCTTCTTTTTCCAAGCTCTCCAATACTCTGCCGACACTCATGTCCAAGCTCTTCACCATGGCTGCGTAGCTTGGATTTTTGTGAACCAAGGCGTTATCCCGCTTGCCTTCAAAATAGTCGACGAGGTCGTCGCGGCCTTCAATCGGTGTGTGGGGAACATGATAGGCGAAATACAGAAAGAAGGGTTTGTCATCCGTCGCTTCGATTTCATCAATGGCTTTATCTGTCAGGTAGTCGGTGACGTAGTTACTTTTCAGTCCCAGTTGCTTCACGGTTTCGTCCCTAATAATATAACCGCGTGTACCCACTGGTTTATCGTGTGATACATCAAATCCATGCGCGGCTGGACCCTGATTTTCCTCATCCGGAAAATCCAGATGCCACTTGCCGATGTGAATGGTTCGGTAGCCACCGGCTTTAAGCGCCTCTGCGATCGTGGTGTGATCTTTATCCAGCCCCTTCACCCATTCCGGAATTATCATCTTTGCATAGGGGCGATTCTGCCCGGCAATAAAGTCCGTCAATCGCAACCGAGCCGGATACATGCCCGTCATCAAACTTGCACGCGTCGGAGAGCAGACGGTGCAGGCCGAATAGGCATTGGTAAACTTTACGCCCTTCCCCGCCAGCCTATCCAGATTCGGTGTTTCATAAAAATCACTCCCGAAAGAACTCAGGCCCGTCCAGCCCAAATCATCTGCTAAAAATAAAACGATGTTCGGCTGCTTAGCTGAACTACTGGATGATACGTATAACAGAAAGCCAAGAAGGAGCAGGATGAATCGCATGATCATTCTTGGATAAGATACAGCATTGAAGAACGCAATAAAAGAGAACTCACAACTCAGTCTAACTTCCTCTGATCCAATCGCTCGCCGGCAGGACGTCTGTAAGGAACCTCGAGTGCACCCGAGGCATCCAATTCCGCAAACAACTGATCTCTAAGTGATTTGATTTGAGCCTGATAAGCAGGCACCTGAATCAAGTTATGTCGCTCGATGGGATCCGTTTCCAGGTCATAAAATGCATCGATATCCCAAACCCCGTGATGATACACGTATTTATAACGATCGGTGCGAATCGCAAACAACGTTGGAGTAGCAGGGAAGTTCCATTCCCAATGATATTCATAGAGAATATGATCCCGCCATTCAGGCTTTTCACCTTTCAATAATGGAAGAAAGCTCATCCCATCCATCCGTCTGGCTCTACTCTGACCGTCCGGAATGGATACGCCCATCGCTTCCATGATCGTCGAAGCAATATCAATATTCTGCACCATCGGGGTCACCACACTCCCCGCCTCGATCAACCCGGGAGCGCGGGCCAACAGGGGCACCCGGATAGAAGGTTCATACGCATCGCGCTTATCATAGAAACCGTGCTCCCCGAGGTGGAATCCATTGTCCCCCATATACATGACTAAGGTGTTCTCCGCTAAACCGGCTTCATCCAAATAATCGAGCACTCGCCCCACGTTTTCATCCAAACCATGGACCGCTTCACAGAAATCCCAATAAAGGTCATCGAAGTCAGGAACTGGGTCATTATCGAAAGCACCTGTCTCCATATGATCGATACCGTGAATAGAGAATCGTCGTTCGCGGACCCAACGCGGAGCCGTCCGGTAATTCCGCTCTGTGTTCGCCATCGTCTCAGGATAAGGAATCGGTTTCCCATGGTAACGTCCGGCATGCCGCTCAGGCGGTTGAAACGGGTAGTGAACTGCCTTGTAGGCCAGATACAAAAAGAACGGTTTATCATCGTCCTTTTCACTCTCCAACCAATCGACTGCCTGGTCCGTAAGGATATCCGCATTGTAACCTTCAAAATCCTTTCGCTCCCCGTTAATGTTCAAGGTCGGGTTAAAGTATTTACCCTGCCCGACAAAACTCACCCAGTGGTCAAACCCAGATCGTCGGGAATCATCATCGTGCCCCATATGCCACTTACCCACAAATGCCGTTTGAATTCCGGCATCCTGCAGGTAGCTGGGAAAGAAAATGGTTCCCTCCGGCACAGCTCTTTGATTATCAACCACACGGTGGCGATGCATATACTGACCCGTCAAAACCGAGGCGCGACTGGGAGAACACAGCGAGGTGGTTACAAACGCATTCTTGAGGTGCGCCCCTTCCCGAGCAAGACGATCCAGATTCGGTGTCTCGAGCCACTCCGGAGCTTCCTCCATAAATCCCATCAGGTCGAAACGGTGATCATCACTCAGTATGAACACCACATTTTCAACCGTTGCAGTTGCCGTGGAGATGTTGCAAAACAGTAGCGCTAGTAAGCTCGATGCACACAGTAGTTTTTTACCTCGGAATAGATTCGCCATAGTTAAACTCAGTTTGTGAAACAGACCTTCAATAGCAAGGCACATACGAACTCAGCGTTCAACGCTGTCGATTCTTCCGTCTTTTTCTTTCCTGGGAAAAAGTAAGCAGACAGTATTTCAACCGTTTTCCTCGGCCTTCCTTATAGGGGACTCGCGCTGAATTCGTGATTTAAAATCGCCCAGGTACTGCCAATAAGTGGGTTGATTCAAATCGACCTCTGCCATTATGACGGTTCCCCATTGATTGGCCTCTGCGAGTCGGTTACCCTCTCGGTCCCAAACGGCCGTCTTCATCCAATTCGAATCATGACTGCTATAGGTGGAACTTACGAGAAACACGCCGTTCTCGGCGCACCGGGCGGCGGCGAGCAATGGATTTCCTCCCCAGATGGGTAAGGCGATGACTTCGGCACCATTCGTAGCCAGCTCACGGGCCACCTCAGGAAAGAAGACATCGTAACAAATCATCATACCCACTTTCCCAAATCGTGTATTGAAAACCGGATACTCGTAGCCAGGTGAGATGCCTTGCTGAATTTCTTCGCGCGGCAGAGTGACCTTGCGGTACTTACCAGCAATCTCCCCTTCCGGTCCCAGCATTACAGATACGTTAAACACTTCATGACCATCCCGTTCCGGGAGACCTATGACGATGTAGCAGTCATTCTGCTTGGCTATCGCCGCATAAAAATCCGTGGTCGGTCCCGGAACCGTTTCAGCCGCTTCAATGAAGTTGCCCGTGACCCCCTTGCAAGAAACCATTTCACCCAACACGATCAAGTCTGCCACTTGACTGGCTGCTTCTTCGATCAAGGGCACCAGCTTCTGTCGGTTCGACTCGATGGTATTCGCTCCCTCACCCGATAAATTGTGATGCACGGCAGCCAGCTTCACAAGTCGGGGTGGCAGAGCCTTCGTTTTCAAGAACGCAACATCCTTCCAAGTAACCTTTCCACCATCAGTCCAACGGAGATGAAGCTGGACGTGGGCTTCCGTTGCTTTAGCGGGTGCAAGGTAAGTATCTTTGACCCGGACGGATCCATCTTCTTTTCGTTCCCAATCACGCGGATAATCAGGTCGAGCCATATCCGTATCTGCCCCCATATACGCCGGGTTCACTTCATAGGGGCTTTTAACCAGCTGTCCATTCGCCCCATACCATTCGATCCTCACTACACAACTACGGCGTTCGTGGTCAATAGTTTCGGCCAGGCGCCACGCTGAGAATTGATAGCTCTGTCCACCTTCGACCGGAAATACTCGTTTCCAGTGACCATTCGTGCCGGCTTTAACTGAAGCCAAGACCAGGTCACCAGCTTCCGTCTTAGAAAACGTGGGTGCAATTTCCTCTCTAGGGTATTCTTGGGTCCAATAATCCTGCGACGTTTCACCGCCGGTAAGAACAGTATATTGAATTAAGAAGCACAGGAAAATAACCAGAGAAGATTTCATTACGGTGCAGATTTAAAATCAATGATAACGATGCTTCAATACAAATGCCGTATTCTATAAAGGCAGTAACCCAATCTGGTTGTAATCAAGAGCAGATTCACAATAAAGCACACAATAACTAGGTCCATCTCCTTATCCGTCGCTTTTCTGCTAAAGGATGACACTACAGCCTCCGGCTTTAACTTTCAAACGTCTCCCTCTTAAAGAAAACAGTGCGATGATCGAGTGCTTCGAAGTTGTCGAAGTCATGTTCGTAGGCTACGTCGTTGAGCAAAGATTGCCAAGTCCTACTATCTTTGGAACTGTGTATTTAAAAAATGGATCTATTGTCATATCTATCTGCGACGAGGGCAATATAGGATTGGAGTACCTCGTGCAGCCTTCTGGATATTGACCCTTTCAAACACTATGCATTAAGACATTCCCTTTGGATATAATAGCGTTCGGATCTCCACTCGAGAGGGGTCAATTGTCGGAAGTCAAATAATAGACAGATGGGGAACAACCGACGCGGTTAAATCAGTGTTGCACATGGGTAGTTTGTTGCAGTATTTATTCACTACACCATCCGATCTAGGCTGCGATATTGGGTCGCTTCCACTAGGTGATTGAGTTCGATGGAATCGTTTCCGGCGAGGTCGGCGATAGTGCGAGAAACCTTGCTGATGCGGCCGTAGGCTCGGGCGGAGAGCCGACTAGGAAGGCTTGGGATAGCTTTACTTTTGAAGTTTGACTTCTTTTGAACGCCTTCTCGCAATTCCCCTTACTTCCGGGTGCCACTGGCATCCTTGGGTTTCGGACTGCCGGGGCCTACGGTGTTGCGGACGGCAAAATAATCTTCACGTGTAAGGACCTTACCGACTGCACCCACGGCTTCCTCAATCTGTTTTGGGGTCTTGATACCGCAGATAGCGACCTGAATGGCAGGGTGCATGAGGGTCGTGGCTAGGACTAACTGGTAAATAGTCAAATCGTATTTGTCTGCAAGGGGCCTCAAGCTCTGAACCTTGGCACACAGCTCCTGGAAGCGCTCACCCTGAAAGTCGGGATGGTTGCTGCGGAAGTCCGTAAGCGTCTCCTCGCCGGTGTATTTGCCGGTGAGCAACCCCTTATGCATCGGCGAATAGATCATAACGCCGATGTTTTCCGATTGGCAGTAGGGAAGCATGTCTGCCTCTCCATCAGGATCGATCAAACTGTATGGCGGCTGAACAACGGTATAGGAGGCGAAGCGACGTTGGCTACGGCATTGTTCTACTGAGTGATTGCTCAAACCAAAAGCTTTAATCTTCCCTTGCTCTTTCAATTTCTCGAGAGCTCCCGCGATTTCTGCAAACGGTGTTAAAGGATCAAAGAGGTGCAAGAAATAAAGATCGATGGTCTCGATCCCCATGCGCTGCAGCGACAATTCGCAGCGTTCGGCAATATGCTCGGCTGAAAGGTCCGGATAGCGGGAGCCGTCCGCTTTGAAGTGATTAAACACCTTGGTTGCGAACTAGTTCATCGCGAGCCAGGTCCTTAACCGTTTCCCCAACGACCGTCTCGGCGTAACCGTCACCGTAGGCCTCGGCCGTATCTATAAAGTTGATACCCTTGTCAAAAGCCCGCTTCATGGCCGATATGGCATCGTCCTTGGACTGTTCTCCCCAGAATCGTGGGCTCAATTGCCAGGTTCCAAATGAAATGGGTGAAACGGACAAGCCGCTATCTCCTAAAATTATGCGTTCCATAAGTTATTTATTTTGTAGATTTCAGTTTCCAACTCCTATTGCAGCCAATCAAGAATGGGGTTATTTTCCTACCATGACTTCACTCTCACTTGCCAGCTTCCCCTTCATCGAGGATCTTCATACGTATAGATCTGTAAAGAGATTGTGCCATGTATTGTGTTTTTAACTGCTAATTCTCCAACAACGCATCGAACCGCGGATTCCCCTGCACAACCTTGCGACGCTTCAGCTCGGCCCAAAAGGCAGCGAGACCAGAGGACTGATGATCTTGCTTTTGGAAATGATCCTCTTCGCTCATGGATTTAGTTATAAGGTTTCAGCCAGTGGGTCTTAACAATTAAACACTTATGAATGGATTGATCACTTCGATCCCTCTGTAAATTTGTCCGTGATTTAAATCCTCAGAGAGAAGTGTCTTTGCTCTACTGGACGTAGCGGCAGATAGTATCATGCCATCCCATAGTGAGGTTTGATAATGTCTGCAAATCTCTAAACCCTGTCCGAATAGTTCCAGTGAGTTGTCTACAACCGGCCATTGCGAAAGGTCTTCAATTACTTGGCAGGCCGTTTCGTGAGATTGGCCAGATTTCAGGAAGTTTACGTAGAACTCCTGAAGAACTTGGACACTAATTGCCAAACATCCAGGGCGGGTCCAACCTTCCTCAACTAACTTCAATGCAATTTCTCGTTTTCTGCCGGCACTGAGATCGTATCCGTAAAGTAGTATATTCGTATCGATAAAGCGTTCAACGGGCATGAACCTGATCCCTACT
>ERZ887942.1490-NODE-1490-length-16050-cov-21.311847_pt1 | contig 16050 bp, 16 predicted proteins | sample MGYA00521099_ERZ887942 | MGnify/ENA primary metagenome ERZ887942 (study PRJEB32303, sample SAMEA104408605) | aquatic metagenome | biome: Brackish water; feature: Pelagic; material: water | place: Baltic Sea | collected 2014-06-07T06:48:00 | depth 16,251 m ... | reverse complement strand
GAAAATATTTCCCCGCTACGTAGGCGATGAGGAGGTTCAAGCCAATCGCCCTTTGTGAAAAGTCTTCCTAAAATGTTTTGATTGGAATGAGAAGACTGTTACCAATGGTGTGTGAAAAATTGCGCTTCTTCCAGCTTCTGCCGGTCCTTAATGCTTCCTCTGATACTCTCCGGATCTCCCTGCTTGGCGGGTAACGAGGGACTACCCACGCTGGGGGTGGATAACGGGGACGCGCTCACTCCGAGCTTCGACATCCTCAATTTGCGCTATGAATGGCAGGATACTCTGGGCTTCGATGACTCGAAGACAGAGTTGGACAGCTCGCGGTATTCTTTTGGAAGTTTTTTAAGCGAGCCCATCTCACTCGGTGGCGATTGGAAGGTGGTGCCCTACCTGGATTACAGCTTCACCTCGCTTGATTTCGACAACCTCGCTCCGAAATCAGTTTTTGGTGACGAAGATTTGCACAAGGCCTCTCTCCACGGAATTCTTTACCATCAATCGGCTGCCAGCCAGTGGTTGTATGGTGCGTGGGGACGGGTGAGCTTTGCGAGTGATGGACAGGACGTCGGCAGCGACGATTTCTATTACGATCTCGCAGTCGGCGCCGGCTATATGTTTAGCGATAAGCTGGTGGTCGGTCTGGGAATCGCGGGCCTGGAATTGGGAAGCGATGCCTCTTACCTCCCAGGACCAATGCTTTACTGGAAGCCCGCGGACACGGTGAATGTGAGCCTTGTGGGTGCTCTTTTCGATGCCACCTGGCAGGCCACCGACAATCTGGTCCTGGCGGTGCGTGGTGCGCCTTACGGCAACAGCTGGAACGTGGACGACAAAGGAGTTTCCAAACAATACGACCTCAGCACCTATTCGCTGCGCCTTCATGCGGAACACCGGATCGTGAAGGATCTCTGGCTCTCGGTTGGGATCGGCTACACCTTCGGCGGTGAGTTCGAAGTCCGTGATTCTTCTGCCGACCGCCTTTTCACGGATGACCTTGATGGTGGTCTTTCCGCGTCAGTCGGATTCCGGCTCCGCAGCTGGTAGGGGAGTTCTTCCCGAAAAACAGGGGATTAAAATAGGGAAGGGGGGTAAGGCATAGAGATACCTCTATGCTCTTGCTCTCATCTTAATCACACTCATTTCCACGCTCCCGGCCAAAACCACCTTCAAGGTTTTCATCCTCGCCGGACAGTCCAACATGGAGGGGAAGGCTCAGAACAAACTCCTTGAATATCAGGAAACTGCCCCGGAAACGAAGAAACAGTTCGCTCACCTGAGAAAGAACGGGAAATGGATCGAGCGCGATGACGTTCTAATAAAATACCTCGACCGTCACGGAAAGCTCACCATCGGATACGCGCGACCGAACCGGCGCGGAGCTGGAATTTGGCAACACGATGGAGATCATTTCAAAGAGCCCGTACTTTTGATCAAGACAGCCTGGGGTGGCCATTCTCTCTACCAGAAGTTTCGCTCACCCTCGACAGGGCTTCCTGCGGACGAGAAGTTGCAGGCGGAGCTTGAGAAAACCCAGGAGCGTACCAAGAAGAACAACGAGAAGCGTAAACAAAGCAATCCGCTCCCAACAATGGATGACATCAAGGCCGGATATGGTGTTTCGTGGCGGGAAATGTTGAAGGAAGTGAGCGAAACACTGGAAAATTATGAGACTCTCTTTCCGGCCTTAAAAGGAGCGGCGCCGGAGATCGCCGGCTTGGTTTGGTTTCAGGGATGAAACGATCAATACAACGGCGCCGAGACCGAGTATGCCTCGAACATGAAACACTTCATCAAAGAGATGCGGAAGGAATTTAGAGTGACGGAATTGCCCTTCGTGATTGGGGTGATTTTACCGGATGGGGAAGGCTTTTGGGGAAACGATATTGGGATTGGAGAAGCCGGAAGCTCCCGGCTATCAATCCTGGTTGGAGATGTCATCTTTGGTTCCAAACTTCCCATCAGGTCCGGCTGAGATGATTTCTGGTTTGGAGGGGTCCCTGGCACCCGGATAGGAGTATTTGTAAGGGTTTTTCCAGGGGTCGCGTGGCATTTTAGCGAGCAGTTGAGTCCAGCGCCGAGGTCTCGGAGAAGTCGTTGGTTTCTTGAATAATGCCTCTATTCCTTGAGCGTTCGAAGGATACGAACCTCCAATGGTCTTGTACTGATTGAGGCCTGTTATCAGAGCTGCAAGGTCCTGCCCGGCGGTTGCTACTTTTTTCGAGGAGTTTCCTTTGTTTTTGGCGGTAGGATTTCCTGGGCTCAATTCAAGACACACCGCCTGACCTTTATTAGTCCGGGCTAAAAGCTTTCCTTCACCGATCGCAAGAGGGGCCCAACAGAGTTTGGTGAGAACCTCGTGGCGACCGGTTTCGGTGAAGCCTTTTTCGGTCGCTTTTCCGAAGACGAGGTGGCCGGTTTCGGTCAGGACAACGGTGGTTTCACCGATTTGAGCAGTTGATCCACGGGTGCCGGGAAGTTTGTGTTTCCAGAGGATCTCGCCGGTTTTGAAATCCATGCGATAGAGCTCGGTGTTGTATCGTTTATCGCCAAAGCAGCCCACGAGATCATCGCCCATAAGAAAGGAATTTTGGAAGATCATGGGAAGATCACGGTTGCGGTGAACGATCTCGGGTTTGTCCCCGGAGATGTCGATGACGGCGTAGCCCATGTTGTAGCCGGAAGAGAAATGGATGAGATCGCCCAAAACGGTGGGATTGGACGCATTGACATCGTAGGAAGTGCGCCAATCGAATTCGTAGAGAACCTTGCCCTTGGCAGTGAGGTCATAGCCAACGATTTTTCGGCCATGGAAAACGACGGCAGCGTCTTTTCCATTCTTTTTGTAAAAAACCGGCGCGGCGTAACCGGGACGTGCGGTATTTTGCGACTGCCATTTCACCTTTCCGGTCGTTTTGTCCAAAGCGACCATTGCACCATCCTTGGAGCAGGGAAGACAAATGAGGAGGTCCCGGTAGATGAAGGGAGAGGAGGAATATCCCCAGGTTGGCATGTTGCCGGAAAGATCATCTTTAAAATGAACAATCCATTTTTCAGCACCGGTTTTGAGATCATGGCAGGAAAGGCGGCCTGATTTCGAGAGATTGTAGACGACATCGCCATGAATGGTGGGTGTGGCCCCGGGACCGCCGTCGTAATATTTCGGCGCAAGTTTTTCATCGTAGGTCTTTTTCCAGAAGAGTTCACCGGTCCTGGCGTTGAAACACCAAAGAGTGTCTTTGTCATCAGTATTGCCTACGGTGATGGCCCGTCCCTGATCAATGACGAAGCTGGCGCACCCTATACCAACTTTGGCCTCCCAGAGCTTCCTGGGGCCGTTTTGCTGGATCTCGGCAGGAATGTTGCCTTCGGCGGTTCCATTGCCGTTAGGGCCCAAGTATGAAGCCCAGGAGGATGCTTGAGCGATTCCGATGGATACAAAAAAGAGGATGAAACTTTTCACTCGGGATTTATACTGCATCCTTGGCGACATGCCAAATAAAGGGTTTCGAATCGGAAGTTTTTCACCATTGGTACGGGGAGTGAATAGATCATTTTTATTATCGTCTTCTTCTTCTTAGTGCGAATAACCGGCCCAAATCACTGTTCCACGTTAGAATGGTCAGGGTTCCACCGGTGGAATAAGTGGTGAAAAGACCTGTGACAGGCGTCTTGAAAGTCGAAGAAGTTTGGGAATGACCTATTTTAGTCACGGTCGCCAAGATCTTATTCACAGGATTGCTGGCTGTTGTATGGAAGACTTGATGATGAAGAATTCTGAAGATAAAAAATGGATGGGAATTGCCCTTGGCGAAGCTGCAAAGGGGATTGGATTAACTTCGCCCAATCCTCCCGTTGGGGCCGTCATTGTCAAAGACGGAGTGGAGTTGGCACGCGGGTGGCATCGAAAATCGGGAACAAACCATGCGGAGAAAGATGCCTTGTCCAAATTGGATCCCGGAGAGGCTGTCGGAGCGACCGTTTACGTGACTTTGGAGCCCTGCAGTACCCGGGGACGCACCGGAGCCTGTGCGGATGCCCTGATCGACGCGGGAGTCGCCAGAGTGGTTTACGGAGCCCGGGATCCAAATCCCGCTCATGTCGGTGGAGCCGACCAAATCCTGGCCAAGGCGGGGATCGAAGTGACAACGGGAGTGTCTGAAGAGGAATGCTGGAAATTGATCCGGGGATTTGCGATGGTGCAAAAGGAAGGCCGGCCCTGGGTCATTGCGAAATCGGCAATGTCATTGGATGGTAGAATTACGCGGCCGTCGGGCGAGGGACAATGGCTCACGGGAACGGAAGCCCGTGAGCAGGTCCAGCTTTTGCGAGGGGAGGTCGATGCCATCATCACTTCCGGCGAAACACTTCGACAGGACGATCCGGCCCTGACCCTTCGAAGTGACAAAATTTCACGGGACAAAGGTCAGCCCTGGAGGATCGTCCTGACGAGAGGGGAGATTGAATGCGGGAATTATCAACTCTTTACGGATGACCATCGGGATCGTTCCCTGTTATTTAAAAGCGGGTCTTTGTACGATGTTCTTCGTACTTTGGTTGAAGAGAAAAAGGTTTTGATGGTATTGCTCGAAGCCGGGGGCGGGTTGTTGGGCTCGTTTGCCGATGCGGGTCTGATTGACGAGTGGGTCGTCTACCTTGCGCCTATCGTTGTCGGGGGGCCAAAACCTGCCTTGGGGGGCAGCGGAACGGAAAGTCTGGAAGATCGTCTTTCGTTGAAAGACGTTGTTATTCAGCAGGTTGGAGAAGATGTTTGCGCGCGGGGAATCGTTGATCGCGAGGGACCCCGGCCACTGCACCGTTAGCCGAACATCTGGGTCCAATGACCTCCGTATCTTCCGAGACCGATTCGCTTGTGTCCGGCCTTGAACATATTCTTGTGGTGGCCGGGAGAGTAGAACCAGCCCTTGTTGGCGGAGGCGGGGGATTGTGACCCCATGTAAATATTCTCTCCGCTGGCTTTTGTTCCTTCATTGGCAGCGCGATCCCAGGGCGTCTTTTTTCCAGGAACCGGTGATTCGTGTGCGAAGAAGCCTTTTTTGTTCATGTCTTCGGAATGCCCCCGGCTGGCATCGCAAAGTTTCGAGTCGATGACGAGGGGACTGAGACCGAGGAGAAGGCGCCATTCGTTTACTTCACGGATTCCTTCCCGTTCATCAGCAGGCACTTTTTCTTTTTCAGCGATTTTGTCGTTATCCTTCATGATGCGAAGCCCGTCGCGAGGCAAGCCACCGAAGGAGGCAATCGTGTCCTTCTCGGTTTGAAGAATCGTTTTTTCGGCCTTTTCCTGGTCGTATAGAACTGCAGCGTCGACAATGGCATCGCGAAACCTGGCGAGGACGAGAATGATTTTTCGTTGCTGTTCCAGAGCAAGGGGAGCGGTCGCAAAGATTTCCGTGGCACCCGGCATGACGAGTTTCTTGAGAGCTTTGACTGCCGGCATGCTCTTGGTTTTTAGCAGAGGCTTCATGGGCCCTTCACCAAGTCGATAAACTTCCATGAAGGCCGCCCGATGCTTCCGGATTTCGCGGGTTGCTTCGGTTTTGGCTTCTCCGGTGAAGCGAGTCTTTACGAATTCCTGGTAATCCTTGAGATATTTGTCGCGTAGCTGTGGCCAGGTCCGGTCGTATTCCTTTAAAATGGCCTCCAATTCCTTGTTTTCGAGATCTTTAAGATCTTCGACAAGTTCCTGAAATCCTTTTCCAGATTCAATGGAGGCCTGGAGTCGAACAAAGACCTCGTTGGTGGTGAGGGTTGCCGCATTTGCCATGGGGGTCGCAAATGCCAGTAAAAGGAGGAAGGAAAAGAGTTTCATCAGCCAGTTGGTGGTTGCAGAGGGTAACGATTCAAAATGCCTTTGTCGTTGAAAAAAGGCCCTCTTCCTTGTGAGAAGAGAGCCTTTTGACGGGGGGGCGGGGATTGATTATCGGCACCTGCGGTTGCGAGTGTATCCGGAGCGGGAGCGGGAGTAGCGGGAGTGGACGAGACGTCGTTCCAGTTCGCGTTGGGCGGCAATACGGCGTTGGCGGTCCAGATGGCGGCGGAGTTCATATCCGCTCACGCGCTGGCTGTGGTAGTGTTGCCCGTGGCGGACCTGCTTTGAGTAGATGGGAGCTCCACAAGGAAGGTGGCCGCTGATGTAGATTTCACTTCCTGAAGATTGGGAATGTCCGCGGTGGGACTGGGCAGCAGCAGGGAGGGCAAGACCACCGGTCAAAAGGGTGGCGGTGAGGATCATTAGTTTTTTCATTTTCTTATTTGTTTGGGGTTTACTGGTGCTGGTGGGTGTGACGCAGGAATTTCAAAATGAATTCAAAGAAAATGATTTCCCATCGGTTCGAAAGGGCGGGGGGAGTGCTTCCAAAACTGATTGTGCTTTATAATGAATGTTTTTCGAAACCCGTGGTCTAATTAGACAGATAAAAAATTATTCCTTATGAACGAAGAATCACAAAATACCCCTGAAGTTGAAAATACTGGAAAGCGATCTTACGAGACTTTTGCCGAAGCAATGAAAACGGGAACCTCCGAAGGTGTCGCGAAAGCACGGGAGCAAGTGCCCGTTTTTAAGTCAGGCGTCGCCAATGCCATTCATGATGTGGCCTACGGGCTGGCATACGGATCGGTCTTTACCGGCGCCTTCATCAATGAGCTCATTCCGAAGAATATTCGGGAAGGTCTGGCCAAGGGAGCTGACGCTGGAAAAGCTGCGGGACGAAAGGCCTGTGAGAAGGTTCACGAATCTTTGTCCTCTGATGATGAGATTAAAACACCTGAGGATACGAATCCGTCATTTCCCTAAAATTTTAGACAGAATTGCTCATCTCGAACGTTTAGTTTTATGTAACAAAGATTGTTGTTGCGTGTGTGCTCAACAGCGGTTCGTCCTTCGGGGCGAGCCGCTGTTGTTATTTACCGCGATCGTTTTTATACAAGAGGGGGGATATTTACGCGATCGGTTCGACACGATAGAAAGCAAGGTCGCCGGGGATTTTGGGGCGAAGGGTTCGACCGGCTACTAATCTCAAAAGCTCTCATTTACCACTTGCTTCACCTCGCTTGTCATTGCCTTGAATCTTGCTAGCTTCCGATCTCGCTCATGTATCGCTATCCCAAAGAATACGACGTCCTGGTCATCGGGGCAGGTCATGCCGGTGTTGAAGCCGCCTTGGCCGCATCCCGCCTTGGTGTCTCTGTGGCCATGTTGACCCAGAATCTTGATACCATCGGTCAGATGAGCTGTAATCCGGCTATCGGAGGGTTGGCGAAAGGGCACATGGTTCGTGAGATCGACGCTCTGGGCGGTATCATGGCCGGGAATACCGACGCCACCGCGATCCAGTGGCGCATGCTCAATGCTGGAAAAGGCCCCTCGGTTCGTGCTCCGCGGGCCCAGTGCGATAAGAAAGCCTACCAATTTCGGATCAAGCGAATCATCGAGGGAGCTCCCGGCCTTGACCTGCACCAAGGAAACGTCGCAACCATTCTTGTGGAGAATGACGAGGTGAGGGGGGTCCAGACCTCCCTCCAAATGGAGCTTCGTGCCAAGACCGTGATCCTTTCCGCCGGGACCTTCATGCGGGGACTCATGCACGTGGGTCTCAAAAACGAAAAAGGTGGCCGCATGGGCGATGCGACCTCTACTGTTTCCGAGTCCCTCAAGGAACTCGGATTCGAGATCGACCGCTTCAAAACCGGAACCCCTTGCCGTCTCAACGGACGTAGCCTTGATCTTTCCAAGTGTGAGAAGCAGGAAGGGGACACCCCTCCTTCCTTGTTTAGTTACCATCCGGAGCTCATCGAAAAAGAGAAAGACGATATCTTTACCTTGAATCCTTGGGCCGACCCGAAGTTCCACGTGGAACAAATCCCGTGCTGGATCACTTGGACCACTCCAAAGACTCACGATATCATCCGTGAGAACCTCGACCAGTCACCGATGTATTCCGGCAAGATCGAAGGAGTGGGCCCGCGCTATTGTCCGTCAATTGAGGACAAGGTCGTTCGCTTTGCCGAGAAGGAACGTCACCAGGTCTTTCTCGAACCCGAGGGTCGCCACACCTTGGAATACTACGTTAATGGGGTTTCGACCTCGCTTCCCTACGATGTGCAGCTCGATTTCCTCCGTGCCATACCGGGACTGGAGAACTGCGAAATCCTTCGGCCAGGTTATGCCGTCGAATACGATTACTGCCCACCCACCCAGCTCAAGCCGACTCTTGAGACCAAAAAGATCTCGGGTCTCTACTTTGCCGGACAAATCAATGGCACCTCGGGTTACGAGGAAGCGGCCGGACAAGGCCTTCTTGCGGGGGCCAATGCTGCTCTGAAAGTGAAAGGGGAGGGGGACTTGGTTCTTGGGCGCGACGAAGCTTATCTTGGCGTCATGATCGATGATCTTGTCACCAAAGGTTGTACCGAGCCCTATCGCATGTTCACCAGCCGGGCGGAGTATCGTCTTCTCCTCCGTCAGGACAATGCCGACGAACGCCTCAGTCCTCTTGCTACGAAGCTGGGTCTCTTGGGAGGGGATCACGCTGTGAAGGCTGCTTCAAAGCAATCACAGCTCAAGGAGGCACGTGACTTCATACGCGCGACCACTCACAAGAGCATCAAGCTTGACCATTGGTTTCGTCAGGGAGCACATGGATGGGAGGATCTCCCTGAAGAGATTCGTAAAAAGTTCCACGTGGAACTTTGGCCCATCCTGGAAGCTGACTTTAAATACGAGGGCCACATCACACGCCAACAGCACGAGATTAATCGATTCAAGAAGCAGGAGTCCGCTCTCATTCCCGAGGACATGGACTATGAAGTCCTTACCGGCCTGAAGGCTGAAGCCCGTCATCGCTTTGGCACTATTCGTCCCCGCACACTCGGCCAAGCCGCCCGCATCTCCGGAATCACTCCGGCTGATGTCACCCTCCTCATGATCTTCCTGGAGAAGCGCCGGAAGGCAGAGGCGCTGAAAGCCTGAGACAGAGGGCAATAAGAGCCTTTGTCTTTCTGGTTTCCTCCTGTCAGGGTCATTCAATGACCCTTCGGCTTCTTATCCTTGCTCTTTTGGTTCTTCAGCCAGTTTCAGCACGGCCCAATATCCTCGTCATTCTGACCGACGATCATCGTTACGATGCGATGGGGTTCCTGGGGCATCCTTTTCTGAAGACTCCCAACCTCGACCGCCTCGCAGCCGAAGGGGTCCATTTCAAAAACGCTTACGTCACCACCTCGCTTTGTTCGCCGAGTCGCGCTTCCATCCTCACTGGCCTCTACGCGCACAATCATCGCGTCGTCGACAACTACAACCCTGTCAGCGAGTCCCTGACCTTCTTCCCCGAGCTTCTTCAAAAATCGGGATACCAGACTGCTTTCATTGGGAAATGGCACATGGGCGACAGCGAGGAAAAGCAACGGGGTTTCGATCATTGGCTCAGTTTCAAAGGGCAGGGGGTTTACGTTCCCGATCCCGCCATGCTCAAGGCAAAGGGCCGCTTTGTCCCCCAGGCCACCAATTCCGGCTTTAACCTCAACGGGAAGATGGTTCCCCAGAAAGGCTACATCACGGACGAGCTCACCGACTACGCCGAGGATTGGTTGGCCAGGAAGAATGACGAGAAACCCTTCCTTCTCTACGTTTCGCACAAGGGTGTCCACGCTGACTTCCTCCCGCCGGATCGATACGCCTTTAAATATGACAAGGTCAAGATCCCCACGCCGCCGACACCCCTGGCCAATCCCGATCTCTTCATCGACCCGCCGATGTGGGTCCGCAATCAGAGCAACAGCCGCCACGGAGTCGAGTTTGCCTACTACACCGGGGTTGACATGAAGAAATACTACCGCCGCTACTGTGAGGCTCTTCTGGCGGTCGATGACAGTGTTGGCCGTCTTCTCATCAACCTTGAGAGAAGCGGTGAGCTTGAAAATACCGTCATCCTCTATCTTGGCGACAATGGCTTCATCTTCGGCGAGCACGGTCTTATTGACAAACGATGCGCCTACGAAGAATCCGTCCGCATCCCCATGCTCATGCGTTATCCCAAATCCCTCAATCCCGGCACCACTGTCGAAAAGATTGTCGCCAATATCGACGTCGCCCCGACCCTGCTCGAGGTCGCCGGAATTGCGGCTCCAAAAGCGATGGACGGTCGGAGTTTTTGGCCTCTCGCAAAAGGGGAGGGGATCCCGGATTGGCGCAACTACCTCCTCTACGAATACTACTGGGAGCGCAACTACCCCCAGACGCCCACTACCCACGCCGTCATCGGTGAAACCCACAAATACATCCGCTACCACGGGGTTTGGGATCAAGACGAACTCTATAATACCAAAGCAGATCCCCGTGAGCGGAAGAACCTTTTCAACGACTCCGCCCACCAATCACGAATTCAGGAGATGAACGCCGCCCTCTTCACTCTCCTCGAGGAATCCAGCGGCCAAAACATGCCCCTCCTTCCGGATCGCGGCACCAAATACCTCCATCGAAAAACCGACGGAACCAAAGGAGCGCCGTTTCCTGAGGATTTTTACCGTGATGCTGGCTCGAGCGGGCGATAAGTAAGGTTGAATGAGTCCAGTTAGGATGGAGAGATCCGGAGGTGGATATGGGATCAGGCCCTTATTAAAAAACTTCTATGGAACGAACAGCCGAAGCGGAACCACCTTTCCCATGTTCACGAAGTCTTGGTCGATTGAAAGAACCTCCATTCTCCCCTGAATGGCGACGGTGTTTTCCGATCTCGACAGCTTTCTCCAGTAATTCAGGAGCAATGTCTAGGTTCGTTGCCATTTGTGACTATTTGCACAAATAATCGCACAAAACAAGCGGTGATTGATTTTACGTTGCGAACAGCGGCTTACTTCAACTGTCCCACTTGTCTTTGAGCTTCGTAGAGAACGATGGCGACCGAGGTGGATAGGTTGAGCGAACGGGTGGACCCTTCCTTCATCGGGATGCGAATGGCCCGCTCATCAAGCCATTCTTCTGGCAATCCCTTGGTTTCGCGGCCAAAGACTAAAAAATCTTCCTCTTGAAACTCCACCGACCAGGCCGATTTTTTAGCCTTGGTGCTGAGAAACCAGATCCGGGCGTGAGGATGCGCGGAGAGGAGTTCATCAAAATTCTCCCAAACCCGGAGATCAACATCCTTCCAGTAGTCGAGTCCGGTCCGGCGGACGGATTTTTCATCGAGCGAGAAACCGAGCGGTTTTACCAAATGGAGCGTCGAACCGGTCGCCAGAGCCAATCGCCCGGCGGCCCCCGTGTTGTGGGGGATTTCCGGTTCTACGAGGACGAGGTGCATTTGGTGGAAGTGATTGTAGATCAATTCTTTAAAAAGAAAAAAGACGAACCAAACGGCCCGCCTTTCTCCTAAAAAATATCGCTTAGAAAATCGACTTTAGTCGGCGAGTGCCACGTTGATACGGCGGCCTTTTTTGTCGAAGAAGACGTTTCCGTCGCTGAGAGCGAAGAGAGTGTGGTCCTTGCCCATGCCAACGTTGGCACCTGGATGCCACTTGGTTCCGCGCTGGCGGATGAGAATGTTTCCGGCAATGACAACTTCGCCACCGTATTTCTTCACGCCGAGGCGCTTGCTGTTTGAGTCGCGTCCGTTTTTAACGGAACCCTGTCCTTTTTTATGGGCCATAACTAAAAGTGGTTCGGTAGGTTTGAAATTAGCCTTGGATCCCGGTGATCTCGAGCTTGGTGAGGTGATGACGGAAACCGATGGTTTTGTGGAAACCCTTGCGGCGCTTGAATTTAAAGGCGACGCCTTTTTTTCCGCGATGCTGCTCGATCACTTTGGCAGTGATGCCGGCACCTTCGACGATCGGAGCACCCACCTTGGTGTTTTCACCATCGTTGACAAGGAGGACCTCACCGAACTTGATTTCGTCGTCAGCTTCCACGGGAAGCTTGTCGACACTGATGGTGTCACCTTCTTGCACGCGGTATTGCTTACCGCCGGTTTTGAAAATTGCGTAGGCCATGATTGGGTTTCGGCTAAGAGTTGATCACGCATTTCGACAAGCCAAGACAGCTAGCAAGATGCGCGGGGCAGGAATCCACCACAGAGACGCGGAACGGGCAAGGTTTTTTTGAAAATAAACTGCTTTATTGGTCATCTTTTTCGCGAAGGGCAAAAAGGCCGGGAAATGGCCGACAATCTCCGATGCTTGCCTTTTTCTTGTAGCCTCCATACTAAATCGAGCCATGCCCCAGTCCTTCCCGGCCCTGCTTCCCGATGCCGATGCCACCCTTGCCCTGGGACGTGCGTTGGGCGGGACAGCGCAGGCGGGTGACGTCATTGCGCTTGTGGGAGATCTCGGCGCAGGAAAAACGACCCTCACGCAAGGCATCGTCAAGGGCCTCGGTTACCAACAGGAAGTGACCAGCCCCACCTTTTCCCTCGTTCAGGAATATCTCGGCGGCCGGCTTGAGGTCTTTCATTTCGACTTCTACCGCGTCGAAGACGAAGGCGAACTCCTTGATCTTGGCTGGGACGACTACCTCGACCGCCAGGGCCTCGTCATTGTCGAATGGCCAGGCCTCCATCCCGATCTCCTTCCCAAGAGCACTCGCTGGCTCAAGCTGAGTCATCAGGGAAACGGGAGGCTTGTGGAGGAAGGAGGGCTTTAATCACCCAACCATTTTGGGTCTTTTCGATTTGAGGGATGAATTCCGGAAGATGTTCAAAACTGGTATCCCGGCTCATTGTGATTCACATCTTTCCAAGGTCAAAAACCCCGCCGACACGTTCGGCCAGGTCGAGATCATGAGTGACGATGACCAGCGTCACCCCGTCTTCCTTTTGAATCTCGAGCAACAGGTCGGCGACCTTGTTGCCGGTTTCGCCATCGAGGGAGCCAGTGGGTTCGTCGGCCAGAATGACGCGCGGTTGGTTGATCAAGGCGCGAGCGACGGCGGTTCTTTGTTTTTCGCCGCCCGAAAGTTCTCCCGGACGATGATCGAGGCGATGTCCGAGACCTACGCGCTTGAGGAGGCCGGCGGCCCGCACGCGGGTTTCGTGCTCGCTCTCCTCCCAGCCGCCGGCGAGCCGGGGCGTGAGGACATTTTCCATCACGGTGAGTTGAGGGAGGAGGTGGTGTTGCTGGAAAACAAAGCCCAGTTCCCGGTTTCGAAAGCGGGCGGCCTCCTCTTCGGTGAACTTTGCGATGTCTTCTCCCCCAATCATCACCGAACCACTCGTTGGCGGAAGCAAGGCCCCGAGAACATTGAGTAAAGTGGTCTTGCCACTTCCGGAGGGACCGACCACTGCGGCGGCCGCGCCTTCATCCAATGAAAAATCGAGACCCTTGAGCACTTCCACGACTTCGCCCGGGGTCTCGAAGTTGACATCCAAATTGCTAACTTTGATCACGGGGTTAACTTAACGTCTTTCCGCTCGCCTCCAACTCCTCATTCCATCAATATCCAGAAATGAAAAATCCCTCCTGCCCCGAGTGCCACCGTCGCGACTTTCTCCGTCGTGCCACCCTCGGCTCCGCGGCCTTCTTTACCGCGCCCGGTGCTTTCGCCGAAGCCCTGACCGCTACTCCACCGATGACGGAGGGGCCATTTTATCCCGACAAGCTTCCCCTCGATACCGACAACGACCTCGTTCGCATCAATGACGGGATGACGCCGGCCATCGGAGCCATCACCCATCTCCATGGCAAGGTCACTGATGTCAAAGGCAATCCGGTTCCCAATGCCCGGGTGGAGATTTGGCAGGTCGACAACAAGGGAGCCTATATTCATTCGAAGGATGGAGGTCTCAACGGGCCCAAGCGCGATGGCAACTTTCAGGGCTTTGGTCGTTTCATGACCGCGCGTGATGGTCGTTATTATTTTCGTACGATAAAGCCCGTACCATACGGCCCCCGCACGCCGCACATTCACGTTGCGGTTTACCGGAAAGACAAACGCTCGCTCACGACCCAATGCTTCATCGACGGGGACAAGGGAAATGCCAAAGACGGGTTGATCAAGCGAATGGGCGAGCCCGCCAGGCATCTCATGGTGAAGTTTGCTCCGATCCCGAATTCCAAAACCGGTGAACTGAGTGCCGAGTTCAATATCATCCTCGGCCTCACTCCCGACGATGGCCATGAGTAAAATCACTTCCGTTCTCTTTGGTGCGATCCTCATTCTAGTTTCCGGGTGTCAGGAAGAGAAGACAGCAGGACCAACTTCTTTCGAAAGTATCGGGATCGTGCAAGTTCATCAATCGCCGCTTCGCGAAGGGGTTGATTGGAATAGTGAACTCGAATTGGTCGGAAGCACCGAGGTTTTGCAAAAGGCGGCGGTGGCCGTTGGGATTGACGCGGCCATGCTCAAATCGGCGATCAAAATTGAAGTCGACGTGAGCAACCGGCAGATTCGCATTATCTCTGTCCATTCCGATGAAGAGACGTCCGGCAAGTATGCCGGTGCTTACGCCGAAGCCTGTGTGGCCCGCCGTATGGAACTTGAGTCTGAGATGATTCGCATGAAACTCAGTGATCTTGAAGCCCAGCTCGAAGAACAAAGCGTCGAGCTGGATTTAAAAGGCGAGACCCTTACCAATCTGATCGAAACGAATGGCGGTGTTCCCGACATCGCCAGCGATCCTCAAAAGAAGGCTCTTGATCAGGATCGCATGACTTACGAGAAGGCTAAGAAGGCGCTCGAAGAGGAATCCGAAGAAGGGGTTCTTTACCGAAAAAAGAAGCAGGAGTGAACCGCTCCCGATTTTATTTCAAAATTATGTTTCATTGAGATTCAGCCGGCGAACCACCGGGAAGAATGTTGGGCCTGATACGAAATCGTTCTCAATCTCCTCCAATTGGGCAAGGCAGGCTCCCGGGAAAACCAACGATCAGATCTTTAGCTTCCTTCGTGCCTATCCAGCCCGGCTACTTGATCTCCTTCCGTTTTCCCTTTCCGTCAACCATGGTGAGCTGCCCACCGGTGAGCCGGGCCATGGTCTTGAGATCTTCCTCAGCCTTTGGCTGCATGAGAGCGACGCAGTTGATCACCACGCCCATTTTTTTGGCGCGCTCCCCAACCTCCTTGGCCCATTTGTCCGAGCCATTGGCAACTCCGTCAGTCATAAAATATATCATTTGAGGCGGCGGGTCCATATCGAGTGCCATGTTGAGAGGGTTGTCCCAGACCGTGCCGCCACTCAGAGGAGCGGTTTTTACGATTTTGGTCAGGCGTTTGATTTCCTTGTCCGTGATCGTCCACCAGGGAACTTTTTGTTTCTTGCCGTCGTGTTCCCACTTGCTGTGACCTTGACCGCGTTTCCACTTGTAGGACTTTCCTTTGGAGGAAGTGACGGTCGTTCCCTTCACGGTGTCCCCTGCAACCCAGGCGGGACCTGCAAAAAAGATGATTCCGATTTGAAGACCCGGGTGCATGAGGCTCAGGGACTCGCTCAACTCATCCCGCATGAGTTGGTGACGGTTCTGTCCTTTCATCGAGGACGAAAAATCAATGACGTAGGCAATTCGCTCGGCCCGGACCGTTTGGCCAAAAAAAGTGGCTCCTCCTCCTCCTCCAAATCCATCGCCATCTCCCCAGCCATCGCCAAAATCATCGCCGACTCCAATATCCATCGAGATGTCTTCAACTTCGATTTCCGGAATGGGAATGGCGGTGGGTGATTGGGAATTCGAGACGATGACCCTCGACATCGCCATGCTGGGAGCGGCCGGCTTGCGCTGCACCTCGGTCTTGATTTTTGGTTTGGTGATCTTTTGCTCGGGTTCGGCCTGACTACTGTAGGAAATCATCGATGCTCTCTCGTCCGGTCCGACCGTGAAGAGAATGATTGCGAGGATGAGGCCAATCAGGAGTATCAGGAGCAGTGCCGTGATCAGGCTCACCAAGGTTGCGGTGCGCTGCTGACGTCGCAATGCGCTGCGGGCCGCTGCTGGTCCGGTTTGTGATGAATTGCTCATTTGTTTAAAGGACGAAAAATTTGTCGTATTCCTTAGATGAATCGGGTGGGAATGCGAGGTGGATTTTTTGAACGACTTCGGATG
>ERZ887942.1487-NODE-1487-length-16078-cov-6.412095_pt1 | contig 16078 bp, 12 predicted proteins | sample MGYA00521099_ERZ887942 | MGnify/ENA primary metagenome ERZ887942 (study PRJEB32303, sample SAMEA104408605) | aquatic metagenome | biome: Brackish water; feature: Pelagic; material: water | place: Baltic Sea | collected 2014-06-07T06:48:00 | depth 16,251 m ... | reverse complement strand
CGAGCGAGTTGAAAATGAGGCGGTGATTCTGGCGCTCGAAGGCCAATCAGGAGATGCGGAAGTTCTCAGTTACGACGGATCACCGTCAGTGGCTTCCTACCAATCAGTTCCCGTTTTTGATCAGACCTGGGCGCTCATCGCAGAGGTCGATCGAACGGAAGCCTACGCCCCTGCAGATGCGATGCGTCGGCGCATCATGACAACTGGACTCATCGTGCTCATCCTGGTGGTGATCGTGAGCATCATCTTTGGACAGCGACTGACGGCGCCGATCGGACGATTGCATGCGGCGATGGTCAAACTCCAAGCCGGCGATTTTTCAATCACCGTGCCACCGGGTGGCGGCCGTGAGTTGACATCTTTGGCGCTGGCCTACAACCGGGTCGCGGCCAGTCTTGGGCTGAAGAAGCGTATGGAGTCGGCCAATGATCGCAAGGACGAGCTCATCGATGAGATCGCGGGCATGACGGCGACGCAAGCGTCGAGTTCGATCGAGATCATGGGTGCGGTCACGGAGATCAGCGCCGGGAGCCGCGAGATCGCCAAGACATCCGAGGAACTCACCGGGACGATGAGCGAAGTCGACGAGATCGCCTCAGAGAATGCCGTGCGGAGTACCTCCGGCCTCGAGTCGCTCCACCGAATCGAGACGGTGATGGGCGAGGTCGTGGGTGATGCCAAGAACGTCTCGGATCATCTTGGCGAGATCGAGCGTCGATGCGAAGCGATGGGCCAAGTCGTGACGACGATGGTCTCGATCGCTGATCGAACGCAGATTCTTTCGATCAACGCCACGATGGAGGCCGAGAAGGCTGGCGATGCGGGGCTCGGATTTCGAGTGGTGGCCAGGGAGGTTCGACGCCTTGCAGATCGAACCGCGGAGAGCGCGGGGCAGATCGAAGATAATGTGAAACGGATGCTGACGTCCGTCGATGATGGCGTGCGAAACATGAACGTGTTTCAAACCCGGCTTGATGAAACAGCGACGACGAACGCGCAGATTGCCGAAGGGCTAACCGAGATTATTGAGCGGAATCAGGATCTCACGCCGCGGTTTGCGACGGTCCTGGAGAGCATGAAGGCACAGCGGGATGCGGCTCGTCAGATCAGCGAAGCGATGTCGGAGTTGTCGGACAACGTTGGCAATACCAGCGATGCCGTGAAACAGGTTGACGAATCAATTGCCGATCTTCGGGAGATGGCATCTCGGCTGAAGACGGAGATTGCCGATGAGGAGCAACGGCTCGGCCTGACTTGAGCGTTGGCTGACTATTTCGTCGTCGGCTGCTCGCGGACGTCGAAGTCGTCTCCAAGCATCCAGTCGTTTTCGAAGTACGCCGCAGCGCGGATTCCATCGAGCCCTTCGGTCCCCGGGGTCAGCGATTCAGGGCCGAAGACCACAAGATCGGGATAGTGAATGCCACTCCGAAAGTAGGGAATTCGTTCGGTTAACCGAGTGCCGCGCGGTCCGGTTCCGGCGACCACGCCGATTGATCCGGAAGCCCATCTGGGCCTCGGGCGGATCGCCAGGACGGCGAGATCTTCGCCTTCGACCACGAGTTCTTCGAACCGGACACCTTGGCGATCGACCTGCAGCGGGTCATTCCCCAAAAGGGTTGGCCAGGCCGCGTTGGTCTCCATGTTGCCATACAGGACAATGTTTCGCCGAGGGTGCTGGTCCACTTCGAAGTCGGTATCGAGCATGACATCCAGCGCGCCGTTTCCTCGGTAGAGAAAGGTCTCGGCGTCGTGAATCGCCTTGGCGAGCGTGATCCGGTTTTCTTCCTCGCGACCGAGCGTACCCACCACCAGCAGGGGGAAGCGACGAAATGCGTCCTTGAACGCCCCGCCCCGCCCGGGGTTTTTCTGGCGTGGGCCGAAGGTGGCGATGCGTCGCCATCCATCAGAAGTCTGGTTGAAGGTGGCGGGGGTGACTCCATTCATCTGATCGAGCCGGGGGTTCGGACCGAACACTTCGCCATCCAGAGTCACCGTCCAGGACTGAGGGCCAGAATCAAGTTTCAGTCGAAGCCGCTCGACGTTCTCGGTATCGAGATCGATTTGACCGGTATCTCGGTTTCGAGACCCCGTGACTCTGGACGGCGCGAACGCCACTTGCTGCTGGGCGATTTCGAACCAATCGTGCCCCTTATTGATGCCGGGCGAGATGGTGGTGAAGTCGATCTGGTCAGATTCGAAGGTGCGGGACTTTGATTTGAGGAAGTCCATGAGCGGCGGCCAATCGACGCAACGATTTCCCCACCAGTGACCGGCGCCCGGTTGTTCGTAGTACGCAAAGTCGGGATGGAACCCACCGAGATGGCCGCGCATCGTTCGGGCCTGCTCGACGGGAACGTTGTCGTCGGCATCGCCGTGAAGGATGTAGATTCCAAGTTCGTCGAGATTGTTCTTGAGGAGCAGAGTGTCACTGGGATTGGCGGCACGGGCCATGATCGAGGCGATTGAGTGTGGTGAATCATCTCCACGGACCCGCGTTGCGCCATACGTGTCAAACGAGATCCAACCCGCACTTGGCGCGGCCGCGGCAAAGAGGTCGGGATGATGAGCGGCCGCGTGCCAGGTGCCATGGCCGCCCATCGAATGCCCGGTGACCCATTGCCGGGCGGGGAGCGTCCCGAGGGTACGGCGGGCGTGCTCCAAGACCTCCAAGGCATCAAGCCGTCCCCAGTCCTCCCAGTCGAAACCGAACGGCCGTCGATTGTTGGGAGTAACGATGTGGGCGAAATCCTTGGGGGCGTAGGCCCCGGCTTGCCCACGGGCATTCACACCCGCGCCATGCAGCGACAGAATCAGGCCGAGGCCGCCACTGGGATCGCCGGCGGCCGGTGGGGGTGCGGAGCTCGGGACCAGCCCGTAGTACTGCACGGTGTCATCGATCTCACTTCTAAAAGTGACCTTCCGGGTCTGATCCGGCTCGACCACCTTGACTGAAACCGTTCGGGTGTCGAGCGGTTCGATCGACCCAGAGTCAATCAACTCAACCTTGAATTCGGCGGTCTCGGCGCCGGGTTGGGAGACCGCCAGCAGCCTGATCGGAACTTTCCGGATCGAGCCGGGCGGGATTGACGGCATGCCGATCGGGACTTCTTCGCCACCGGGACCGGTGACCAGGATCGAAATGTTTGGCGCCCATTGGTCGCTGAGGTTCGCGACCACAATGCCGGCGGGTGCTTCGATCGGCAATCCCGCAACCGCATCTGGAATGGTGTCATCGACGCCGGTGAAGAAAAACTTCTTCGGCTCGCCCGCTTCGTCACGAGGAACATCGACCAGCTTTGCCGTGACGCGGCCTCGGCCGACGGAAAAGAGAAACTCGTTTGGCCCCGCCTTTAACATGACCGGCAATCGGAGGAGTCCGTTGGCGTAGGGGTCACCAGGCCGGGGCGCACCGTTGACGTAGACCATCGAATGTCCACGCGCCTCGAGAATTGCGGGGCCGGCTTCCTCGCGCTCGATGATGGCGAGGGCGTAGCCCCCGCGGAGCATCTCGTCCTCCAGCCATCCGTTCTTTCCCGCGGTTCGCCCTTGCCAGATTCGAGGGATGCCCTCGACCATGACCGCATCGCCGGGCTCGGGTGTCTGCCAGGACCCATCCACGATGGACTTTTCGATCGCGTCGGTGTGGACCGGTCGGCGTCCACCTTCTCCGACCCGGTCGATCACCAGGTACTTGTCGAATTCGGCGATCACCGGCGGTGGCTCGGCCGCATCGACCGAGGTGCCGAGGGCGGGAAGGAACGAGAGGAGGAGCAGGACCGACAAGGCGCGTGGCATCATGAGGGAAGGGTAGCCGCTTCCTCATGTCCCGCGGTCGGATGGACTGGATCCCACGGATCGAAGGAGGCTCGAGTGCTGGGCCCGCCATCGCATCGCGCCGACCAGCATCGCCGCCGAACCGAAGAGCATCGACGCGGCCCCGAGGAGGAGCAGGACCGACGGTGCGTCGGGGTACGACCTGGCTTTCGACGAGGTGCCTCGCCAGGCCATCTGCCAATCCACTATCGCCCAGATGGACGGGGTCGCGGCGATCGCGAGAATGGTCGCCGCCAGGGCCAGGGCGACCAGACCGGTCAGCATCGCCCGGTCGCCTGAACGACCCGGCCAGGATCGTCGCGCCTGAAAGAGCGCGACGCCGAGGAGTACGATCGCGATCGCTCGGAACAGGGCGCGAACGCTCGCGAAACGACGGGAGAGTACGAACAGTTCATCATTGAATGGGAGCTCCGGTCCGTCCGCCCAGGCCTGCCACGCGGCGAAGAGCCGGAAGATCGCGTCTCCAAGACTGACCACCAGCATCGTCAGGGCGGGCAGGGTGGCCAGGAAGAGGGCGATGCGGCGTCCACCCTTCGATCGTCGATCAAGCAGCAAGGCGACGGCGACCGAGATCATGCTCAGGTCGACCAGTGATCGGCCGATGGGCTCGGCCCAGATATTGATCCTGGCCCACTCGAAGGCCGTGAGGCCCTCCCAGATGACGAACATCGCGATTCGTGCGACCCACACCAGGTTCGCCATGGCGAAGGCGATCACGGCGAGGGTGGGAATCGACCGAGTGAGCGGATGCGCATCCGATCCAGGATCGATTCGGACCGCGACCTCGGCACCGCATTCGGAACACGGTGTCGCGTCGAGGATCTGACCACAGGACCGGCAGGCTAGGCGGTCGACTTCGCTCATCCGAACATCGTTCCCAGCGCGAGGTCACGCACCGCAGTGCAGGGGACGCGACCATCGGCCTCGTCGTCGAGGTTCGCCGCCGCGTCGGCGACGAGCACGCCGTCCCAACCGAGTCCCTGGTCGATGCGACCGTGGGAGCCGCGGACCAGCGTCGGATCGGTCGCGATCACGTCCAGCAGGGTCCGGAAGCCGAGCTTGCGGCGGATGAGCCGCGAACCGATCGCGAGCTTCGGAAATCGAATCGCGGGATCGACGAAGAGTTCGCGAGGGTCATAGCCCGGCTTGCGGTGGATGTCGACGGTCCGCTGGAACTCGGGCATCTTCGCGTCGTCGTGCCACCAGTCGTGCGTGAACCAGCGATCGCGTTCGGACACCAAAACCAGATCACCGGCCCGCGGATGATCGAGTCCGGCGGCGGCGCGTTCCTCGCCTTGAAGGACCTGGGAAACTCCGGCAGTCGACGCGAACAGTGCGGCGATCTCGTCCCGACGGGCGAGTCCACCCCGACCGAGGCGGACGTGCGCCACCTGGTGGTCCGCCACCGCGAAGGCGTCGGACGTGCCGGGGTCGACCATCTCGCGGCCTTGTTCCTCCCGCCAGTAGAGGAGTCCGGCGTCTCGAAGGATCCGGTTCGGAGCCACCGCGTCGGTAACCGGAACGATGCCGTATTCGCTCACCAGGATCGGCTCGACGCCGCGGCTGGTGAAGTGTTCGAGCAGCCGGGCGACTTCGTGGTCGAGTTCGCGGAGATGCTGGGGGATCTCGGGATGATCGGGTCCGAGCTTCTGGAGTCCGTAGTCGAGGTGGGGGAGGTAGACCAGGGTGATGGTGGGGGCGGTGTCGCGCTCGACCTTGATCGCCGCGTCCGCGATCCACCGGGTGCTGGTGATGTCGGCCGCCGGCCCCCAGAAGCGGAAGAGCGGGAACGGGCCGAGCGCCCGCGTCAGTCGATCGCGGAGATCGGCGGGCTGGGTGAGACAGTCCGGGATCTTGCGTCCGTCCGCCTTGTAGATCGGCCGTGGTGTGACCACCGTGTCGCAGCTGGTGTGCATCGCGTACCACCAGCAGATGTTGGCGCAGGTGACGTCGGGATCACGACGTCGCGCGGTGTCCCAGAGGCGCTCGGCCTGGACGAGGCCGTCGGACTGCTTCCAGAGCGCGACTTCGCCGGATTCGGGATCCATCCAGCCGTTCCCGACGATGCCGTGTTCGGCGGGGCCGACGCCGGTGAGCATCGAGGTCTGGACGCTGGTGGTGACGGCGGGCAGGGTCGGTCGCATCGTCCGGACGCCGCCCTTCTCGCGGGCGAAGGCGGCGATGGCCGGGGTGTGCGGACCGATCAGCGCGGGGGAGAGACCGACCAGATCGATGAGGGCGATGCGACGGGGCATGACGTGGATCGTACTCGTCCCCGCCTCCGGACGGCCACCCATGGAATCCTCTTCCGATCCTGACGGGCCCGATCATCCGCCGGCTTCGCTCCGGTCACGCCGCCGGCCGAGCGAGGATCTGCCTGTTCCACCAGTGCGATGTGAGGAACATCGCCAGGATGCAAAGGCCCGCGGCCCCGAGGGCGACGCCACCGAGCCGTGCCTCGGTCAGCGCCATCAATCCGGCATCGAAGAGGGCCAGCGCCGAGGTCGACCGGATCACAAATCGTTGGAGTCGATCGGGAAGATCAACGAGATCGCGAATCGCGCGACGAAGGACGACCGCGAGCCCGATCAACGTCGACACGGATAAGACGACGGCGTAGAGGGCCTGCATACGGTCGAGACCGGCGGGTGGTGTGGCCAGCAGGAATCCTGCGAGGCCGCTGCAACCCAGAAAGGGAATCAGCAGCACGTAGGCGACGCGCTGCGGCATGCCTCGATACCGACCTTGCGTGACGCGAACCAGTTCCGCCCGGAACTCGGCTCCACACGGCGAACCGCACTCGGGGCAGGTCGACTGGTCTTCGAGCACCTGGTGTCGGCATTCGGGACAGGTCGGGGAGGTCGGGTCGAAGCGGCCCCACGCCACGAAGCCTGCGCCGACGAGGTGGATGTGGACCACCGTGAGGACGAGGCAGGTGATGAGGAACTCGGCGCCACCGGTTCCGAGAAGCGCATCGAGCGGTTGCGGGATCGCGGCGGCGAAGCCGAGGGCGTAGATCGTGGTCCGCCGGGTCGCGAACGCGAGAATGCCGGTGAGACCGCGGCGGCCTCTCAGGTCGTCAAGGATCATGATGACCGCGAAGATCGTCGCGACGACGCCACACTCGGGGCGGATTATCCACGCGACCGCAGTGCCGGCGCTGATCAGCAGAATGCCGCGACCCGAGACCAAGGACGCGTCGTCGGTTCCGACCCGGGCCGAGCGGACGTCGCCCAGGTGGAGGAGCGTGGCGGCCGACAACACCAGCAGCATCGCGGACCAGTCGACCAGACCCTGAATCCCTGATGCGAGCAGGATGCCGGTGAGCACGTTCGCCCAGGTGACGGGAAGACTTGCGACCGGACTGGGATCGAACCGTGGGCCCATGCGGACGATCATACGGATCCGGATCCGGTTCCGGCTCCCTCAGGTTCCCGCGATCCGTCGGTGGGACCATCGAACGAGGAAGAAGCACGCGATGGCGACGAGGACCCCGATGCCGGCGACGAACCGGGCGTCGGCGGTCGGGCTCGCGGCCCAGAAGAACGCCATGATGCCGGCATCGAAGAGGGTGAGCACCGCGATGGACCTCAGTACGAAACGACCGACCGCCTTCGGATTGCGGGCGAGGTGCCGAGTCGAGTTCACGAGGTAGGCACCGATTCCGATGCTTCCGATGATGACCGTCGACAGGAACAGGCCTCCGGTTCGCGGCGGTCCCAGCATCAGGGTGAGGATGAGTAACAAGCCGAAAGGGGCGAGCAGGATCAGGGTGGCGGTTCCGTACCAACCCCTTCGTTTCCCGAGCCGTTCGGTGGTGATCGCCACGATGCTGTCGGCGTCGCAGGCGGTTCCGCACTCCGTGCAGATGTCGGAACCCTCGGCGATCGGATACCCGCACCGCGGGCATTTCCACCGCGAGGCCTCCGCCACCTCGTCGCGGGCCACCATGCTGAACGCGGCGACGTGGATCGCGGCGACGCCGCCGACGATCACCGCAAGCAGTAAGCCGTCATCAGCATCGACACCGCTGGGCTCATTGAGACATGCCATTCCAAGGACATAGAGTCCACCTCGACACCCGCCCATCAAGAGGACGCTCCACGCGGTGCGGGCGTGGAGTGCGTCATAGGCGAGAAGCATCAGTCCGATGCCCGTGGCAATGCCGCCGGCGATGACGCCGTGGAACCACGGGAGCCCGACGCCGATGGCCAGCAGGACGGTTCCGAACGCGGTCGCGGCGCCACGGCGGATTCTTCCCGAAGGAATCGGTCGTCCCGGTCGTTCTCGTCGATCGATCGCGACGTCGAAGACGTCGTTGAAGACCATGCCGGCAAGATAGAGGCACGAGCCGGCGACGATCGCGATGACGAGCCCGGGCACGATCTCAGGATTCGAGGGTCGAGCAACCGCAAGCGAGAGCACGGCACCAACGAGCACGTTCGTCCAGACCGTCGGCAGGTTCGAGATGCGAAGAATCTCGAGCCAGGCTCTCATGGCTCAATTCCGCCGCGGATGGTCTCGATCGTCCCGCGGAGCCAGCGCAATTCCTCAGCGATGCCGGCGGCGAGCCCCTCGTCACCGGCGTAAAGGCAGTTTGGAAGAACGTCCCACGCGTACGTCTCAACTTCGAGCATCGGGAGTGGAAGGTCCTTGGGCAAGGCAGCCAGACATCGCTCGATCTCGGTTTGAGTGCTCGACCAGCCGTTCATGCCCTGCGTGAAGATCGGCACGTGGAAGTGCGTGCGCCAGAGTCCGGTGGGCACCTGATGCTCTGCTCGATTCGCAATCGCGATCGGCAGATCTTCGAAGAACTCGGCGTCGAAGTGCGGTTCGACGCCGGTTCGAATCATGGTCTGGTGGAGGTATCGAGGCTCGACAAAGCCGCGATACGATTCCAGTGTCCGCGCTCGCTCCGCTTCGTCGTCGAGGGCGTCGAAATCAACCTCGATCGCGGAGGAGACCTGGATCTTCCCCACCCCGATCTCATGCGCTCGGTAGGTCCGCAAGGCCGCGGTCTGCGGTTCGAACATGACTGCCGCATGGCACACGTCATGGCAGACCCGGAGATAGCGGCGGTGGTCGATGTCGTCACTGGGACGAAAGGCCTGCTCGAAGAGGTCGACCACGTCCTGGCTCACGTCAAGCACGCACCCGGGCTCGGGTTCGAGATCGAGATGCACGCAGACGCCCGTCTGATCTTCAAGCGCCCGCAACATCTTCGCGGCCTCGACGAGTTGCGCGGCGGCCATGCCAACCGAGCAACCGCATCCTTCGTTGGTGAACGACGTTCGCCATCCGATGGGAAGCGTCGAGATGGAAGCTTCGGTCGTGCCGTCCGGTAGAAGATCGACTAATAGATTGGCGAGATCGATGGTGTAGGCGAGTCGTTTCGGGTCCGCCCAGTGCGGTTCGTAGACCGCATGTTTGACGACGTCGGCATGAAAATCGCCGTAGGGAAATCCGTTGAAGGTGACGACATGCAGACCCTTCGCGAGAAGGCGATCTCGGAGGCCGGCGGCGCCGCCCTCGGCTCGGAGTTCTCTGGCGGAGGATGCCGAGAGCCAGAGCCCGAGTCCGATCGGCGCATTCGGGTCGGTTTCAGGTGCGGTGAGTTCACGGACTCGCGGCGCAAAGCGATCGAGGTTCGCCTCGGTTTCCGCGAGGGTTCGGCCGGCGTGGACGTTGGTGCAGTAGGTCAGCATGACCAATTCTTCAGCGGGTTGGTTGAACGTCGATTCGGAACCGGCCCGTCTGAGAGAGGAACTCAAGCGGGTTATCAAAGGAAACTTTGCGGATGGTGGCTTCGAGATGGCCACGTCGTCGCATCTCATCTCGGCACTTGGGGACGGCCAGCGGATCGCTGGGGCCCCAGTCGCCGGCGGAGTTGATCCAGAGTCGATCGGTGCCGTGCATCTCGAAGATGTCGGCCGCGCGTTGCGGCGTGCACTTGGTATCCGGGTAGAGCGTCATTCCTGCCCAGTAGCCACGGTCGAGGACGTCACGTACGGTGTGCTCTTCGACATGATCGATCAACACCCGATTCGGATCGAGGACACCGTGGTTCTTGATGGCGTCCATGATCAGACGCGTCCCTTTTCGCTTGTCTTCCAAGTGTGGGGTGTGAACCAGCACCATCTGGTCGTGATCGGCCGCAAGCTGGAGGTGGGCTTCGAGGATTTCGAGTTCGTTGCGACTGTTCTTGTTCAGGCCGATCTCGCCGATCCCAAGCACGCTCTCGCACTTGAGGAACTCCGGGATGATCTCCAGGACTTCGCGGGCGAAGACCGGATCCTCGGCTTCTTTCGGATTGATGCAGAGCCAGGTGTGATGGGCGATGCCATATTGCGCGGCTCGCTTGGGTTCGGTATCCGTGAGCACCGAGAAGTAGTCGTGGAAACCCTGCGGACTCGAACGGTCGTAGCCCGCCCAGAACGCCGGCTCGGTGATCGCCACACAGCCAGCGAGGGCCATTCGTTGATAGTCGTCGGTGGTCCGGCTCACCATGTGGACGTGGGGATCGATGTACATCAGCCGGTCTCCCCGTCTCGAGCGGATGCGGGCTTGAAGCCGTCCCACGCGCCGGTGGCACCCTTCATCGGGGCCGCGGCGATGGGTTCGGTACTTGGATCGCTCATCAGATCAAGCACCCGCTTCGCTCGCTCGGGCTCGCCGTCTAGGAGCAGGGCAATCGCACCGCGGAGGCTGTCGAGGCGGAAGTCGCGATTGGAATCCGCCGCATCGGGTTTGGCGCGATCGACGCGATCAAGGAACGCCGCAAGGTCCAGGACCTTCGCTCGGTGTTCGAGGAAGTACCGATCGACGACGGCATGACGATACAACGGGAGTGGCGGGGGACTGGTTGACATATCCAGAGTCTAGCGGCGAACGGCTCAACCGCCGTTCGGCGAACCCGTCGCCAGCCACCACGCGAGGTCGAAGACGAGGAGGAACCCACCCTGCATCAGGACCGCGATTCCGAATCCTCTGACCAGTGGTGTGGTTCGAAGAAGCAACACCACGCCGACGATCAGGTAGACGACGTCGAGGCCTGAGTTGACGAGGAGAATTCGACGGAAGGCCTCGAGGTCCTCGATGGGCGAGAACAGGCTCCAAGCGGCGATCCCCGCGTCGATGGCGACCCAGAAGAGCGTCATCGCCCAGAAGCCCCGGGCCAGTTCGCCCATGCCGGGCCTCAACAGGGCCACGCCAGCGGCCGCCACCCAGATCGTGATCCAGATCAGCAGCATGGGAAGGAAGGTGGATGGCATGGGAGTCGTTTCGCGTCCGCCGCCGCGGGGATTCACACCGAGGCGTTCGAATCGAGATGGGTGATCGCGCGACGCAGGATGCCGAGGTCCACGTCGTGCACATCTACGCCGCGTCCGATCTCGTCGAGCAGCGTGATGGTCAAACGTCCTCCGAGATGTTCGCGAAATTCTTCGAGGCCGGTGAGCAATCGGTCATCGGCGAGCAGCGGATGACTGATGGGGAGTCCGAGCCGCGTCATGACGTCGATGATTCGATCGAACTCCGTCTCGTCGAGGCGACCGATGAGGTGCGAGTAGGCAGAGTCGAGGCAGATGCCAATCGCGACCGCTTCCCCATGGGACAAGCCAAAATCGCTCATCGATTCGAGGCGATGTGCTGCCCAGTGGCCGAAATCGAGGGGCCGTGCTTCGAGCCGTTCAAAAGGGTCTCCGCCCGATCCGATGTGCTCGAGATGCATTTCGGCGCATCGTCGGATGATCGGCCTGGCGGCATCCATGTCTCGATCTCGGATGAGGTCGGCAGCGTCGGAGATGGCGTCGAAAAACGTGGCGTCCTGAAGACAGGCGATTTTGACCGCTTCGCTAAATCCATCCCGCCAATGGCGGTCGTCAAGCGATTCGAGCATCGATTCGTCGCAAACCACGGCCACGGGCACGTCGAAGGTACCGACGAAGTTCTTCTTCTTGAATCGATTCACGCCGTTCTTCACACCGATCGCCGCATCAAGTTGTGCGAGGACGGTGCTTGCGAAGCGAACGACTCGAACGCCGCGATGGGCGGTACTGGCGGCAAATCCGGCCGCGTCGAGGATCGCACCACCGCCGAAGATGGCCACGTAGGACCGACGGTCGATCCGATGTTTCTCGATCGAGGCGAGGATTCGATCGATGACGGTGGGATCGTTCTTGCACGCCTCGCCGCCCGGTACCAAGAGAACCTCCCGGAGTTCTGGAAGACTCGGATCGCTGAATCGTTTCGTAAGCGCAGCTTGGAGATCCGGCTGTGCGTTGGCCAGCCCTTGGTCGACGACGGCGATTATTCCCGAGCGTGGTGCGCCGTCGGTCCGGCACTCGAAGACGGTCTCCAGAAGGGAATTTTCCGGATCTAGCACCGCACGATCGAACAGCAACCGGTGGGTAAACGGCACGCCAAAGTCGTTGCGAATCTCGTGAGTGATGGAGTAGGTGGGAGACATTGGGACTCGGTGTCAATCGGCTCGATCGGACGGCGTGGCCTGCGAATTCGTGAAGAGTAGAACAGCATAGATCGGACCCATGTCGGGTGGGGGTGGTTCCGAATTCCGAGTTTCCGAAATTAGCGCACGAAAAGGGGGACCACGGCGGAGGGGCGCCCACCGTGGTCCCGGAGTCTCGCACCAACACGGTGCGAGAGATCGGATCGAGATCATGGATTTCGGACCTGAATCAACTTCCCGCTTGGACGAGAACGAACCGGGTCATTCCTCTCCGCTCGATCAGGAGTCGGATTGTTTGCGCTGGATCCATGCCATCAAGGGCATCCTCAAACGTTTCAAGACTATTTGCCCGAACGTTATTGATCCGCAGAATCGCGTCCCCGGGCTCGATCCCGGCCGCCGCGGCGGGTCCATCTGCGAGGACACCCTTCACGAAGAGACCGGTTTCCGAGGTGAGTCCCGCTTCGAGGCTCATCGCATCATCAAGAGGAGCGAGCTCGAGTCCGAGTCGTGGCGCCGCCGGTTCGGGCGTTTCCTCGACTTCAGGGTTGGGCTCGGATCCTGGCCGGACGCCAAGTACCGCGGTCCGCGAGCGTCGTTCGCCGTTCCGGAGGATCTCGAGGGAGACTGCCGTGTCTGGCGAGAAGTCTGCGATTCGACGGGCCAATCCTGCCGGGGTGTCGGTTCGTTGGCCGTTGATATCCAAGATGATGTCGCCGGGTTCCAGGCCAGCGTTGGCAGCCGGGGTTCCTTCGAGCACGCCCGCCACCAGCACCCCAGATCTGGCGTCATGACCGAAGCTTGCGGCGAGTTCTTCATCTAACGGCTGAATGTTCACGCCGAGCCAGCCGCGTTCGACGGTGCCGTCGGTCGCCAGATCGTTCACGATCCTTTGCACCATCTGACTGGGGATCGCGAATCCAATGCCGTCATTTCCGCCGTTGGCGCTGGAGATCGCCGTATTGATACCGATCACTTCGCCGTAGATGTTGGCGAGCGGTCCGCCGGAGTTGCCGGGATTAATCGCCGCGTCCGTCTGAATGTAGTTCTCGAACGTGGCAAGTCCCATGCCTTCTCGACCGAGCGCACTCACGATGCCGGCGGTCACGGTCTGGCTCAATCCGAACGGACTTCCCAGCGCGATGACCCAGTCGCCGACCTGCGATTCGTCGCTGTCACCGAATTTCGCGGCGACCAGATCCGACGCATCGATTCGAAGCACCGCGAGATCGGTTGCCGCGTCCGCACCGATCACCTTGGCGGTGGTCTCTCGCCCATCGTGGAGGAGAATTTTGACCTCATCGGCGCCAGCGATCACGTGGTTATTAGTGATCACCAAGCCGTCTGTGGTGGCGATCACGCCGGTTCCCTGGCCCATTCGGTCGGGCTGCCTCCGGTTCGATTCTGGCGCCGCGTTTGGCGCATCCGGACCTCGATCGCGGAATTGTTCCGGGATTTGATTGCGGTCGGGACGCATGTTTCGACCGTTTCCACCCGCGAAGGGCGGATGATCAATCGAGATAATTTGGACGACGCTGGGACGCAGAGTCTCTGCGACCGAACGGAATGCGTTCGAAAGCATCATCGCATCGCCGGTACCTGCAGTGGAACGTGTTTCGACGTTCGTGAAGGTGACGGTGTCAGCGGCCAGTAGCGTCGGCGCTGCCGCAAGCCCCGCGAGGGCGGCAAGGATCATCACTCGACGTCCTCGGGGGGTGCGGTGTGCCTGGCCGTTTGTGGTGGAATCTCTCATAGCACTTGACTCCTTTCAACGGAGGCTGAGGTTTGCGAGTGCGGGCGCCACGATGGCGCACGCCGTGATCGGCTTTGGCCGAAGACCTCGCGGTGATCGGTGGCGTCGTTCCGGTCCTTTCCCTTTTCCCGTGAGGCAGGCCCGGTCGACGCCCTAGGGTCTACGCCGGTTCTTCGTGGGAGGTTCGGCCGCGACAGATTTCATTATTCAATTTTCGAAGTACTCGGACGTGGCGAGAAACGCGGTTCTCACACTCTTGGCGCAGTGGAATAGCGATCTAGAAGGACTGCGGCCGCCACTGCCACGTTGAGCGAATCGACGCCGGGTGCCATCGCGATTCTGACCAGCGAGTCGCAATGTTGCGATGCGATTTCGCCGAGGCCGTCGAATTCGCTTCCCATCACCAACGCGATCCGGTCGGATGGGGCGACCAGGTCCGCGGCGCTGTGGCCTTCGATGCTGGCGCCGATTCGATGAAACCCATGGGCTTCCCTAAGTCTGGCGAGATCCCCGGCCCAGTCAGCACTCCGAGCGAAGGGAATCCGCAGGGCGTGTCCGATCGAGACCCGCAGCGATTTTCGGTAGAGAGGGTCGTGACAGTCGGGACTCAGGATCACGCCTTCGACGCCGAAGGCGGCGGCGACGCGAAAGAGCATGCCGATGTTGTCGATGTTACGAATCGACTCGCAGACCAGCAGGGTCGCGGGTCGTTCTGCATTCGGAATGAGATCGTCGATCGAGCGATCATCGACCCCGATGCGATTCCCGCTTGCGAGGACGCCTCGGTGGATCGGAAATCCGACGATCGATTCGAGGATCGCCTGGGGTGCCACCAAGGCCTCGATCGCCGGGTCGCCGTGGGCGGCGAGGGTTCGTTCCAGCCATGGGCGTTTTCCTTCGGCGACCAGAATCCGCCGAATCCGTTCTGGCGACTCGAGCATTGCTTCCACGACCAAGGGCTGTTCGCCGATGAAGATCCCCGCTCGTGCGTCGCCGCCTCGCTGATCCCGGCCCCGCATGTCGCGGAAGTCTTCCAACCGGGGATCATCGGATTGCTGGACAGATTCGATACTCATGCGGTGGAGGGTCGCGGTTCTCGATGTCTTTGGCAACCCTTCGGGCGAGGTGCGGTTCGGGGGTCGGAGATACACTCGCGTCATGCCAGTCGAAGGTGAACTTGGGTCCGAGGGTCAATCCCAGTCGAAAGACGTCGCTGCGAAGACGCCGCCGACGCGTTCCTCGACGGTCATCGAGAATCCCGTCGAGGCCAGCGCTGAAGACGATCGGGTCGCTCAGCTTCTGCAGCACACCATCGATCTGCCCATTCTCGCATCGGCCGTAGAGGCCCAGGATCCGGCGGATGCCGCGGACACGCTGGAAACGCTTGACGAAGGCGACGCCGCCGACGTTCTTGAGGAGATGGATGTTGCCAATGCGGCAGATGCACTTTCTCACATGGTGGGACCGCTCGCGGTCAGTGTGCTTGAAGATCTTGTTGACGAGGACTGCGACTACGCGGCGGCGTTGATCGAGGCCATGCCGACGGATGACGCCGCGGACCTTCTCCAACTCGCGCCCGATGAGATCACCGAAGCGATTCTCCCTCGGATGTCACCTTCTGGTCAGACGGCGCTGCGTCGATTGTTGGCCTACGACGAAGAATCAGCCGGCGGGCTGATGACCCCTGATGTCTTCAAGATTGATGAGGAAATGACGGTCATCGAGGCGGTTCAGGCGATTCGAGATGCGGAATCGAGAGAAGAGACGCATTCGATCTTCGTGGTCGACGCCGATGGCCGGCTGACGGGGATGCTTGGTTTTCGCCGTCTGGTACTCGCCGGTCCGGATGAGAGGATCGGCGATGTCTGCGATCGAGAGATCGCGGCGATACCTCCAGATCTTGATCGCGAAATGGTCACGATGGAGTTTGAGAAGTACGACTATCTGGTGCTTCCCGTGGTTGACAGCGAAGGCCGCTTGCTCGGCGCGATCACCGTCGACGACGTGCTAGATTCAATTCGCGC